>Ga0197143_1001776_pt1 | contig 17398 bp, 18 predicted proteins | sample GBS70_MetaG_FD_148603 | JGI IMG/M metagenome (GOLD analysis project Ga0197143, IMG submission 148603) | Sediment microbial communities from Great Boiling Springs, Gerlach, Nevada, United States - GBS 70_MetaG | ecosystem: Environmental > Aquatic > Thermal springs > Hot (42-90C) > Sediment...
AAATACAGAAAGGGCAGTTTGGAAAGTTTATTAAGTATAAGCTTAATAAATTCCCTCTCCTGCGACCTTGTTCTGCGTTGTCAAAGAGCTATAAGTTTATAGCATAGTCACTGGTGAAAAATCAAGTTTTTTACATTAAAAAAGTAATACCTTCTGGTAAAGGTTCTCCACACCCAAGCACAGCCACAAGAGAATCCTTCTGAAGAGGATATATCCTCACATCATCTTCTAAAGGATTAATCATCTCGTTAAGCTTCCACCAGTGCTATATCCCTTAAGGAAATATTTCACCCTATCGAGCCTTTTGGGATCTGAAATATCATAGGCAATTATGTAGAGAGACCTGTTCATATCTTTATTATTCTGGAAGATTAGATGGTAGGTCAAAGAAAAAAATATTTCGGAAAACTTTCTATTTTACTATCTCGTATCTGCCAAGACCAAAGCTCGTATTCTTGCCCGCATGAAGAATCTCACCAGCTCTCAAAAATTGTATAAAGGGCTCTATGTTTCCAGTATAAGTTATCTCACCTACTACACCGCCAAGCCTCATCCTTGTATCCTGTCGGGATGAATATCTTTCCCAATCAAGCCATCTGAGGGATGATGAAGTAATGGATATATTTTGGGCATGCTCTATGATTTCTCTGTGATTCCATGATGGCTCTTGATTTCCACAGTGAAAATAATAAAGAAGACCGAGCCTTCTTAAAAGATTTCTAATAAGGATATGAAACTCAGGTTTTACTACAAGGTCACGGTTGTATTTGATCCTAAGGGGAGTTATAAATCTCAGGGTTATACTATCTATATTGTCTGATGGTATGAAATCATGAATCTCTATGAAACTTGTCTCAGCTCGCCTAATAAGCTTGTCGTATCCAGAATACACTAAGCTATTATCCTCAAGCCTCACCTCCTGAAGCTTGTATCTACCTCTACCCTTACCTATGCCGTTCTTGCCCAATTCATCAAAGGTGTAGATAAAATATGGTAGATAATCAACTGCCTTACCTATGAGAATAAGATTAAAGTTTACCATACTTTCAGGCCCATATCTCTTGTTATTGTCCTCAGGTGGCTCTATGACAAAGGGATGGGGTATCTTTTCATATTTATGCATATTCATTATAGAAGTATTTTTTGGTGGAGATGTCTCAAAGACATAAGCGTAGATACATTTACTTTTCAGCATACAATCTGAACAGTCCTGCCTTTTAAGAGCACAGACAATACGCCTGAACATGTTGCCAAAGCCACCCCTGAAGGTAGAGCCCTTGTAATAAGGAAGGTGAAGTTCGTCAAGGGCTTTAATGATTAAAGTAAATTTTTGATAGGATATCTGCATCTATTGAACGGTTCCTTTTATTATTGCCATTGAGATATCAGTAAAAAATTTTTTTATTTCTTCAGATGAGACAGGCTTTATCCATTTAATCTCTGTATCGAGCAAGCTATAGTCAAACTCAGCAAGTATCTTTGCCAGATATACTGGAACAATACCCGCTGCCTTGCTGTGGACATCAATTAATACCTTCCTGAGACTGACACCATCCTTAAGAAGAAAATACATATCCACAATATCCTTTGGCATAGCTCGGTCAATCACTGCTGTAATCTTGTTGGCAAGGATGTTCTCCTTTGAATCTACAAGGCCAAACTGAGGATGCTTTATAAGAGTGCCAATATGGGCGGGTACATCATTAACAAGCTCTATCTTGAGCCTTCTTTCAGAGACAAAGATGCGGTAAAATCTCTCATAGGTCATAACAACCTTTACATCATTGTTGAATATTTCGGAAAGCTTCTTGATACATCTTTCAGATATGGTCATAAATTCAGGATGGTCATTTAAAAAATAATCCAGATCATCAGAATATCTATGATGGTAATAAACCCTTGAAAGCACCGTGCCACCTGTTAGATAAAAGGGAGAGTCTTTAAAGGCCTCTATTGCCCTATCCTGAAGTGGATAAAGTATCTTTTCGTAATACTCTACATACAAAGTCCATGCCCTCTCTTATCTCTCTAAATCTTACCTTCTTTTTGACTCTTTCATCCCATAGAGAACAGAGAAACTCAGTAGAAACGATACCAACAAGTTCAAACCAGTTTACACTCTCAAGTAATCTTGCCACGCAGAATTCCTTATCAGGCCACTTCCTCTGAAGTCTCCCTTCAATAATGGCAAGAAACTCCTCTGGTGTAAGTGTTAGGTCCCAGAGGCACTGCCTAAGGATATTTTTCTGTTCATCTGTGAGCTGACGGTCTTGCATAAATTTATTATAACCTAATCTGGCGAACGTTATCTGTTCCATTTTAGCCTAATCCCTTTACATGATTTTTTATAAAATTGCGAAGATCGGCAATATTGTCAGGATGAATGAGCTCTGTTGTGCACTGTTTTGCCCTTTTTATGATATGAGGCTTTATGTCTCCATTTTGTTCAAGAATATCTCGTGTGGTGCTTATCATAAAACCTTTAACCCTCAATCCAAAATCTTGCTGCAGGGCACTTATTTTATACAGAAAGTCTTGATATTTTTCCTTTTTACTGCTCAGACTTTTACATTCCACGATATACAGTGCATTATCTTTAGTAAACATTACATCGAATTCATTATCAACACCTTCAGGACTGATAAGCTCAATCCCTGCTACACAGTCATCTATAGCCAGATCTGATATCTCATTATAACAATAATCAGATAGCCAGTCACCTGTTAGGAATCTTATCATATCTTTAGAAATGGTCTTCTCAATTTTGTTATTTTTTGGCAACATACCAAGTCGTTTTATAAACTCTCTTTCTTCTGCTCTTTTAAATGAATAATCCATTTTCAGTTTGAATTCTTTATCATTTCTATGATTGCCGAGTATCTTATAAAACTCATAAAGCATATCTTCAATAGCTTTGTAGTTTTGAACCATCCACTTACAAAGGTCTTTATTAGATGAGGCATTTGCTTTTAATTGGTTTAATTTACTTTCATTTTTAACTTTTACTCCATATGCAGTAACATAAGCTTTAACCGAAAGTTTAAGGTTGTAGCCAATAGGGCTTTTACAACTATCATCCTTTGGAAAAACAGTAATAAACTCATTCCTTGGGATAGGGGTATAAATCATTCTCTTTGCAAGTCCCTTAAAAATATTATATGCACCAAGTACCATAATTTTCGTACCACATGTTAAATTAACCACTATATCATCACTGGAGTATCTATTAGCCACTTCTGAAAGTTTTTCTTCACAATTATCAAGACAATCTTGGTCCACCAACACCCTTTCATGGCGATTTGAATTGCTATAGTCTAAACCGTATAGTTTGAGAGTATTGATGATAGAATCTGTTCTTTTTTGATTTTCCATCTTCTCTGTGGTACAAAAAACAACCTTATCAGGCATAAAATGATAAATGCCTAAAATATTCGGTATCGTCTGCTCTGAAACAAGACATACATGTATATGACTCATATGAAACTCCTATGGAGTAATCCCCAGGATTCATAAGTTCCTGAAGCTTTATTATAGTGGTATACTATTACAGCAGTATTACTAAATACTTCTCCTGTTATCAATGCCCCTGCTACAGGACCGCGGTAAAACAAATGAATCTTATCCGCTCCCTTTCTCATTGCTTCTGCCTTTATTTTATATAGTTCACTCACGAAATCATCGATAGAATCTTTATCCAATCTGTCTTTTTTTATTTTTAAAATATCCATTTCCATATTGTTCTTTTTTAAATAAACTAAAACCTGATTTTCGCTTTCTCCTGGCATAAGATCTATAGATATTGCAATAGGCTTGTCTCCTTTTATACTCTCAAAACTTTTAATGAGACTTTTCTGTCTGTTCTTATACCCAAGAAGAATAATCCATGACCAGATGGCAGGGATAGAGACAATTATGCCAAAAATAATGCTTATTTTATCAAGTAATTGCCAAAAATTATCCATTTTTGTAATTATATTTAAACATTATTTTCCTGAACCTTCTCAAGGATTGCCCAGCCAAAAGGAAGTAAACCTGCATTGCTCTCTTGTTTTGGAGATTCGGAAGCAAGCCAGATAGTTGTTGAAGAAGATTTATACTCATATTGCATTTGACCTTCCTTGTTTTTGCCCTGCATTATTTTTATACGCCTGTTACCTTCAATGGTTATTGCCTCAGCACCTGAATGTCTGCCTATACGAATAATAAAGGCTGTTTTGTTTATCTGTTTATTAAATTTTTCATTAATTTCGTTAATTAAAGGCACAAAAATACCCATGTCTTTTAATGTCTTTATTTCGTTTTCCAGAAGAGGGGCATAAAATTTATTAAGAGAAGTGAATAAATCATCAGCAGTAATGGTTACTTTTATGTCTGATAAATCTAAGGGAGTATTAATATTTATTATTCCCTCAAATATCGCACCTGGCTGAATAACTTCAAATATCTGACAAACTCCTTTTTTTTCTGCAAGGGTTTTTCTGTCAGTCTTTTGTTTTTTTCTGTTTATGGCATAAATGATTTTTGATTTAACATCTCCAGCAGGCTGGAAGTCCGATACTTTCACCATCCTGAAAGGATCTGTTGGTATCTTCATCTTACCTTCGCTCCGTTCAAGCAAAAGGGTTTCAAGTTCATCAGATTTTCCTTTAAAATTAGTTATATTCTTTAATTTTGCTTGCTTATTTAAGAAGGCCGTTCTAATAGCTCCTTTGACAGAGGACCCGGGAATGTAAGGCATGTTAGTATGGGGATTATAGGCTGTTTTAAGGATTGTAAATTGATTTACAACTGCATTTTTGTCAAAGGTTACTGCTTCGAGAATTCTTTTCTTATAGTGGTTAACAAGATAATCTGTAACCTCGACTTCCCTGCCCTTTATCGTGAACTTATAGAAACGTTTAATTGTTTTGAAAATTTCAAGAAGGTTACCTGACGAGGCAATTTTGTTGAGTTTATCCCTTTCATCATTTTTTAGATTTTTAACAAACTCTAATGGATCAAACTCTATTAACTTTTTTTTCTGCTCATCTATTACAAAACATGTCGGTTCATACACATCATCACATCCAATATGTATTGGTGACAATACATGGAGTCTAACTTTGATAGGTCTCTCCATTTTATGCCTCCACTCTTACAGGGATGTAAAGAGAATATCCCTGTGCAACAGTATTTGGTTCTACCTTTGATAAATTTGTAATTGCAGTTCCTATATAAGATCTTTTAAATACATCTGAATTATTAACAACAAAGACTGCACCTTCATCTGCCATTATTACAGGATTCTTAAATGGTTTTCCTTTTTTAGCCAATATATCGCCATGTCTGCCGAAACGAGTGAAAGGTGTAAAGAATGCCTTGCTGAATAAATCCTTCTCGGGTACGCAGGGGGAAAGGGTATAACACGCATTTGGTTCATCAGAGCCAATAGCCTTCAGGTCAAATTCTTCGTATTTCTTTACTGCAAATCTTCCAAGTCCTGTAGAGGCATCTTTACCAAAACCCGTCTGACCAATTAGCCTTAATGCCTCTACAACTCCATCGATATTGATATCCTCTCTAACACCAATAAAGATGCAAAGGGATATTCCTGGTAAATATACAAGTTGTTTAACGCTAAAAGGTGCAAATTGATCTTCTCCAGTGGTTCCTGTAATCCTGTTTATAGTATTGTGGGGTTGTATAAATTCCTTGATAACTGTCTTTATGCCCTTTTTCATAAAAGCACGCTTTTCATGGGTTGGGATATCCTTTATTATTTTTTCAAAAAGCTCTTCATTATTCAGATAGCTCTGGGATTTAAATAAAATTATTTTTGATTTTTTCTCAACACCTATCCATTCTTTTTTCTTGAGTTCCTTCCTCTCTCTGATTATATCTTTTATTTCCTTAGATCTTAAATCGAACAAGGCATCAAAGGGCATGCTGGGTCTTTTAAGAAAAAGCATATCCTCTGTTTCAATACACGCAGAGGAAACAATAATGAAGGGATTTGTAATATAATCCTTAAGAAGTTCTGAAAGATCCTTATTCAAAAGGTCTTTTTTATAAAAGATTTTCCAGCAAATTTGACCGAACAAGGTATCCCCTTTAATGGAGGTGCCAAAATTGGAAAGAGGATTAATGGTAACCTTATATACCTTCATGAATAGTGTTCCTCAATCTACAATTCTACAGGCTGTCCATTAAGTTTCAAATCAACAAACTTTATTCTTCCATATCCTCTACTTCCACTCCCACCAAGGGTATCGAGCTCAAGCAATTTCAGTCCATACATGAGGTAGTTAAAAAGATCTTCGTCATCGTTATCAAGAATCTTAAAGGTTACGAGGAAGTCAAACTCTGTCCCCTCAGGAACGCGCTCAATAGATCGGGGGTGTTCTGCCGTACCTTTAATACGGTTAATTACATTCTCTGCCTTGATCTCAGTCAATTGCCAGCGATTTTCTTGAGCCTTCTTCTTCCATTCTTTATTGAGATAACAGTCTGCAAAGGATACCCTTGTAGGGCCCAATTCCTCACTTTCCTCGCTTTCTGCACCACTTGAGCCAAAAATCTTTAATATTGCCTCTGCCTTTTTCTTAAGGTCATCTGAAACAGACTTCCAGACCCTCACTGTTACAAGACCACCACTTTCTTTTGCATAAGGCACGAGGCCACTCTCAAGCTCAAGGAGGGACCGAACCTTGCCTTTTAAAGATGAGCCAGGAATATAAGGTTCCAGTGTATGGGGATGCTTGATTACAGGACTATCGGTGCCACCTATATGCATTTCCATATTGCCTGAGCCAATGTGCAATCCTGTTTTTAATACAATTTTACCTTCGAGTTTTTTAATCTCCTTAAGTCTCATCTTTATTTACCTCCTTTACCCTTAGATGGTAGGTCCTTTGGATTTTTTACTACTTCTACATAGTATTTATAAAATCCCATAAATGCTTCAAAAAGACCAGCTAATGCATCAAAATCTTCCTTGGTCTTAATCTGAGAAAGAGATTTATTAATAAACTCTCTGAATTTTTTTGATACAAGCTCCCTTGCCTCTGCATAAGCTGCTTTTGAATTGAGCATCATCAGGTATGGCAGAAGTCTGCTGAACTCCCCAGACCTTTTTTCTTCAGGTAGGCTCTTTAAAATACTATCAATTCTCAATATTTCATCATAGAATTTTCTTATCTGAGTTGGATTATTCCTTTTGTTATCCTTTTCGCTAAAAATCTCTTCGGCTATCTTGCGAGCCTGCTCTGAAAAAAGGTCTGCTTTTATAATTTTTTCCTCCTTATTTTCCCAGAATTCAATATCCATATTTATCCTCCTTTCCTGTTGTTATATATTACCTGCCATAGCGGTATCCTCAGATTACCGCCATGCCTTTCAAGCCATTCTGCTATCTGCATTACCTCACGAACTACTTTCTGCCTTTCATCTTCCTTCAGTCTTCTTCCAGCATTTCTGACGATGGTATATTTCAGCTTAGCTCTCCATTTCAGACATTCCATATCTTCGAGATAAATGGAACCACTCTTTAAAAGCTCTTCTTCCTGTCTTCTCATCTCTATAAGTTCATTCAGTTTGAAAAGCATTGCATTGTTAATCTTACCATTGTTTAACCATTCTTCAATAGTTTCTTTAATCTCCCTAAGAGTCCTGAAATCTTTCCATTTTGCTGTTTCATAGAATATAGTAATGCTATCTCTACCTTTTGACTTGGCCATACTCAAGGCATGCTCAGATGCCTCTGCAAGCCTGAGGACAGGGTCATGAGGTTTATGGATAGAAAAACCAGCCGATAAGGTGATATTATTATTGAAACACACATATTCTCTGAAAGAATCATTCAAAAGGCCTGCAAATTCTATAATAGTGTTCCATGGTCCTATAAGGAACAGGTCATCTCCACCAGAAAAAACTGTGTAGATGTTTTTAAATCTTTTTTCTGTCTTGAGGATATAGGGAATAAAAATAGTAAAGTAATTATTCAACTGCCTGCTCAATGTTGCAAGCCTTGAAAGGGTCAATCTATCCTTACTCATCCCGCAGGCAAAGAGTAAACCTAAATGGTCTACATCGGCCTTAAGAACCCCGATAGCCTCAAGTCCTTTAAATTTATTTGGTATGTCTGTAAAATTAAGAGCCTTTACAGCAATGTGGGCAAATGTCTTTGGATGATTAGCATCTTTATCTACAGTGATCTGATCTATCATCTCCTGTTTCTTTTTGTCGCTTTTTTTACCAGCAAGATAACGGTCATCAGTCAAATCTTCTTCGTCATACTTAGGAACATAACCATTGATAAATTTAGCTGTTATATTTTTTGCTATATGACCATCTTCAGAAATACCGATATACCAGAATTTAAAAAGTTTCCCTTGCCTTGCCAGCTCGTTCAATTCACCTGTGGGAAAGGTGAGCTGATATCTACCGAAAATTGGCTCTAACAACTTCCTGCCATACAGTTCGGCATCAACACTGGTAATAGCTATCTGATCAGACTTTACAAGATTTTCACCTATAAAGATATGATCTGCACAGATGCGACAGGCAAATTCATCCATCACCTTTGCACGGCTGTCAGCAGGTCGTCTGTTACAGAATGGACATATACCTAAGCTGGCATCAAAAGAATCAAGATAATCAGATACACAACCACCGTGCTGGAATATATCAAATCGAGAATACTTCTTTTTATCAATGGTCTGGGATAAATTCTTCCACAAATTAGCAAACTTACCGCTTACAAAATCATCAGCAGATGCCTCTATCATCGAAAGGCCCATCGATGCTTGACCATAAAAATTCTGGATTAGCCAGTTATTGATTTCTCTTTCTACATCTTGTACAATCTTTCTTGACCTATCAGTATTATGGGCCAATATGGTAAATTTCCCTGCTGCATTTAAAATTATAGATGTTACGGGAAGTCCTAATTCCCTGCAGATCATATCTGAGGCGAGTTCTGATAAAAGGGATACATAGAAGGACCTCCCTCTCAGGAGCTTTGCAGATGCCTGGCCGGTGCTTCCACCTTCAGAAAAGATAAAATCCTGAATGCCATAAAAATCACCACTTATTAAAAGAAATTTTTTTGTCTCATAGTCCTTCACGGCCTCAACTGTAAAATTATCAGTCTCTTTATGGTACAAGTACAATGCAGAGGCTATAGCAGAGGTACTTTTTGAATGGTCATATAATGAGACATCAGGTATAACATAGCCGACTGCTGCAGCAGGAATATGAGAGGCATATATCATGAAGAGGCTATCAAAATGTTCAAACCACAAGGGGATATATTCTTTGTGGCTAAGTTTCTCAAGATCGAATATGAAATTAGAAAAAAGTTCCCTGTATTCTTCTGCAGACTCTTCACTATCTATCTGACATATCTCTTCACCTCTTCCGGGGAAGATATTAATTGGGGATAACTCTTTTAAGGGATAGCGATACTGATAATCCTCAAGGCTGTGGAATTTTTGTCCTTCATCAAAGGAAAGGTCTTCAAAGATGGTAATCATGCGAGTCCTTTTATAATCCTTTACCCCAATCTCTTTATTATACTTTTCTTCAAACTCAGCTCTATCAAAACCACTACTTATCCTGTCTGCTATTGCGATTATCCATTGAAGAGGTGTTTCAGGTTTATGGTGTCCTGCTGCAAGGTTTACAAAGGAATCGCCAAGGCCCCATTCTTTCTTATTAAATTTTGAGGGGAGAAGTTTTTCTATGTGGTCAATAAATGCGGCAGTGTAAACAGTGTGGCTGTGTGTATATCTACCTGCATAGAAAGGCTGATATACTTTGCTGTTATTCTCAATAAACTCTACATTAACAAAAAACCCCTTGCTGCCTTTTTCTGCCTTTGCCCGTTCAGCAAACTTTCCTATATCATGAAAATAACCAGCCAGGGCAATTTTATAAACTGTTTCATCTACCATAAACCCCCTCACAAGTGTTATTTGATATAAATTATCTGTAAAACCTTGCCCTTTTCAACAAAAGAAACATTTCCGAAATATTTCATTCAATGGTTATCTTGCTTTTATCAAGGGCTATGCCATATCTTTTATTGCCATGAGTGCCACATGCCTTTATTATATAACAATCAGAAATCTTATCATCTTTAACATGTTTTTCTATCTGATTATTGATCTTGCTTATATATTGCCTTAATAAAGATGGGTCATTCCATGCCTTATTATTCATTTCTTCTTCAATGGTGGGTCTTATTTTTTTGTAATATTCAATCATCAGGTCTTTTAATCTTTTGTCAGGTTCTGTCTTTGAGATAATAGGATAACAGTCATTGCAATTTCCGCACAATTTTTTATTACATCCAAGTTTTATGGACAGAAAAGTGGCATAGAGAGCAAGATGGCTGGGCTGAAGGCTAAATTTAATATCTCCACCGATCTGGATTGTAGTATCCTTAAGTGATACTGTTAAGGGTGGACAGATTAAGGCCATATCTATCTCTTTCTGTGATTCAGCAACAAGTTCGCTAAATGTATTTCCCTTTAAAAAGAATTTATTGCCAAGCCTGATAAAAGGTAATTCAGCAAGGTATATTTTTGCATCTTTGGTATTAAGTTCTTTTCCATCATGGGTCTTGATAATCCTGTTCTTTCTGGGTTTATAGAAAAATTCTGGATTTGCCTCAAATTCGGGGCTCACAAGGACATGATAAAGTTTATCCCTTGGCCTGCCAAATAGCTGAAGAGCGCTGCCGAGATAAAAGCTCATGGTTTTTCTTCCGCCTGCAATTGAGCAGTGGAGCCTTGAATTTTCTTCCTTTGCTTTCTCTTTTATAAAAGAACATATACAGTCACCTAATATAGCGTTGTCATTGTCATCCTTAATATCATCCAGTTCTCTATTTTTTTCATCTCTTGGGACTATAAATGACTCATCTTTAAGTGGAATAGTGGGGATGTTGTATTCTTTGAAAAGCTCATTAAGAATGCCTTCTTTAATAAGTTTATTTTTTATTATCTTCTTTCCAGTAGAGGTGGTTATGATATAGATTTCGTGAGGGTATATGGGTGGGTCTTTTTGGGCAAGGGCATAGATTGTTTCTGTTATTATCTGGGGTGTAGCTCCAGCCACAAATATAAAAACCTCTTTTAACATCTCCCTTTTTAAGCAAATATAGCAAAACCATTTATAAAAATCAAGAGTAAATCCCTTCTATCTAAATGAGGTCAATTCAGAGCAGTAGAGCAACAGAGCAGTAGAGCAGTAGTTAAAGACCTTTTTGAAAATTCCAGTAAGTGTTCTTATATCAAAACTGCTGCTCTGCTGGTCTGCTGCTCTGCTGGACTAATCATGTCGCAATCCCTTCTAAATGAGGTCTTGTTTCCGACCTAACAACGTTGCAACTAAAGAAGAATATGTGTCGCAATCCCTTCTAAATGAGGTCTTGTTTCCGACTTAACCTGTTTTAAGGAGATTTGAAATGGCAACTAAAGTCGCAATCCCTTCTAAATGAGGTCTTGTTTCCGACCATCTCCTACATAGATGAAGAGGCCCCCTGTGGCTGTGGGGGTGTCGCAATCCCTTCTAAATGAGGTCTTGTTTCCGACCAAACTATTTTCTCTACCTGTAAAACAGGGAGAGAGAGGTCGCAATCCCTTCTAAATGAGGTCTTGTTTCCGACAATTCAACAAAGCAATAGAAAGCCTATATGTCGAGTGGAGTCGCAATCCCTTCTAAATGAGGTCTTGTTTCCGACTGAGAATTCAAAAAGCAAGTTACCATGGACAGAACACGTCGCAATCCCTTCTAAATGAGGTCTTGTTTCCGACGAGTTTTAGACAAAAAAGAGCTGGCCACCCTTTGGGTGTCGCAATCCCTTCTAAATGAGGTCTTGTTTCCGACGGCAGCAAGCCCGCTTAGGCCAGGCAAGCTAATTGACCTGTCGCAATCCCTTCTAAATGAGGTCTTGTTTCCGACGATGTCAAGTGGATGGGGTGCTTACGGCACCCCAGGCTGTCGCAATCCCTTCTAAATGAGGTCTTGTTTCCGACCACCGCCCCAGCGAATGGCAAGGTCGGACTGTCTTATAGGTCGCAATCCCTTCTAAATGAGGTCTTGTTTCCGACGCTGGTACCGAGAAGAAATTCACGGCCGCAAGTGGCGTCGCAATCCCTTCTAAATGAGGTCTTGTTTCCGACAGAGAAACACAAAAGAATAATTGAAAAAATTGGTCGCAATCCCTTCTAAATGAGGTCTTGTTTCCGACCGCCAGGGTTGTTCGGACTGGGGCCGAACAGGCCCTGTCGCAATCCCTTCTAAATGAGGTCTTGTTTCCGACAAGTAGTAATTGAAATTGACAAACTTTATCTCTCCACGGGGGGTCGCAATCCCTTCTAAATGAGGTCTTGTTTCCGACAGTACCTTATGTTACAGGGAGAGTTTTCTATTTGCTATACCCTTTGTCGCAATCCCTTCTAAATGAGGTCTTGTTTCCGACGGCCCCTCCTGTTTTTTATTGTTTATTTTCAATGGGTTATAGAGGTTCTTATTGATATAAAATCTCAACAACAGAGAAGTTAAAATTTGTTCATTTTTCATACTATATATTGTATGTCTCTTTGAAAATATACCACTAAATACAGAAAGGGCAGTTTGGAAAGTTTATTAAGTATAAGCTTAATAAATTCCCTCTCCTGCGACCTTGTTCTGCGTTGTCAAAGAGCTATAAGTTTATACCATGATTTATATTCAAAAGTCAATGGTGCCCGAGGCCGGAATCGAACCGGCACGGTGCCAAGCACCGAGGAGTTTTAAGCCCCTTGCGTCTACCAGTTCCGCCACTCGGGCTATAATTAATTTTAAACACTTTCTAAGATTTTTTCAAATCCTGCTCAGCTATAGATTCTATCTCCTCTTTGAAATACTTATAAGCCTCATCGTCAAAGATGCAGAACTCTATAAGTTCAAGGGATGTTTTTGGATTCTCCTTAAGAAAGTTCAGAGTCTCGCCAACAAGTATCCTTGCACATCTGTCCTTAGGAAATCCAAATATTCCTGCACTTATGGCAGGCACAGATATACTTTTAAAACCACGCTCTGTTGCCAGTCTCAGGACACTCCTTATAGCACTCTTAAGTTTATTGTCTTCATCACCCTCACCCATCCTTGGCCCTACAGCATGAATAACCCACGGAGCCTTCAGTCTTCCACCAGTTGTAATGGCAGCCTGACCTACAGGCACATAACCTATCTTGTCACTCTCTTCCTGAATGATCTGGCCTCCTTTTTTTACAATAGCACCAGCAACTCCACCGCCATGTTTGAGATAACTGTTGGCAGCATTCACTATGGCATCAACCTCTCGCTCTGTAATATCACCTTTAACAAGGACTATTCTTTTATTACCTATAAATTTTTCAATTGTCATACCCTTCCCTCCTTTCCACAGTTTAGTTATTATATAAAAGTATGTCCTTTCAGTTAAAGATTATAGAGAAATACTACAGGCCTGACTCCACTGCCTGCAGGCTTTTACTGGAGCATGGGGAGGCTGTAAAAAGAAAAGCCCTCGAGATAGCTGAGAAGGTCTCTGACCTTGGGCCTGATGTGGAGTTTATAAAAGAGGCCTCAATGCTCCATGATATAGGTATTATCTATACAAACTCTCCTGGCCTTGGATGTTATGGCAAAGAACCCTATATTGCCCATGGTTATCTCGGAAGAAGGCTCCTTGAAGAAGAGGGACTTCCTCTTCATGGCCTTGTTGCTGAAAGACATGTTGGTGCTGGGATAACAAAAAAAGATATTAAAGAGAAGGGCCTCCCTTTGCCCCTAAGGGATATGATTCCAGTAAGCCTTGAAGAAAAGATTATCTGTGTTGCTGATAAGTTTTTTTCAAAAAACAGGAATTACCATACAAAGGAAAAACCTCTTTCGCTGGTGATTGATGAGGTCTCAAGATATGGAGAGGAGAGATTAGCCTTTTTTATGAGCCTCTTGAAGGAATTAAGGTTGATGGACTGACATTCCTGAGATACTGTCCTTTCCTGTCAAAGACGGCCCTGCCTATTATAATGGTGACGGGTTTATCTTTTATCTCAGGTGCCCTGATGTAGAACCTTCTCTCCCTAAGATTAACTTCCTCTATAACACCAATGGCCATGTCATTATTTTTACTATCCCTTAAGGAGACAATCCTGTTTTTTAACAAGCTAAAATCGATATCATGTCTCTCTCCCATAAAGATAATTCCTATTTCATCAATCCTGAAATCCATTACAATCGATGTTTGTAGGTAAGAGAGCATCCTCTTGTATCTGTATTCAGCCCTCTCATGGGGTAATTTATGTCTAAGTGAATCGGGTGGTTTAATTGTTAAGATCTTTATGTCTTGATATCTATAAGGTTCGAGTATATGGTTAAGCTCACATTCTCGCTCAAGGCTGATTATCAGATCAGGCCTCAGGAGGTCTATCTTGAATTGCTTAAGAACCCTTCCGGAAGGCTCTGTAATAAGACCTGTAGTGTCAACAATAACCTTTTCACATCTCTGAAGGGCCCTTTCTGTCATTAACTTTGCGCCTGTTACTGAGGGTATGAGACTTCCTACGGGTGTAATACTACCTGTAAAGTAAAGCTCCTCTTCTTTTAAGGAAGATAAATCATTGAAATCCTCTGGAACAATTGCCCATCCTACTGTTGTTGGCGGGCCTATGTGGGACTGACCCATATCAAGGTCCACTATAGCAGTCATATAAAGGCCAGAGAGTCTTCTAGCGAGAGATTCTATTAAAGTGGTCTTTCCTGTGTCAGAGGCTCCAATAACGAGGAGTAACCTCTTCTCAGGTCTGTTTATGACCTCTTCTAAGACGATTGGTATGTCGAAATGTACCACATGTATATTATATAAAAAAATGTGGTAACTCAATTTTTTCTTTTATTGCATTGAGTATCAGGTTTACTCGTGCACCAATCAATGCTATCTCTCCTCCAGCTTCATAAATCTTCTCTCCTAATCTCTGAAGAACCTCTTTTCCATCACCTTTAAAATCTACCAATCTTAGGGCTTCGAAATCAAAGGTTATACCGAGTTCGAAAAGAATCCTCTCTACCTTTTCTTTTCCGAGAATACCAAGTTCTCTTTTTATCAATATCTCTATAAGTCTGTGATAGGATTCCCTCATTAACTCACCTCTTCATATGCAATTAACTCTATTCCGCAATCAAGGTTTTTAAGTATCTCAAAGGCTTCCCTAACCTGTCCATTCTTTAGTATAGAACCATGCTGAGGAAGGATGAGTTTAACAGGAAATCTCTCAATCCTTTCTAAGTTCTTTCTAAGAATATCTTTTGAAGCCATATAGGGTTCATGGAAGGCCTTCATTGCTTCCATATAATATTGATTTGCAAAGAGACTCCAGTCATAGGAGAAGGCTCCAAAAAGATCGCTACTGAAAAGGGCTCCTGTCTTTTCATCAAAAGTGACAATGGAACCGGGACAGTGACAGAATGGAGTAGGTATAAATCTGAGGGTCCTTCCACTTTTAAGTATAAGTTTGTAATTGTTTCTGTCAACATAATAAAAAGGAGCATTTATTCCATAATAGGCTATCAGAACGCCAGCTCTCCAAGATGTTACTATTTTTAATTCAGGACTGCAGAACGTCTCGATCTCTGGAACAGCTGCGCAGAGGTCAGGATCCTGATGATGGAGGACTATATAAGTTATATTCCTTGGATTTATTATTTCTGTAACTTTTTTAACTATCTCCTTGAGATGGGGTTTTGTTCCAGGGTCAAAGAGAACAGCCTCCTCAAGATCAATAAGAAGATAAGGATTGCAATGAAAGCCTGCCTTTCTATCATAAAAACCAATCCAGAAAATGTTAGGTGCAACTTCAATAGCTTTTTCGTAATTCATATCCAATACCTCCTTTTAATTTTTTTAAAGTCTCAAGGAGCTCCAGGTCTATCTTATTTTTAAACTCTTTTTCTATTATATTCAGGGCTTCTTCAACGGAAAAAGCTCCTCTGTAGGCCCTTACAGACGTTAAGGCATCATAGATATCAGATAGGGTTATAATCCTTGTTATTAGAGGGATATCATCGTAACCGAGACCAAGGGGGTACCCTGAGCCATCCAGTGCTTCATGATGGCATGCTGCTATAAAGGCAAGCTCTTTTGTATTTCTTGATATGTTCAGAATTTCGTAGGTTTTAAGGGTATGTTCCACCATGAGCCTTGCTTCGTGAGGCATTAAGGCAGTAGGTTTGTCGAGAAGCCCTCTTGGAACTGCAATCTTTCCAATATCATGAAGATAAGCAGAGGCTTCGAGAAGGCTCATGGATTCGTTATCAAGACCTATGGCATCTCCTATCAATCTTGATATATAACATACCCTTTCTGAATGTTCCTGCGTATAGGGATGCTTCAGGGCAATGGCAATAGAAAAGAATCTAAAAAGATTGTTATCACTTATTGAGATATCATTAAAAACAAGTCTGGACTCTAAGTCTAGGAGTCTTTCCTCAAGGGATATTAATAGCTGGATATCATAAAGAAGTCTCTTATCTTCATGAAGGAGAGCCATGAGTTCATCTACAATAAAAGCTGGATACAAAGTGCCACACCATTCTTTGAGGGCTTTCCTGACTTCTGAAAGTCCGTATAATTTTGTTCTTGAAATGATCTCAAACCTATCGGCTATTCCAATTACATATCCTCCTGTAGATATATCTTCACCAGCCTTTCCAGCAGGAAAACCGCTTCCATTGAACAATTCATGATGTTCATTTATTTCTACAAAATCAAAGTTCAAAAATTCCTTTACCATTCTGTAGGATACCTCGGGATGGAGCTTGAACTCCACATTATCTTCAAGCTCCTTTTCAACAAATAATGGCTCAGAGACCATCTTCTCAAAGATACCTATTGCTCCTATGTCGTGAAGGAGACCGCCAATATAAATTCTTTTGGCGTCAAGACCAAGACGTTCTCCTAAAATCCCAGATATTAGACCAACGCTAAGGGCATGATTACAGCCTGGCCCTCTGGACATCATTCTGACAAAGTTTTTTATGATAAAAAGCTCTTCACGTAATGTAAACATTATAAACACCTATGATTAAATTAGGATAACAAATATCCACATTTAAATTCAAGTCTGTAAAAAAGTTAACAGTCTTTAATCCCATTTCTGTTACTAAAGAGTAACGGAATGTTTCAGCTTCGTAATATTATAAAACAAGGTTCTAAAAAAATTTAACGGAGTATTAACGCCTTTTTAACAGATTTTTTACTTAGGTAGTGTAAAATCTTCTGTGTAAATTTGAAAAAAGTGTAAAAAAAGGTGTATCCTCCACTGGTTAAACTTAAATTTTTATAAAAAGGAGGACACACCCATGAAAGAACTAAGTGAAATAAGTTTAA
>Ga0197143_1001778_pt1 | contig 17375 bp, 18 predicted proteins | sample GBS70_MetaG_FD_148603 | JGI IMG/M metagenome (GOLD analysis project Ga0197143, IMG submission 148603) | Sediment microbial communities from Great Boiling Springs, Gerlach, Nevada, United States - GBS 70_MetaG | ecosystem: Environmental > Aquatic > Thermal springs > Hot (42-90C) > Sediment...
CTTTGATTAAGTATATCAAGCTTAAGAGAAGAGATAGTGAAGCTAAACATAATTTAGTTATTGAACTTAGTTTTGCTAAGAAATTTAAAGAATACATCTTGAATTATGGTGGAAGACAGACGGTAATAACGATTTTTAACAAATTAATTGATAGTTTAGTTATGTCAAATCCGTTAGATATTAAGAAGAATTCAACAACTAGAGAGATCTTGACTACCCGAGACAGCAGTCTAGCTAGAAACGTTAAAACCCTATTACATGAAATGTATAATCTTTTCGAAGTTGCTAGATTTGGAGATTATGGGCCTAATGAAGTAGAGATAAATCAATTTAGTAAAAAATTAGAATCATTTAATAAAATACTCAAACATGAATATTCATGGAGATGATTGAAACGATTATAAACTTAACGATCTTAATCATTGCTGGCTTAACGATAATCGCATCACTATTTATCCCAGAATATGTTAGTAAGGGTTTAGAGTATAAAAGAAAGATAAGAGATAGTAAATGGAGAAACTCAGACTTAATTTTACGTGAGCTACATAGAAAAAGGAAAAGTAGGTGAAATAATTGAACAACTATCTTTTCATTAAAGATATGGCTGAGAAACTTACCTCTAACATACATGAGATAATTGTTGGAATGGATGAAGCTATTAGAAGCTTATTGATAGGTTTACTCGTAGAAGGACATATACTTCTAGAAGGAGCTCCTGGAACAGCTAAAACCTATCTAGCAAGAGCCTTCTCTAATTCTCTTGGATTAGAATTTAAGAGAGTACAGTTTACATCAGACCTCATGCCAAGCGATATAACTGGATCCATTGTTTATAATCGAGTTAGTGGATCTTTAGAGTTTAGACCTGGCCCAATATTTGCAAATGTCGTGTTAGCAGATGAGATAAACCGTGCATCTCCTCGGTCTCAGTCAGCTCTCCTAGAATGTATGCAGGAAAAACAAGTTACAGTCGAAGGCGTCGTCTATCCCTTACCTAAACCATTCCTCATCATTGCTACACAGAACCCTATAGAGCTTGAAGGAACATATCCGCTACCAGAAGCTGAGCTTGATAGATTCTTAATAAGGGTTTTCATAGATTACCTAGATTCTTCTTCTGAGATTAAGATACTTGAGAAGAAGCAGCTTCATGGTGAAAAGATTGAAGTTGAAAAAGTTGCAGATCTGAAAGATATATTAAAGGCGATTGAGTTGACGAGAAGAGTGTACGTTGATAAATCTATCCTAGAGTATATTGTTAAGCTAGGTCAACAAACTAGAAAACGTGAAGAGATCCTATTAGGAGTAAGCCCTAGAGGTCAAGTATCCCTACTATATGCTTCAAAAGCCGCAGCCGTTTTAGAAGGCAAGCCCTATGTAACGCCCGACCATGTAAAATCTGTAGTTAACCTAGTCTTTAATCATAGAATTATTCTTAGAAGCCGTAGTAGTAACCCAATAACACTGCGTAGAGAGACAATGGAGCTGCTGGAAGAGATCATTGAGGAGGTGGAGCCTCCTAGGTGAAGTTAACTCGTAGAGCTGTAAGAATATACCAATATACAGCATTATTCTTCTCTATAGTATCTCTTATATTCATTAATCATCCAACTATATTTTTAGCACCCGTATTCATCATTCTCACGTTAACGCTATATGTATTAAGAGGCATAGAGAAGATTAAGAAACTAAGTGAAAAATCCTTTGAAGTTTTCCTCACTATTTCTCCAAATGTGTTATCAATAGGTGATAAATCCAGGGTTAGAGTATATTTAGAGTCTAAGATAGAAGATAAATTGAAGATAGAGATTTCTATCCAACTCAGCGAAGGCTTAGAAATCGATTCTAGAGAACCTAATTGGTCTGGCATAATAGACCCTAAGAACAATATGATATTAGAATTTAGTGTTAAGGTTCAGAAAAGCGGGTTACTTGAAGTTGGACCAGTAATAATCATAGTTAAAGATAACCTCGAACTAGTTTGTAAAGATATTGAGATAGATGCAGCTGGATTGATCTACTCTTTTGAAGAACCTATGAGAGCTAGAGGCATAGTTACAGCCCCACTACCCATAGGATTAAATTATCCAGGATACACCTCGCACCCCTTCATAGGTGTTGATGAACAGTATAAAGAGAGTATACAGAATAACCATTTATCTATAAAGAATATAGATTGGAGGAGAACAGCTAGAGCGGGAGGAGAAGAGATATACATTAAAGAATATAGCAAGAGAAGATCATCAGATATAATCTTGGGGTTTGGAAGTGGATTAGATCTAGAAGTATCTTCTTATGGGAATGTCTTGAACTGGGTGATGCAAGTATGTATCTCTCATGCACTACACTACTTAAGAGAAGGTTCAAGAATATGGATACTAGACTATAATGATGGAAGACCAGTAATCACCCAGTTAAATATAAGATATGGAGAGTTAACCTTCAGAAAAGATTCTACTCCATCTGGAGGATACTTGATCTACATCTCTAGACTAATAGACCCTGAGGAACTTAACTCATTAAAGAAATATCTTAATACACAAAAATTCAGAGTAGATATACTTTTGATAGATTTACTGGATGAAATTTCAGATTTAGTTGAAGATAGAATAATTAATCATGAAACTGAAAGAATAAAACGATTATCTTCTAGTATTCAAGAGCCTATTAGACTTGTAAAGCTAGGAGACCTGGTAAGCAACCTTAAGAGAAGTCTTGCTTCTAGGTGAGAAGATGAAGCCTTCAGAGATCATGTTTGGGTTTCTGCTTCTCTCCCCATATATCTATACGATATATAACGTTCTATCAAAGTTTACAACGCTTGATTATTTTGCATTGTTTTCATTTTTCTCACTACTTGCATTAGTCTTCTCAAGATATTCTTCTATTATTCTATTATCCTTATTGTTAGTGCCTTCACTAGTATGTTTTGGGCTATTTGTTTTAGGTAACCCCTTACCACTTATAGGAATGGCTGCAGGATATATTCTAGCCTTCCCAATCTTCACAATGCTTACATCATACTATGAAAGAAAGATTGAAAATCTAGTCTTAACATATCTTTTTACATTAACCCTTAACATATCGATCTTATACGCTTCTGAAACAAAATCATTGACCTCTTCAGATTTAATCATTAACTTGATTGTTAGAGTTCTTAGAAATATTGTCAGTGGAGGACAATATACATTGTCTCAACCAGTTAATAATATATTTACCATATTAACAGCATTATCCTGTATAGTCTTGTTCTTTATCATCATTAAGAGAATTGAACCAGAGTTTCCTAAGAATGTAGGAGAAATAATACCGTTAATAATATCAACGATTATTACTTTACTGCTAGCATTAATAACTCGAGTCTGGAGTTATGGAAGCATTATAGCAGCCTTATCATCCTTCATAATAATAGTAAGTCTATCCATAATTCTGAAAGTAGTGAAGTAAGATGGAGAACACTATCTTTAAGATTTTGATAATCCTGATAATAATTTCATTACATAATATAGCTTTTGTAAATTCTCAGCAAGAAGACGATGCATCAATAATAGTAGGATATAGTAAATCCTACATGCTTCCACTTCTTGAAGGTGGTAGCTTGTACTTTGAAAAAGGAGAAGAATTATGGGCCATGACCTTAGATAAGCCGACAGTTTTAAGATTAATCTCACCGACAGGTAAAGTAACAGAACACTATATCGAACCACTTAAACAAATCTTGGTTAAATCATTTACAGAGGATGATGAAGAAGGTCAATGGATACTAAAGTCAGAAAAATACAACTTGATGATAGAGCTTTCAAGTAGGAAGAAACTTGAAGATAATACAAGGCTAAATTACAGGATAAGCGGGGGAAAGTTAATCATTGAAACAGCTAATAAAGATCAAGATGTTTTTATCATAGATGTAGAAGATGGGGGATTCCTTATCCCAGCTGGAATAGAAGTAGATATGAAGCCTCTATACTTCAATAGAACGAACACACAACTCTATACTGATGTAGTTATGGACCTAGTCTATCCTGGAGAATTTAGTTACTCTGGAAAACTGCTTGATAGACCTTACTCTATAACAATGGAGCCGTTAGCCGCTAGGATCGTAGGTAAACTTAGAGAAGATACATTAACTGTAGTTATTCCTAATCTACATAAGGTTGGAGCAGGAGGAATAATTCCTGTTAGAGAAGGAGAAGCAATACTTAAAATTAGATATGTCTCAATAATGCAGAATGGTAGCTCCTTGCAAGTATTAAACTATACTTCTCAAATAGAGCAAGTTAAAGTGTATATTGTTGATGAAATCTTTAATGAATGGGCTGGCAGGAATGTTGCTAAATCATTCTCAATAAATATAGAAGAAGCTTTAAACAAGACTATCAAAGTAATTGCACGATCCCGACAAGGGGTAGACATATCTTACGCATTCATACCTTTAGCATCAGTCGTATTATATGAACCCCGTTTAAATAAGATAATTGGAAACATCTCTATAATTGTTGAGGGGCATCAAGTCACTGTAATAAACGACAGAGGATACATCCTACTAACTGACGGTGAATCTGCCCTACCAATACCTGTTAATAGAAGTAGTACTGAATTAACTTTACATGCTTATGTAAATAACTTCAAGGCATATAATGGAAAGATTAAGATTAATAGAGGAGAAACATACTTTATTCCAGTAGAATTACGTAACCTTAAAGTTAGCATATTCTTTCCAAACGGGACTCCAGCATATACTGGAATACTTAAAATAAATGATTCTAGGATGAATATTATTAATGGATCTGCATCATATCTTCTACCACCTGGCAAATATATGATCGAGTTTAATAATAATGAATGGTCTGGAATAGCTACGGTTAACCTTCTAGAAGATACATCTATAGAAATTAATCTATCTAGAAACCCCACTATGCTTGACGTTCTTAAAATCTTAGCGGCACTAGAATCTACAACTATAATTCTCCTCATCTATCTTAGTAATAAGGCTAAGAAGAAGCAAACCTCAACTTTCTTCAAAGCAAGACTGTCTACTCATAACTAAAACTTTGAATGAGCATACCTAGATTCTAGTTTAAATTTTTATAGTGTCGGAGAAAATAATTTATGGTATAAAGTGTCTGACAATGTAAGGATCGTCCCTGATACAAGTATAATTATAAGTGGAAAATTGGTTGAGCTGCTTGAGAAAGGAGAATTAGGTCAATGTGAGATCGTTTTTCCAGTTGCAGTAATAGATGAGCTTCAAGCTCAAGCATCTAAAGGGAGAGAAATAGGATTTAGAGGTCTAGAAAAACTAAAGAAGATAAGAGAAGTAGCTGAGATGAAGGGATGCATAATTAGATTCTCAGGTGAGAGACCGACACTTGAAGACATTAAGCTAGCGAGGAGCGGTAGAATAGATGCGATAATAAGAGATATTGCCAAGAATGAGCAGGCTATACTTTACACTTCAGATTATGTCCAAGCATTAGTAGCAGAAGCCGAAGGTATACCTGTTAAATACATTGAAGCATATGAGAGGAAATCTAGGCTCTCGTTTGAAGAATATTTCACGCACGATACATTAAGCCTCCACCTCAAGTCAGGTGTACCTCCAATGGCTAAAAGAGGAAGACCAGGAAACTTTATGCTTGTAAAGGTTAGAGATGAACCATGTACAGAAGATGAAGTAAATAATGTTATACATGAGATCGTTGAGACAGCAAGGATGAGTGAAGAAGGAAGCATAGAACTTGTTAGAAACCATGCAATGGTTATACAGCTTGGAGAGTATAGGATTGCTATCGCAAAACCACCATTCTCAGATGGTTTAGAAGTTACTATTGTTAGACCTATTGTAAAGCTAACCCTAGAAGACTATAGGCTCTCTAAAAAGTTGATGGAGAGATTGAAAAGTAAAGCTGAAGGTATATTGATAGCTGGACCGCCTGGCTCAGGAAAAACAACTTTTGCAAGTAGTTTAGCAGAGTTCTTTTCATCTCAAGGAAAGATTGTTAAGACTCTTGAATCTCCAAGAGATCTACAAGTAGGACCAGAAGTTACTCAATATGGTCCATTAGAAGGAGATTTCGAGAAGACAGCTGAGCTACTACTCCTAGTTAGACCAGATTATACAATCTTTGATGAGATTAGAAAATCTAAAGATTTCCAAGTCTTTGCAGACATGAGATTAGCAGGAGTAGGAATGGTTGGAGTAGTGCATGCAAGCGATCCAGTTGATGCAATCCAGAGATTCATTGGAAGACTCGAACTAGGAATGATACCTAACGTAATCGATACAGTCATATTCCTCAAAGATGGAGAAATCAAGAAAATCTATGAACTAAATCTTGTTGTCAAGGTACCTTCTGGAATGACCTCCCTCGACCTTGCTAGACCAGTGATAGAAGTTAGAGATTTTGAAACAGGTAAACTAGAGTATGAGATATATACTTACGGTGAAGAGAATATCATAGTCCCTGTCTCTGAAGTAGAAAAATATCTTAAAGATAGTATGAAATCTATTGAAGAAAAGTTGATAGAAAGATTTAGGCTATATGATCCTAACGCTGAAGTTGAAGTAATATCTCCTAGTAAAGCGATAGTACGGGTAGATAAATCTGTTCTCCCTAAAATTATTGGTAGAAAAGGTGAGACAATAAATAAAATTGAACATGAGTTAGGCATATCAATAGACTTGATGCCTAGCATACCTAAACAGTACAAAGAGATTGAATATGAGTATGTAGAAACAAGTAAAGTAATAGAATTTGTTGTTCCCAGCCAATACTCTGGCGCAAAGATAAATGTATATGTGGGGAGAGATTATCTCTCAACAGTAACTGTTGGGAAAAATGGGAGAATAAGATTTTTGAAAAATTCTGAACATGGAAGAAAAATAATAAGAGCCTTAGAAGAAGAAGCCGACATCAAGCTATACATTGAAGACTGACTCTTGTATTATATATTATTCCTCTTCTTGATGAGGTCTCACTATAGTTTTTAACCCTTTTCTATTTATAACCATTTCAAATGCTTTATCAATCTCCCTCAATGGAACAATATTAGATATTAATGGTTTTACTTTAACCAACCCTCTCTCAATCAGTCTAAGAGAAGCTGTGAACTGTCTTAAATTATGCTCTGAAGCTCCAATAATTGATATCTCTGAGTAATGTATCTCGTTAGGATTTATAGAAATTTCTTCCTCGGGATGCGTACCAGAAAAAACTATTATTCTACCATTTTTTCCAGTAATCTTCATAGCAGATCTTAGGACCTCGACGCCTTGAGCAGCAACTATGACAGCATCTACTCCATAGTTATCTGTCAATCTTGAAATCTCACCATAAATATCTACTTCATTAGAATTGAAAGAGTAGTCTGCACCTAATTTCTCACAGAGTTCAAGTCTATCATTATGATGTCCGATCACCACGACTTCTGCACCTCTTAGTTTTGCAAGCTGTAAGTGAAGTATCCCTATAATTCCATCACCTATTATAGCGACAATGTCACCCATAGATATAGAAGCTCTCTCTATAGAATTGATGCAGCTAGATAATGGCTCAACGAAGCAAGCCTCTTCAAAAGATATTTTTTCTGGAAGTTTCAGTAGTATTGGTCCGTAGGCAAGCCCATATTCTGCGTACCCTCTAAGATAATACTTCTTATTTACACAGTGGTGCGTTAAATTTCTCTTACAATATCTACATAACCCGCAGGTAGCTATATGATCTACGACGACCCTATCATTTATTTGTATGTTCTCGACATCTTCACCGACTTCCATCACTATGCCAGACCATTCATGTCCTGTTAAACCATAACTCTCTTCACCGTAAAAAGTATGTTTCCCATAACCTAAAAAGTATCTTATATCTGTTGGACACACTCCACAGGCCATTATCTTAACTACTACTTCATCTCTATCTGGTATAGGTATAGGTCTCTCTTTTAAAATTAGATTCTTTGGAGAGACCAAGTGTGCTGCAAGCATGTTCTTAGACATCATTCATATGAGAAAATTACGTTTAAGATAAGCATTATCATCTTAATGGCTTTTATCTATTTTCTCTTCTAAGTATTGTTAGGTTTTTAAGATACCATATATAGCATCCTCCTTGGTAGGAGATGCAGAAAAGGATGAGAACATCTATAGTTGAATACTTGAAGGAGAGGCTGAGCCCACTTAAGTCTGAGAGTGCATTAACAATGTTCTCAATAGTACTAATGCTTGTTATTATCGTGTTAATGAGTGGAGTGACCTATATCCTTACAACTGAAAACCCTATACCTATAGCCTTCTTACAAGGGGGAACTATCAGAGTATTCCTCTGGAGTATTAATGCGCAGAGCCATGCTGAGACCATAGTTGTAGCCATATACTATCTAATGGGTGGAGGAGGAGTATGGCTTTACTTAAACGCTACAACTAGACCCTACAATCCTAGATCAACTAAGTATATGCTGTTCTTCAGCTTCTTACTAATACTCTTAGCAGCGATAGGAATATACACTGCATATATGGCCAAGTTTACTTCACCCTAAAGTTATCAGGCTTGCTTATCCCACGATTGTTTATAATAAAATAACCTGGACCTTTCTTCTCAGGCTTCTCAATAATTATCTCTTTGTAATTTCTAGAGCCTACTCTAAGTTTTATTACCCATTTAGCCCAATGGCTAAGAATTCTATATGCTACTGGTTTTCCCCCTTCTTGTTCAGGCATGTCATGTACCTGTCCGATTATTATTACAGCTGTGTTCTCTCTACTAGCAAGTTCAGACAACATTGCTACTTGTAATGCAAGTTTCTTGTATATTGATAAATTTAGCCTTACATCTCTTGACAATTCTATCCTATGCTGGTATGTGAAATCATCAAGTATGATGACATCGAATATCTTCTTTGAATCGTAGAGATTTATGATTAGTCGGGTTTGCTCTTGGAAGCTCTGAATCATCTTGATAGAAAGCTTTGATAAATCTATCGACCAAGATTGTAGAATCTGTAGAATCCTCTCGGGATGGAGTCTCCCAGAACAATCTATGAATAATGGTTTTAAACCTTCTTCAACAGCTGAAGCACAAATGGTTAATGTTAAACTAGTCTTTCCAGTCTTCTCTTCACCATAAAGGAAGTAAAGCTGCCCAAGTCTAAAACCTCCATTAAGTAGGTCATCTACTGAAGCTACATGAGTAGAAATAACATTGATTCTCTCCACTCAAACACCCTAGATAAAATAATATATCTAGGAGTTATAAGGTTAACAATCGTTAATTTATAATAGCAGACCGAAAATTTTTGAATAAACGCCTGGACCAAAAAATAAATCATTGAAGAATACCTCATCCAATTATAGTTCTTCATTTTTTCTATATTTTTCACGAGTATGTAAGTAAACATTAATGAATTGATAGGAAGATATACGAGGCTTTCTCATAGGCGGAATAAATATATAGCGGCTACATGTTTGAATAGCGTGAACTGAAAGTATAGTAGGTGCATGTTTGAGTGGTGAAACAGACTTTTTGTCCTAACTGTGGAGCTAGAATTAAGGCGAATGCGAGATTCTGCCCCATGTGTGGAGCGCAGATATCCAGATCCGAGACTATGCCGATACAGGGATCAACCTCCGTGGCGCCTGAAGCAGGTCTTCCTCAAGAGTTAGAATGGGATTATGATATTCCCTTTTTCAATCGTTTTTGGGCTTTAGATATACTCAAAGCAGTAGGAATAGCTGGCCTTGTAGTAGTAATCATTCTGCTCCTAGTTTTTTATTCCAGTCCACCAATAGGAGGTTACGATCAAAGCTGGATGTATGCTCTGGGTTTAGTAGGACTAGTCGTCTTCCTCGTCATTATTGTTCTCTTGGTTGTTTATCGAAGTCGTTATGAAGCTCATTACAGGATAGACAGCAGAGGAGCAGGTTGGACAACACGTAAGAGAACAAGAAAAAAGAATGCAGTCATAAATGGGTTACTATTCTTTATGGGCCTCCTCTCTGGAAAACCAGGGGCTGTAGGGACCGCCATACTCGGTGAGGCTCAGCAAACTTGGAGTATGCAGTGGAAGGATGTCCGTGAAATCAAAGTTTATCCAAAGCAGCATGCAGTCATGTTGAAAAGTTCATGGAAGAAATTGCTTATCTATTGTACACCGGAAAACTACGAAACTGTAGTTAAAATGTGCAGCTTTCTACATAGACAAGCGCAGGCAAAAGTTAGTCATAAGAGGACTTCCAAGAAGAAGGCTCTCTAGCCTAGGCCATAGAAGTTAAAGATAAAGCCAGGTACTAATCAGCTGTTGAGAACGGGGATACTACTTCTTCCCAATTTCTGCAAGAAAACTGTTAGATAAATTAGCTATCTTCTTACCCTGGAGACAAGAGACATCACGCCGAGAGAGACTTCTATCAACAGTGATTTTAAGGTTAAATTATATCATGACCTAGAAATAGAGATTTAATGGATCTATGCTTGCACGATCGAAGACATGATAAACGAGAAGACATCTCTCAGAACTCTATCTTTCAGAATACATGTGAAAACCTTAACTCTAACCATAATCATACCGAAAATTAGAAGACGGTTCTTATAATCTTCTTAGAAATTCAAATTTTTGGGATTTATATCTGCGGGGGGTGGGATTTGAACCCACGAACCCCTACGGGATTCCCCAGCAAGCTTGCTCAGGGTCCTAAGCCCTGCGCCTTTGACCAGACTTGGCTACCCCCGCTATCCCTAGTTTATTTTATTGACTAATTTTTATCTTTTAGCTAGCCTTAACTACTTACTAACGTTAGGAGGCGGAGAGTCACCTTGATGATGCAGAGACTTAGCTTTTTCACCTAGAAAAATGGTGAATTCCGTCCAGATCCTGAAGGAGAGGTGAGAAACCCACATTTATGGGCATCCATCCTAGAAAGTTCCTTCTCTGCGCTTTAACACCAGAATGGTTAGGAAAAGAACCAGTCTCAACCATTTAGTAGACCTCTTCTATCAGTAAATAAATCATCTGCTTCAGTGAACTTAGCTAAATTTTCTTTGGATATCTTAGAAGTAGTAATATGGATTGGGGAGTCTCTTCATGTAAATTATTGATCTTAGGGAGGAGTGGACTGCACCTAGTAAAAGGTATTTCCAAGTACACTGCAAAATCTAATTATTTGAATCGAGTCTATATACATGAGAAGCAATGCTAATCTATGATGGGAGGAGATATATTAATTGAAGAAGGAGGAAGGCGTCTCTAAATTTAGAGAAGTTTCCTGAAGAGGTTTTGCTGAATTTATCAGCTTAGCATTATAAAAGGGAGTGATAGTCTGCTGAAAGATCTTCTCCCTAGTTTTCTTGAACATATAACTATTGCCTCTTAAATATTTAGAGATTTTAATATTAGCCACATGGATATTCTAAAACTAGTTTGTATAATCTGTTATTATGTCTTATTATTATGAAGTTTTCCACCAACCTGCTTAGAATTCTTTTGGGTACTTTTACTATATCTTGTTTAGAGATTGTCAGTATGGCCGGCTCAGGCAAAGTCCAGACATATTCTTCACTTATCTCTATCCCATAGTCTCGATGTATCTTCTTGACATGTTCTTCATACTTTGTATCTGCCTCAGATAGTTTCGCCTCAAGTTCAGGCATATAGCCCATGAAAGAACTATCAAATATATCCTCATCCTTTTCTATTCTTAAGTTATATCTCCATATCTTTATCTTAAGAATATTAGGTAAACCTTCTAAGACCATCCTTCTTCAGGAATATGGAACATTCAAGAATATAGACTTAATTAAATAACTCCACTTAAATGAAATCCAACCATTAAAGACTAGGGTAGATGATAATGTCAAATATTGGTTATGTATAGATTTTATTTGGCTATGATGAATGAACGTCGCATAGGAGCGGGGTTGGAGTGATGACAGAGCCTCCTCTTCTCTGAGCCATCAGATAATGATTTACGAGGAAGTTGTTAAGTCAGAGCCATGTATACCAGTATTAATCCTATAACCTCGTTGAATCTTGATTCTTGCCGATGAGAGCAGCAAGAACTTCTTTTTTCCGTATTTCAAAAAAGTAATTAGAAGGAGTAGCCATCATGTTCTTAATTAATGAACTATAAAGATTTTTTACTAAGTCTGCCTATCTAATTAAACGTTTTACTATGAAGAAGATAGCTTTAACATCAATGTTAGCTGCTACGTATGCTATATTAGTTGTCGGTTTAGCACCAGTAAGTTTCTTACCTCTCCAAGTAAGGTTTGCGGATGCATTAATACCTTTAAGCATTATTTATGGATGGCCCGCTATTATAGGGTTAACTATAGGATGTGCAATATCAAATTTTATAGCTGGTCAGGTATTTTTCGGTGGATGGACAATGATAGATGTTGTAGGTGGATCATTTGCAAACTTTGTAGCATGCTACATCGGAAGAAAGATCTGCATAAAACATACTAGGAGAATCATTATAGCTACTACGATTCTCCAATCGATAGTCGTATCGATAATTGTAGGAAGTTATCTATGGTATATCTTTGGTTCTCCAGAATACTATAATGTCTATATCTTCATTCTACCAGGCTTACCTGCTTTCTGGCTATCTATCTTCGCAGGATCTCTAATCTCAATAGTCGTTCTAGGCAATATCCTACTAACTGCCTTAGTGAAGACAGGTTTTCATCTAAAAAAATAAACTTTAAAATCTTCTATAATCATCTACCCATGGATGTACGTAGAAAAACTTACGGATTTAGCCAATAAGAGAAATATCTCAAAACTAGTAATAGAGATTGTAAGTAAAGAGATTAAATCAACCAATTTAGAAATATCTTATGGTGGTTCTCCAGGATACAAATCTAGAATATTATTAATACATTCTAGGTATGTCTATAGAAATATTGATGGGAAAAAGATCTTCAAGCAGGATAGATTTATGGATTTAGAAGAATATGTAAAGTACGGATTAAGAGAGTATGTGAATAGGAGAAGTGATGTTTTCTGGGCGCTACTAGTAGGTTTAACAGGTATTATAGGATTACTGGTCATAAGCCTGCCTAAGATTAGGAACTTCATCAATAAAGTTAAAAAGATGATCGATGAAGATGGTGACTTAGTCTATCTTCTAATATCTAGAGAAGGCGTAATAATACCTTTATTAAAAATCTCAAAAGATAATAACAAGATAGTTATCTTCTCTGGGCTAGCGTTATCTCTTAAGATTGCAGGATACTATATCGTTAGACTAAGTTACCCAGATACGTATACCTCGTGGGAGGATGCTTTAGGGCTTGAACAGGATCCTAAATTAGAAGTAGTTTCTGAACCTGCCCAACTAGGATCTCTATGAGTATAAAAGAATTTTTCAAGGAATCTACAATTCTTGCATTATTAATGACAGCTCCACCTATAAGTCTACTCATATTTATCAAGTTAATTGAACCTAAAACATCTTGGGTCTCCCTAGTCTTATGGACTGTTATAACAATATCTTGGATGGTCTTCGTAGCTCTAATATACTATAAGAAGAGTTTAAAAAGGATAAGCAGATGATTGAGAGGTGTGAATTTGAGGTTAAAGATAGCTTTTCAAGGAGAGAGAGGTGCATATAGTGAAGAAGCTGCAATCCGATTCTTTAATCAAGAAATAGACTTCGTTCCATGTAGAGAAATATCCACCGTATTTAACATAGTAGAAGCTGGAATTGCAGATTACGGGGTAGTTCCAATAGAGAATAGTATTGAAGGTTCAGTCAATGAAACCTATGATCTACTTTTATCAACAGGCTTGAAGGTTTCAGGTGAAATATATCTAAAAGTATCACATTGCTTAATATCTCATCCAGATGCAGACCCAAAAAATATAAAGAAAGTTATATCTCATCCTCAAGCCTTAGCTCAATGTAGGATTTATTTAATGGGTAAGAAGCTTGAAGCTATACCAAGCTATGATACAGCAGGAAGCGTAAAGAAGATACTTGAAGAAAAACTTCTAGATACTGCAGCTATAGCAAGTGAGAGAGCTGCCGAGATATACCAGATGAAGATTATTGATAAGGAGATAGAAGATTATGGTAGAAACTATACAAGGTTTCTAGTATTAGGGAGAGAAGATGCTGAACCAACAGGTGAAGATAAAACATCAATAATCTTCTCTCTCCCACATATTCCAGGTTCTCTCTATTATACCCTAGAAGAATTCGCAGCAAGAAATATAAATTTGACGAAGATCGAGTCTAGGCCTACGAAACATAGACCTTTCGAATACTATTTCTATGTAGATTTTGAAGGGCATCGGAAAACTCCTCTAATCCAAGAAACACTAAATGCTATAAGCAAGAAGGCTCTCCTATTAAAAGTACTAGGTTCATATCCCAAGGCCAAAATAATCTAATCTATGTAGGTAGAAATATTTGAAAGAATGGGTTATGTTCGTCTGCGGAGTAGCATCTGTAGGTAAGACTGTTTTTAGCTCAAAACTTGCAGAGAAACTAGGGGTAGAGTTCATTGATCTCCCAGACTATGTTAAGGAGAAGAAGCTCTATGAGTATTATGATGAGGTATCAAGAGAATACGTAGTCGATTTTAGGAAAATTTCAAGTAAATTGAGTCCCCTACTAAAGAGAAAAAAGACAATTATTGCATCAATACATCCATTCAAACCAAGGAGCATCCCAGTTAAGCTAGCCATAGTGTTAAGACTTCGACCAGACATACTCATGATAAGACTCATGGAGAGGGGCTATCCAGAATGGAAGATAGCTGAAAATATACTAGCAGAGATCGTGGATAAGCCTCTCTATGATGCGGTAAGAAAGTTTAGTAGAAAAAAAGTAATACAGGTAGATACTAGCAACAAGAACATAGATGAAATTGTAGAACAGTTTTATTCAGCATATCTTTCGAGAGATCTAAAATACTTAAATGTTAAAGTAGACTGGATTAATGAACTAGAAAAATTAGATGCCTGCTTAGAGATTCTACAATTGCTAGCGAAGTATGGGTAAATTTATGTTTAAGAAAATGTAAAGATTAGAGGATGCGGATAGCGGTTGATCTAGACGGTGTATTAGCAGATTCTATGAAGACTTGGCTTAAAATATGGTATGAAGAAACAGGTCAATTGATAAACTTTGAAGAAATAGATGATTGGTTTTTCTGGAGTAAGCTAAATATTGATGAAGAAACCTTTGCAAGAATATTCAATAAAGCATGGAAGAGATGGATTGAGATACCTCCAACAGAAGATAGAATTGGAGAGAAAGTATATAGGTTAAAGACTCTTGGAGAAGTAGATATTCTTACAGCTAGACCTAAAAATACTGAAAAATATGCATTAAAATGGTTAAACTACAATAAGATCCCCTTTGATAAATATGTATGGGCTAGAAATAGTGAAGCTAAGACAAAACTCGGATATGATGTCTATATTGATGATTCTCCATACATGGTAGAAATCTTAACAAATAGTGGAAAAATTCTCTTACTATACTCTCAGCCATGGAATAGGAGAGTTCAAGAAAGCCTAAATGTAAAGATAGTTAAGAACTTAGATGAAGCATACCTTTACCTTAATAGAAAAAAGAATATTTTAGAATGAATTAAATGATTAGGTATAGAGCTTGAAAGCGAACTACTTAAGTAAGACAGAGACATTTAAGCTTCTAGAAAAACTTAAGAAGATACCTTGGCTTTCTCTATTAGTAGAGAGAAAGATCAAGAACATATTCAAGATTGAAATTGAGGATATAACAATCTATAAAATACATAAAGTCATACTTGTTGAGAAGTCTGAATTGATCTTCCCTACTCTTATTGAACGATACGGTGTCGGCATCCTTGACCATATGCCATGCATCATCGTTGATATGGGGGCAGTATCCCATATAGTGAATGGAGCAGACGTAATGAGACCAGGTGTAAGAGAAATACAGGGAGAATTCAGTGAGAATGATATTATAGTAATCAGGGATGAGAAGAATAAGAAGCCTATTGCAGTTGGTAAAGCTTTAGTAGACTCCACGTATCTTAAATCTATGGTTAAGGGTAAAGTTGCTGAAAACATTCATTACATAGATGATAAGCTGTGGAGGCTGATACATCAGTTTAGAGATCTGATTGAAGGTTAATGTAGCGTTATGTAGGAAAATGTATGATTCTCTCCAAAATTAAGAGTTATTAGCCTCTTTTACCATGCTATTAATATGCATAAGCTGGCCATAGTAACAGTAGTAGCGGCTCTAATAGCATCAATCGTATTAACTCCAGCATATGCAGAAGCATACAATGTAATACTAAAAGATGGAAACCTTAGGGTAACGCTATACTATCCTCCAGAAGTCGAAATCAGCTCATGTTATAATTTTAGATTTGAAGCTCAAGCATTTAATTCACTTATCATAGAAGAGATCAAACTAGTAGTAAAAATGTACAGAGATGGAATATCAGAAACAATCTACCATCAAGTACTTGTTGAAGCCGAACCCGTCACAAATGGTTGGACGTTTAGTAAGAATATTATTATATGCATTCCCTCGCCGAGGAGGCCTGACCCATTCTTAGAGGCAGAAATTTATGCAGAATATCAACTGGATTCAACTACTAAGATTTTATCAACGGAATGGTATATGTCTACTGTAAGAACGAAGGCTTATGATGAACTATTATCGGAGCTGGATGAAGCTAATAAGAAGATAAGATATTTAGAAGAAAAAATACGTAAACTTGATGATTACATGAATAAATTAGAGATAGATTTAGCCAACCTCTCTAATAGTTATAACAAATTATCATCTGACTATAATTCTCTCCAAGTCAGCTACAGGAAGCTTCAAGAAGATTATATTTCTTTACAACAGAGATATGCGGGCCTTCAAGATGAATTCAAAAGTCTTAATGATGATTATAGGAAACTGTTAATTGATTATGAGAGATTGAGGACTCTGTACGAACAGTTAATGGATAACAATAAACAGCTTCAATCAAACTATAATTCCTTAAGAGAAGACTATGCTTCACTATCAAAAGAACATTATAGGCTTCAAGGAGTATACCAAGATTTAACAGAAAGATATAACGATATAAAAAGCAGATATGAATCAAGCATTAATACGATAGGTCAACTTCAATCAACTATAAACAATCTAGAACAAACGATTAAAGAAAAAGAAGAAAAGATAAATGAGCTTAATCTAATATATGCTTCAACAGCTAATGAGAATACTTTGACTAAGAGTATACTTTATGCTCAGACAGCTGCTATTGCTGGAGTAGGCGCAGGCATCTACTTGATGAGTCTAAGAAAGAAGAAAACGGCGCAACCTCCTCCGCCTCCAGCTCCCTCGAGTATGACTAATGTACTTAAGGAGGAAGAAGCTA
>Ga0197143_1001780_pt1 | contig 17363 bp, 11 predicted proteins | sample GBS70_MetaG_FD_148603 | JGI IMG/M metagenome (GOLD analysis project Ga0197143, IMG submission 148603) | Sediment microbial communities from Great Boiling Springs, Gerlach, Nevada, United States - GBS 70_MetaG | ecosystem: Environmental > Aquatic > Thermal springs > Hot (42-90C) > Sediment...
AAAATTTTCTAAATTATCTAAAAAGTTTTTAATGTATTTTATCCATAAGTTTTTGTTTTTGTTATAATTTGGGCTTTTTAAAATTTTAGAGCTTAAGGCTGGTATAAATGAGATTGCAGTTATAGTAGAAACAATAATAGTAATAGAAACAATCCATCCTAAAGGCCTAAATATTTCTCCAATTAATCCTTTAATTAGACTTAAGGGTGCAAAAACAATAACAATAACAACTGTAGTTGCAATTACAGCAATAAAAACCTCATTAGTAGCTGCAACACAAGCTTGTTTAACAGTACTTCCTCTTTCTAAGTGTTTTGTTATGTTTTCTACTACAACAATTGCATCATCTACTACCATTCCTATTGCTATTATTAAAGCAGATAAAGTAATAATATTTAATGTGTTCCCTGTTATTAATGTGAAAATAAAACTAGCAAAAAGAGATATTGGTATTGTAGTTAGAATAATTATACTTTGTGTATATTTTCCTGTAAAAAATAAAACTACTAAACTAACAAAAATAAAAGCAAATAATAATGTTTGTGATAAATTATTTATTGATTTATATATTAGTTTTGATGAGTCAAAAATTTCAGAAATTTTAATATCTTCTGGTAAATTTTTTTTAATTTTTTCTAATTCTTTATTTACTTTATTAGCTACTTTTACAGTATTATAGCCTGCTTGTTTGAAAATAGCTAATCTAACTCCTTTACTTTTATTTATGCTTTCAATAAAAGTTGATTCTAATAATGTATCTTTAACATTGGCTATTTCTTTTAGATAGATATTTTTTCCATTAGGTAGCGGAATAAGTAAATTTTTTATATCTTCTGAATTTTTAAATTTACCATCAACTGAAATTCTATATTCAATATAATTAGTTTTTATGTTACCAATTGGTAAATTAAAATTTTGAGATTTTATAAAATTAGCGATATAAGGTAACGTAATATTAAAACTTTCTAATTTATTAATATCGATATCTATATAAATAACTCTTTGTGGAGCTCCAAATATAAAAGCACCAGCTACACCTTCTAAACGGTTTAAACTATTTATTACTTTATATTCTAAAATTTCTTTTATACCTTCATAATTTTTTGTAGAATTAACGCTAAAAACCATAATTGGCATCATTGAAGAAGAAATTTTAAATAGTGCAGGTCTTTCAACATCTTCTGGTAAAAATGTTAATGTTCTATCTATTACATCTCTTACATCATTTGCAGCATCATCTAAATTTGTTCCATATTCAAATTCCATAGTAATAATAGATATATTTTCATTAGAAGTAGAAGTTATTTTTTTTAATCTGTTGATAGAACTTAATTGTTCTTCTAGTGGTTTTGTAATATTTTCTTCGACGCTTTGAGCATCTGCCCCTCTGTAAGAGGTAATTAAAGTGAGTGCAGGTAATTCAAATTCAGGAAAAAAGTCTAATGGAAGCTGTGTTAATGAATAAATTCCTGCTACAATTATTGCCAAAAAAATCATAAATGTTGATACAGGTCTATTTATAGATACTTCAAATAACCTCATATCACAAATAATTTTATTTTATTATAACCTTTTGACCATCAACTAATTTTTCATGACCATAAACAATTATTGGCATATTTTCAAAAACTTCTTCAGATATTATTTCAGCATATTCATTATTAATAGGTTGGCTTTCTACAAATGTTTGTTTTGCTTTATCTCCTTCTACTGTAAAGATATATTTTTTACCTGTTCCTGGTAATTGCATAATAGCTATAATTGGAGCAGTTAATGCTTCTTTTTTGCCAAATATTATTTTAGCTTTACAAAACATTCCAGGTTTAATTTCATAATTTATATTAGATATTTTAACTTCTACTTTAAAAGTTTTTGTAAATGGATCAATTTTAGGGTAAATTGTAGATATTTCTCCTTCAAATGTTTTGTTTATACTTTCTACATAAATTTTAACTGTTAACCCTTTTTTAGTTAGACTATAATATTTTTCTGGAATATCTATGTTTAGTTTAACGTTATCTAATTGTTCAATTACAACAACAGCAGGTTTTCCTTCTCTTGTATTAGGGCTTCCAATATACATTTCACCATCTTCATAATATTTTTCAGTAATTATCCCATTTATTGGTGATAAAACAAAAATGTTTTTTTCTAAAAATTTTAAATTATTCTCAGTAACTAAATAATTTGTTTTCAGTTGTTCAAATTGTTGAGTTGTAACAGCTTGAATTTTGTGCAATGAATCAAGCCTAATAAAATCTCTTTGTAATTGTAAGAATTGAAGCTTCATTTGATTAAGTTGCGTTTGATCCATCTTAAAAAGAGAATCTCCTTTTTTAACGAAATCTCCAATATTAACATAAATTTTTTCAATTTTGCCAGGTTGTGCCGGTACTAAATATATTTTTTTTATAGGTTCTATTACGGCTGGTAATTCATAAAAAATTTCTATTTCTTGTTTTTTAATATAATCAATTTTTACGGTTTCTAATTTAATATATTCTTGGCTTTGTTTGTTATTATAAGTGTTTCTATTACAACTAAATACTATTAAAACTATAAACGATAAAGTTTTTATTTTTCTCATTTCTTTTAAATTTTAATTTGCTTTAATTTTTTCTAGTTCAAAAAAAATTTTACATAATTCCATTAAAGTGTTATAGTAACTAATTTGGGCATTAATATAATTTGTATGAGTTTGCGTTAATTCTAAACTAGAAGATAAACCCTGAACGAATTTTTGTTCTGTTTTTGAAAAAATTTTATGAGACAATTCCAATGCTTGTTTTTGAGCTTTAAGGTTATTGTAAGAATTTTCTAAAGAAAATTTTAATTGTTTTTCTTGATATATTAATTGATTTGTTACATATTCTGTAGTTAGCTTACTTTTTTCGTATTGAGTTTTGGCTTTTTTAATTTGTAAATCATTACTAAAACCATTAAAAATAGGTATGCTAATAGAAAAGCCTACTACTTTAGAAGGATACCAATTTAAATTTTTGTAATCATTACCTTGTCCTGTTTTAGTATAATTGTAAAAAATAGATAGTGTTGGAAAACAATCTCCTATTTCTTTTAATAAATTAAGTTTTGATATATTTTCTTGTTTTTTTACAAGTTGATAATCGGGCAAATTATAAATATTGAATTCATTTATAATTAAATGAAGGACTTTTTCATCATTAATGATAAGTTCTAAAGGTGTTTGTAAAATAATTTTTTTTGTAGTGTCAAGATCTAATAATAAACTTAATAAATTGTAAGAAATTTCAAGGTTTCTTGATATATTGTATTTTGTATTGTTGAGATTAATAATATTTAAATTAATTTGTTCTAAATCGGTAGTTTGTAAAACACCAACTGAAACCATTGCTTCTGTCTTTGTGTATAAATTTTGAAGATTTATAATGTTTGAATCTAATAAAGTTTTGATTTTTTCTAATATTAATATTGTTACGTATAAGGTTTTTACATTTTTTAATAAATCTAAGTAATTTTTATTATAGTTGTATTCAGATAAGTCTTTTAGATTAGACATAAGCTTTATACCGACTAAAGCAGGAATGTTAAAAACTAATTGCTGAATTTTAAAAGAAGAATTTTCTTGGTATTGTTGTCCAAATTTAACAGGAAAATATTCATTAGGTTTTCCAAAAAAAATGCCAGGTAATAAAACTGTTTGTAATTCTAAGTGATTAAAATAAGTAAAATCATACGATAATCTGGTTAAAAAAGTAGAGTAAGCTTCTAATTTATTCAACTGTGAATGTTCTATTTCTTTTTTTAAAGATAAAAGTTGTTTATTCCTTTTACTTATAAGTTCAGGCAAATCATTGAAAGATATGTTAATTGAGTCAATATGTTGGGCATTTATGTTTATGTTAAATGTAGAAATATAAAAAGCTAATAATATTTTTTTCATAGATTATATTTTTTTAATATTTTCGACAAAAATTTTTTTCCTTTACTGCTTGTAATAGCGTACATATGAAATAAAAAAATTTCTTTTATAACTTCTTGTTTTGAATATTTTGTTCCAAAAACATTTTCAAAGTTTTCTGGTGTGAATAATTCAACAAAACTTAAATAAAAAGAAGCAATAATTTCTTCATTTAAATTATTCCTGTAAAGTCCTTCTTTTTTACCTTTTTTTAAATTATTTAAAATTTTTTCTTTTAAAACAACTTTTTTATGATTTTCAAGTTTTTTATATAAATGTGGGTAGTATTTTTTTAATTCGATAAAAAAAATCGGGTTGAAATTTTTGTTTATCTCCAAAATATGATTTAATACCATTAAATTAACTTCTATTGCATTAAGTTTATCAATACTTTTAAAATTTTTATTAAATTTATTTTTACCAAATTCATCACTTATTATTATTTTAATTACTTCTTCTATTAATTTTTCTTTAGAAGTAAAGAATTCATATAATGTTTTTTTTGAAATACCTAATTTTTGAGATATAAAGTCAGTAGTAACGTTTTTTATTCCATACTTTAGGAATAAATCAGTAACATTATACAAAAGAGTCTTCTTATCCATTATTTTTTGTTCATTTTGCAAAGATACTATAAAAACTTTTTTTTAAAAAAAAGTTTTTATAGTTTTTTTTATAAAAATTTTCTATTTAATTTTTTGTCATTTTTATTTACTATCAATAATTGGTGGTCGTGATTTTTTTATATTTTTTTCATTAAAGATTTTAAAGTTTTTTAATAAAAATTTTTAAAAACAAATTTTTAACAGAAAATTTTAGTTTATATTGAAATTTAAAAATCAATTTTTTTATTTTTATTAAGAGGTTTTTATTTCTTTTGTTTAATTTTAAAAAGTTGATTTAAAAAATTTTTTCTTATCTTTTTAAATTTTATTCAGTTTGAAAGATCTAAGTTTCTTTGTAAAATGCGTATATAAAAGTTAAATTTTAATGCTATTTTATGTGCTTTATTGTGTGATAACTTAAAAAAATATAAAAATTTTAATTATTTTTAGGTAAAACTTGAAAAGGTTTTTTCAAAAACTTTTAAATTAAAAGAAATAAATTTGATTAATCATTTGTTTCAAAGTGTTAAATTAGTTTAGTAAGAATAACAATATAGACAATTAAACTTACAAGAATTATAAAAACCTATATCTTTAGATTCTATACAACCACAATATTTTCTTTGTCCTTTATCTTTTTTAGTTTGTTTTAAAAAATTAATTAAGACTTCATCATTAGAACTTTTTCTAATTATATCGTCATTTATGCATTTACCAGGTTTTATATTAAATTTTTGTAAATCGAATTTTTCTGCACAAGCATAACATTCTAAATTAAAACTGTTGCATATTTGGCCTATATTTTTAGCTAAATAACGAATTTCATCAAAATTGGGCTCTCTTATATAGGGGTATAACTTTTCTATTCTTCTTTTTACTTTTAAGTAGTTATTTATATCTACAAAGCTTATAATTAAAATAGAAGTATAATCTTTTAGAATTTTTGTTAATTTATAAATTTTTTCTACAATAACTTTAAGAGAATTTTTCTTAGAAATAATTATTGGGTCAAAACGCCAAATTATTCTGTCTTTTCCTACTTTATTTGATAAGTCTTTAAATAATTTAATTCTTTCTGAAAGGCTTGGTATGTTTGGTTCAATAATTTTTTCATTTTCATAATCATTTATTGTATAATGAATGTAAAAATTATAATTAACTAAACAATTGATATTTTTATATAGTTGGATAGGAAATTTAGACCAAAAAACAAAAAACTTTACTTTATTTAAATTGATCTTATAAAAAAATTTATTATATGGGTTTTTCCAATAGAGGTGACCTATTTTTATTTTTTCTAAAAACCAATAAAAGTAAAACGCAGGAATGTCTGTTGCTCTACTTGCTGATATAATAATTGGTTTAATTTCTTTTGTTATATTTTCCAGTGACATTGAATCCATATCCCTATGCTGTATATTTGTTCTCCTATAATAAAATTTACAGGAATAATTAATTGAGAAAATAAATCAAACTTTTTGCTTTTATATTGTATCCCTACTTTTGAAAATAATAAACTTATAGATGAATATCCAATTTCAGTATAAATAGAATAAGTTTTATTTAGATCGTATCCATAAATAAAGTTTAAAAATGGAAGTTTTTGATTTATCTTTGTATATGTTTCAATTGATATCCCAGCTAAATGTTTATTAAAATTCTTGATAATTTCTAATGATAGTTGAAAAGGTAATAAATTTATTTTAGTTTTTTTTATAGAAGTTTTATCAATATTAATAATGCTATCTAAGTTAAGAGGATTGGGAATTATTATCTGATTACCATCAATTTTGATATTAATACCTTCATAAACAATTGTTGTATCTATATTTTGAGAAAAATTTTTGTTATTAAAAAAAATTAAAGAAATATCTTTTGCACTTAAAAAAATATTTAAATCTAAATTTTTTATGTAAAAATTTAAAGCCATTGTACTTATTAAACCAAAATTGTTAGATTTATTTTTTGGTTTTGCAAAATAATTACCTTTTAAATTAAAAATAATTTTAGTACCAAGACTATCTGTTTCAATTTCAGAATTATATAAGTAAAAATTTGTATATTTATTAAATATATTTAGTCCTAAACTAATAGAAGGATTTATTATCAAAGCATCATTTACATTTAAAAAACATTCGTAATTGCTTTTAATATAATAAAAATTATAAGCATAATGTAGTAAATTTAGATAAATTTTTTTCCCTAAAAATTCTTTATTACCAAATAAAAGGAATTTTGCAATATTTTTATTTCCATTTAAGAAAAGAAAATTATAATTTCCAAACTCAAATTTTATATTTGAATTTATACATGGAAATTTTGATAATGAAAACTTAAGAAATGTATAGTTATTTGATAAAAAATAGTTGTTTTCTTTTAATTTAATGTTTTTAAAATCATTTGTATTAAATTTTTGAAAGAGTGTTAAGTTAATAAGAGAGTTTAGATTTAAAAAGTTACTGTATGTTTTATGGATGAATGATATTGAAAAAAAATTTTTATTTAGAGAATCATGGTTATTATATTCAAGATTAGCAGAAAAAATGATGTTGCTACAAAAAATTAAGATTAAAGGAATAAATCTTTTATTTTTTAAATAGGTATTCAACCTCAGCTACAAAATTTAATTTAATATATGAATTATAATAAATTTTTACTAAATTATTCAAAGGGGTATTAATTTTTATATTGTAAATTAAATATTTACATTTTAGCAAATTATACAAGCGTTTATTAGTAAAATTGAAAGAAAAATGTTTTTGAGTTTCTTCATACAAATTTAAGTTATGAGAAATGATATTTGCAGATGATATGTTAAGATTGCATATAGAGTCAACTTTGTTTTTATTTCCATCTAAAAAATATAGGTGTAAATCAAAGTTTAAAGGAAAAAGGTTATATGAATAAATTATTAATTTAAAATTTTTGACTTTATTTAAGTCTATATTTGGAAATTCAATATTAATTGTGTCTTGTAACAATGATTGGCGCAATGAAAAATATAGTGGAGCTTCAATATTAAAGAATAAACTTACATTTGAATAATCATACAAGAAATCATATTGGGTATAATTATGATTAATAGGTAAAGGAACATTTTCATTTATGTTTAATGAAATGTTAAATTTAAATTTATTTGGAATTATACTTATTAAATCTGTGATATTTGAATTCGTTTTATCTATTTTTATTTGTTTAATTGTTGGCTGAATATTATTGTTTAAATAATACAATGGATCAGTAGGTTTTTCTATTATAAAACTATTATTTAATATCTCTCCAATTAGTTCTTTCTCTATGTTTTTATCAGAATTTATTCCACAAAGGTTATTTAAATAAATTTTTCCTTTAATTCCGACTTGATTATATAAATTTATTGTAATTATAAAGTTATCAAATAATAATTCATCTATAATAAGATTTTTGAAAATATTAAAATCTAAGCTATCAGAAAAATTAATTTTTTTATAACCAAAAAAGCCTTTTACATATTTTGGCTTAAGTGATATTAAATTAAAGTCTATAAGAATGCTATCTTTTTTACCAAGAGAAAGATATTCAGAAGAATTATTTAAAGTTATTTTAGCATAGTAATATAATTTATTGCAAGTATCTTGATCAATTATTCCATTATTATTAAGGTCATTATTCCATATTTGTTCATATGGAGCAATACCATAGAATTTAAATGCATAACCAGATAGATCTAAGTTATAAGTTACCATAGAAGGATTATTAGTTGTACCTGAAGGAACATTTAAAATATAACTATAAGGAATATTATTCTTTTTTACGTCTGGTAATAACATATTTATATTTATGCTTGATGCAAAACTGTTATATACTCTAATATTAAAAATTGATTCCTTGGTTTCAACATAATAGAGTTGTATAGAATCTGGTAAATTTAAATTAATGTTATCATGAAATTCTAATGTATCAGTGTTATTAATTTTTATTATTGCACTGTCAATTATAATATTTAAGAAATTAAGAGATAATTGTATATTTTGGGAGGTATCTATTGTTACAGGTATTGAAGTTCCAGGTGAAGAAATAATAATTTTGGCATTAATTATTGAATCTAAAACAATGTCTTGTATAAAATGAGTTTTTTCTACTTCAGAAAATGGTAAAATTTCATTAAAATTACCATCTATTAGAGTTTCAGAAATATTGTTTTTATAAACTATATAGCTAAAATTTGAGAAAGGAAATGGTAAATTATTTTTTATTTTTATTAATAATGTAGCTTTTTTTAAATTTAAATATTTTAAGTATTTAGATAAATTAATTTTAATGGTATCAAAAGTAATTGGGCCAAAGCTTTGAATTAAAGTTGGTTGCCCTGTATTGTGAGCTGTTATAATTGTTGTATAAAAAGTGCTATTAGAACCGTTTATTTCTTTATCTTTATTTGCTATTTGTCCTAATGAAATTTGATAATCAAAACTTAAGTTTTTTATTTTTAAACTTTGTAACCCTAACGTATATTTAAAGTTGATGTCTTTTATCTCAAATATTTCTTCTGGTAAAATATTTTGAAGCTTTTTATTATAGATAAGCTTAACAACATTATTTTCGGTTATATTGTATAGGGTATCACTTAAAAATGAATTTATATCTAATTTTGTATAAGCCAAAGGAAAAATCCATGTTTGTTCTAAGTTAGTTTCAATATCTTTTTTGCAACTATAGAAAAAAAATGATATAAGTAAGAAAAAATAAAGCAACTTTATTTTTTATCCAAATTTATGTTATTTCAAGTAATTAATAATTAAAAGCGATAAAAAAATTAAATTTTTATTTTAAATAAAGAAAATTTTTTATTCAAATATTGAAAACCTTTGGTAATTTATAATTTTTTATAAAATTATTTTTTTAGGGTTTCTAGTTTAATTCAATAATTTGTTTGTTTTGTAAAACATAGACTTTAGAAGGAAATTTTTCTACTAGTGAATAGTTATGAGTAGCGATAATAACAGCGCAATTGTTATTAGATAGTTCAAATAATAAATTTATTACATTATAAGAAGAATTTGGGTCTAAATTTCCAGTTGGTTCATCTGCTAAGATTAACTTAGGTGTATTAAGTATGGCTCTTGCAATGACAATACTTTGTTGTTCTCCTCCAGATAATTCCCATGGCATCTTATATTTTTTCTCTAGTAGATTAACTTTTTGTAAAACTTCTTCTATTCGAGCATCTATTTGCTTTTTAGGAAATTTTGTAACTCGTAATACAAATTTTAGATTATCGTAAACTGAACGATCAGTTAAAAGTTGAAAATCTTGAAAAACTATTCCTATATTTCTTCTTAAATAAGGTATTTCTTTCTTTTTTATTTTTAAAAGATTAAAATTACATACTGTAGCTATTTCTCCTTCTATTTTTGCTTCTGCATATAAGCTTTTTAAAAAAGTTGTTTTACCACTACCTATATCACCAATTAAATAAATTACTTCTCCACTCTTAAGAGTTAAATTTACATCTTTTAAAATTATTTCTTTATTTATAAAAACGTTAATACCTTTATATAAGAGAACAATTGTATTATTCATTACATTTAGGTTGTATTAAATAGGATTAATATAAGCAAATTAAACTAATTTTTTAAAAAAAGAAAAATTTATAACTTTAAAAATTTTAATAGTATAACCACTTATGAAATTATTAATTTTATTCATATTTTTTTTTGCATATGTCAATTTAATAAAAACTCAAAATTCCATTATTTACAATGAAAATAAAAAGAATTTTAAAAAAGGCTTATATTATTTTGATAAAGAGAAATACAGTTTAGCACAATATTTTTTTGAGAAGTATTTGGAACAAAAAGACAAAAATGATTATTTATTAATTCATAATTCTGAATACTATAAAGTTATATGTGCTTTAGAATTATTTAATGCAAATACAGATAAACTTGTAGAAGATTATCTCTATTTTTATAGAGAAAATAACAAAAGTACTTTAGCAAAATTTTTTTATTCTAGATATAAATTTAATAGAAAACATTTTAATGAGGCAATAAAGTGGTTTGAAAAAATTAATCCAGATGAATTAGAAGAAGAAGAAAAAAGCGAATATTATTTTAAATTAGGGTATTCATATTTTGTTAACGATGATTATGATAAGGCAGAAAAGCTTTTTTATGAAATAAAAGACAAACCAAATAGTTATTATGAACCTGCAAATTATTTTTATTCTCATATTGCTTATCAAAAAGGAAATTATGAAACAGCATTAAAAGGTTTTTTAAGACTACAAGATTCAGAAGTTTTTAAAGATATAGTTTCATATTATATAGGACAGATTTATTTTTTCCAAAAAGAATATACTTTAGTTATTGAGTATGTAGAACCAAAATTAAAATATTTTGAAGGTCGAAAAAAATTAGAAATGGAAAAATTGGTTGGTATTTCTTATTATAAATTAAATAAATTTAATTTAGCATTACCATACTTAGAAAAATATATAGAAGAGACAAAAGATTATACTCCTAGGGATTTATATGAAATTTCTTATGCTTATTATCAAACTGGGAGAATTGGTAAGGCAATTGAATATTTAGAAAAAATGCCTTTAAAAGAAGATTCATTGACTCAACAATCACTTTTTTTGCTAGCACAATGTTATTTATTAAGTAATTTAAAAAATCAAGCCAGATTAGCATTATCAAGAGCAGCAAAAATGAATTTTTTCCCAGATATTCAAGAAGAAGCTTTATATACTTTTGCTAAATTAAGCTTTGAACTAGATTTTTCTCCTTTCAATGAAGCAATTAATTCGTTTAATGATTTTCTTCAAAAATTCCCAAACTCTAAATATGTAGATGAAGTTAAATTATTGCTTTCTAAGGCATATTTATACTCAAAAAATTATCATGAAGTAATTAATATTATAAAAGATATAAGTGATACCACACCAGAAATAGAACTTATCTTAATTAAATCTTCTTTTTATTTAGGTCTTGAATATTTCAAAAATTCACAATATGAAGATGCAATTAAATATTTCGACATGAGTTTAAATTATTCTAAAAATAATATAAATTATGTACCATACTCTTTATTTTGGAAAGCTGAAGTATATTACAAATTAGGTAATTATAAAAATGCTATTGATAATTATATAAAGTTTATTCAAAATCCTTTATCATATTCTACAAATTTTTACTTTATGGCTTATTATAATATTGGTTATTGTTTTTATAATTTAAATGACTATAATAATTCTCAGATGTGGTTTAGAAAGTATATAGATAATGAAAAAGATACTTCAAAAGTTCAATATAAAGATGCATTTTTAAGGTTAGCTGATTGTTTTTTTGTTTTAAAAAGATATGAAGAAGCAATAGATTTATATTTAAAGGTTTATAAATTTAAACAACCTCTTCCAGATTATGCCTTATATCAACTCGGTAAATGTTATAGTATAATGAATAGATATGAAAACTCAATAGCTACGTATAACAAGTTAATAAATGAATATCCTCTTTCAGCTTATTATCATTATGCTATTTATGATTTAGCTGTAGAATATGAAAAAATAAATAATATAAATGAAGCTATTAGAATTTTAGAAGATTATATTAAAAATTATCCTAATAGTTTAATTATTACAAAAGTTATGCTTAAATTGGCTCAAATTTATTTTAATGAGGATAAAGATATTTTGGCAGAAGAATATTTGAAAAAAATCATAGAAAATTACCCTAATTCTTCTGAGTTTTATTCTGCAATAACAACATTGAAAAACCTATACTTAGAAAAAAATGATGTAAAAGGTTACTTTTCTTATTTAAAAGAAAAAGTTAAAAATTTTAATTTAGACTTATCTGAAAAGGATTCTTTAATGTATATTACTGCAGAAAAATTTTATTTGAAAAGTGACATTACAAATGCAACAAAAGCATTTATAGATTATTTGAATACATATCCTAATGGAATATTTAAGATTAATGCGTACTATTATCTTGCTGAGTGTTATTTTAAAGAAGATAAAATAGAAGAAGCGCTTAATTATTATAAAACAATAATAAACGAACCTTTTTCTAAATTTACTGTACCTGCATTGTTAAGATTAAGTAATTATTATTACAATAAAAAAGATTATGAAAGTTCAATAGATTATTTTTTAAAAATTATTCGTTATTCGCAAAATCCTGAATTATTAAGAACAGCAAACGTTCATTTGATGAAAAGTTATTATTATTTAAATGATTTAGAACAAGCCTTTAAATATGCACAAGAAGTTTTAAAAGAAAAAGGTAATATTAGTGAAGATGTTGAATTAGAAGGAACCTTTATAATAGGAAAATATTATTATGTTAATGAAAGATTTATAGAAGCATATGTTGAATTAGAAAAAATAATAAAAGATTGTAAAACTAAAATTGAAGCAGAATCTTATTATCTCATAATAGAAATATTGTTTAAACAAAAAAAATTTGATGAAGCAGAAGATAAAATATTAAGTTTTGCAAAAAAAAATACACCCCATATATATTGGGTAGCAAAATCATATTTAATTTTAGGTGAAATTTACTTAGAAAAAGAAAATTTATTTCAAGCTAAAGCTATTTTTCAAAGTATAATTGATAATTATAAGGAAGAAAATGATGGAATTAAAGAAGAGGCTAGGCAAAGAATAAGCTATATAGAAAAATTAGAAAATTTAAAAAAAGAAACAGAATAAAAATATTTTTATGTATGAAGAAAATTAAGTTTTTAATTATTTTTATTTTGTATGTATTTTATTTAAAGGTTACTTGTCAACATGGGTTGGATTTGCAAATTACAATTGTAAAAGATTACGAACCAAATATAATTCAATCAGAAAAAATTTCTTTTATACCAGAAATAATTGATACTTATTATGTTCCTTTAAAGTTTGAATATAATTTACAACCAAAAAAGGTAGAGTCAATTTATCAACCTCAAAAATTAAAACCAGCAAAGTTTGTTGCAGAACAATTACCTAAGTTGCTTAGCAATGAACTAATATTAGGTGGAGGGTTACCAGGTACAATTTTAGGTAGTTATAGCATTAATACTCAACGATCTTCTAAATTTAATGCTGGTGCAAAAATTGATCATTTTTCTACTAGAGGTAATGTAAAAGTTAATGATAAAAAAATTTCAGCTAATTATACTAATAATGAATTTGATGCTTATTTAAAATTCTTTTTAAAAGATTATTCAATCTTTGGTAAGTTTAATTATAATAATTTATCTTATAAATTTTATGGTTATAATAACTTACATAAAACTTTGCCAATATTACATCAACAAAATGTGAATTTATTTGATTTAAAAGCAGGAATTTATTCTAATAATGTAATTAATTCAGATAAGTTAAATTATAATTGTGAATTAAATTATGCATTTTATTATGATAAATTTAAAAATTTAGAAAATAATGTTTTTTTTAAAACTAAGTTAAGCAAATTTTTTAAAGAGCAAGTTATAGGTGGAGATATAATTTTAGATTGGTATAATACTAATACATGGTTAGATACCAATAGTAGAGTAGTATTTTCATTATACCCATGGTTTTTATATTATGAAGATACTTGGCGAGTTAATTTTGGTCTTGCTTTTGAAATTGAAGGGTATTCTGATAGTACATTCTTGCATTTATACCCAAGAGCTAATATTCAGTATAATATAATAAAAAATTATTTAATACCTTTTATTGGTTTTGAGGGTAAATTAATTTCAAATAGCCTTATTAAAAATATTTATTTTAATCCATATCTTTTACCAGAAGGAGTACATTTTAGAACAACAAATCAATTGCTAAGCATTTATGGTGGTTTTAAAGGAAATTTTACTAAAGAACTAAATTATTTTATTAGAACAAATTATTCAATTTTTGAATATTTGCCCTTTTATGTTTCTATAGATACATTTTTTATTCATGATGATTTATTTACAAGTTTTTTACAGAATTATTTCTTCCCTGTCTATGATGGAAATAAAATAGAAGGTTGTCAAGAACTAAATTTAAAATTTGAACTTGAATATCAAAAAAAAGAAAAATTTAATATTGTTTTTAGGTTTGATTATTATAAATATTTATTATCAAATTTAAATCGCCCATATAATAAACCAATTTTTGATGCTTCATTATTATTTAGATACAATATTTTTGATAAATTTTATATTACTTTAAGTTCTATTTTGATAGGAAAAAGATATGATGTTTTAGCAACATATAACAAAACTAAAGATAAACTTAAAATAAACACTGCTACAGAAAAAGAACTTAAGCCCTTTGTTGATCTAGGATTTAGATTAGATTATAAGTATTCAAAAATTTTATACTTCTTTTTAAACTTCAATAATATCCTTAATAAAAAATATGCATATTGGAATAATTATTATACTTATGGTTTACAATTCTTTTTAGGGGTGTCTGCAAATTTTTAATTCTTGATATTGTTTTTTTTGTAATATAATAAATTACATATTATAGGAAAATGATCGCTATAATTCATTTCATAGTCAATTTTAAAATCAATTAATGAAAAGTGATAAGAAAAAAATATGTTATCTATTCGTAAGTATGGGAAAAAACCATTAAAAGTATTGCCTAAGTTGATATAGAATTTATTGTATGAATTGGATAAATATTTATTAATTTTTTGATAAGCATAAGAAGAAGGCACATCATTAAAGTCTCCACATAAAATAATAGGATATTTACATTTTTTTATATCGTTAATAATACTATCTATTTGAGTTTTTCGTTTAATGCAGGCTTTTTTTAGTAAATAATAAATATTTTTTATTTTGCTAACAAAAGAAAGATTGGCTATGTTTTTTGGTTCTACCTCAAAAATTTTATCTTCTTCACCTAATCTAACACTTTCTAAATGTAAATTGTAAATTCTTATTGTATCATTTTCTATTAATATATCTGTAATTAATGCAGAATTTGAAGTTTTTTCAAATTTTAAATGGTATTTATTTACAATAGGGAACTTAGAAAAAGTTGCAATACCAAAAAAGTCTGTTTCTTTTTGAGACATTGGAAAAAATTCATGATAATGTATATTTGGAAACATTTTTAACAAAAAGTTTCTTGTTGGATATTTATTATCACTTTGATAATAGTATTCTTGAAAACACATAATGTCTGCGTTTAAAAGTGTTATATAATTTAATATAGGTTTATGATATTTATGATTATTCATCCAATTATACCTATCAAAGAGTCTAACATTAAACGATAGTATTTTTATTTCTTTAGCTTTTGTTCCTTTAATATTCTTTCTAGAGAAAATGTTTAAGTATGGAAAATAAAAATTTAAATTATAAAGAGACAAGAAAAAAAGAGGTAAATAAATTATATATAAATTAAACTTTTTCTTTTTTGTTATTCTGTAAAATAAATAAAAAAATATTAAGCAAAGAAAGGGAAAAAAAATTGTTAAAAAACTTGGTAAAAAAAATTTGTCTGGTGGAATAGTTCCTGCTAACATTGAGAGAAAATAAATTATTAAAAAAAAGATTTTTAGTAATTTAATGAATGATGTTATAAAATTTTTTCTTAGAGATTTTATTCTTTTTTTAGTATTAATTTTCATTTTTAGAAAATCTATTTAAGAATTCCTTTTCTTCTTTTGTTAAAGAGTTAAGACCATATAATGAAATTTTATCTAAAATTTTATCTACTTCTAATTGAATTTGTTTTTTTCTAATGTTATATTCCCAATCAGTCATGTGATGAATACTTTTTTGTGTATTTAATAGTTTTTTTAATGATAATAACATATATTTTTCTTTAGTATAAAAAATTAATCCAACTAATGCACCTCCTAAGTGAGCTATATGTCCACCAGTATTAAAGGTTCCTATACTTATTATGTTTAATAAAACAAAAATTAGTCCAATATATATTAGTTTTATTTTTCCTAAAAATTTAACATTAATTCTGTAATTTTTAGCATATAGAGAAATACTTACTAAAATACTCATTACAGAAGCAGAAGCTCCAATTAAATAACTATTTTTATATAAAAGTGGCATTAAATATGAAAATAAACTAAAAAAAATAGCACCAAATATACCTCCTAAAAAATAAATTCTATAAAATTTCTTTTCAAAAAAAAGTTTTAAAAATAAATTTCCAAAAAAATATAATGCATACATATTAAATAAAATATGTAATAAATTTGTATGAAAAAACATATATGTAAAAATAGTCCAGGGAGATTTAATTAAACTCTTTAAGTCTGAAAAAAAACCTAAATAATAAATAAGTTTGTTTTCTTTTTCGAGAAGAAAACAAAGAAAGTTTATAATTAAATATATCACAAAAATTAAAATATTGTAAAAAATAATTTTTGAGACAGCGTTAAGATTTCTGTATAAGTTTATGATTTTTTTAAAAATCATAAAAGACGTATTTTTTCCTTCTTAAGAAAAATTTTATAAATATATATCCAAAAAACATTCCTCCTAAATGGGCAAAATGAGCAATATTATCTCCAGGTTGATTAATTACCCCGCTATAAAGTTCAAATAAACCATATAATATTACAAAATATTTAGCTTTTATTGGTATAAAGAAATATAAATAAATATAAGAATTAGGAAAAAGGAAACCAAAAGCTGCTAAAATTCCAAAAACAGCTCCAGATGCTCCAACTGTTGGTATGTTAATATTTCTTTCATAAAATTCATTTAATACTTTTGTTGCTTCCTTTATATAATAATCTTTTTCGAAAGAAAATGAATTATTCCAAGAATTAATAAATGGTATTACTTGAGGAAACATATATGGTATATGTTTAGAAACAATAGAT
>Ga0197143_1001781_pt1 | contig 17338 bp, 13 predicted proteins | sample GBS70_MetaG_FD_148603 | JGI IMG/M metagenome (GOLD analysis project Ga0197143, IMG submission 148603) | Sediment microbial communities from Great Boiling Springs, Gerlach, Nevada, United States - GBS 70_MetaG | ecosystem: Environmental > Aquatic > Thermal springs > Hot (42-90C) > Sediment...
AATTTTTTCCACCCACCACCCCTATGTCTGCGAACCTCGCCTCCCCGGGACCATTCACAACACATCCCATAACCGCTATTGTGATTGGTTTTTTAATAAACATCGTCCTCTTTTCAACCTCGTCAGCAATCTTCTGAACATTTACCTGACACCTTCCACATACAGGGCAAGCTATCACCTTAACGCCTTCAAACTTTCTTAAGCCAAGAGAGTTGAGTATGTGAATTCCAGCAAGAACTTCAAACAGCGGATGCGCTGGAAGGGAAACCCTTATTGTATCCCCTATGCCATTTGAAAGAAGAAGGGTTAAGCCAGCAGCAGACCTTATTCCACCGGAGAACGATGTTCCTGACTCCGTAATTCCTATGTGAAGTGGAACATCTGTCTGGGAGGAAAAAAGGATGTTTGCACGAACAGTTGTCATTGGGTCGGTTGATTTTATTGAAACCTTGAAGTTTTTGAAGCCCAACTTTTCTTCCAGAAATATACACCATTTTTTTGCGCTGAAAGAAAGTGCTTCGGGAGATGGGCTTCCGAATTTTTCAAGAACTTCCCTCTCAAGTGAACCGGAATTTACTCCTATCCTCAACGGAATTCCTGCTTCTTCTGCCCTTTTTACAATCATTTCAACTGTTCTTTCCCCACCTATGTTTCCGGGATTTATCCTCACACAATCCGCTCCTGCTGATATAGCATCAAGGGCAAGTTTATAATTGAAATGGATATCCGCAACAACTGGAATCGGCGAGTTCTTCTTTATCCACTCAAAACTTCTTATTGATTTTTCATCTGGAACTGCAACCCTTATTATCTCGCATCCTGCTGAATGGCACTTTTTTATCTGTTCAAGCGTCTTTTTTTTATGATGGGTGAAAGTCTTTGTCATCGTCTGAACAGAAATGGGAGCATCCCCTCCAACGGGCACATTTCCAACAAAAATTTTCCTCGTCTCTCTTCTCCTTATTTCCATTTCTTGAATCCTTCCTTCAATGCCTGATAACCTTCCTTCTTTGTTCCATCCGCTCTTATCAGACCCCAGAATGGCTCCACTCTTTGAAAACCCTTTATTTCATCCTTCTCTGATGTTATAAATGTGAAATACAAAAATCCAGCACCACCATTTTCAAAGGTTGAATCAATGGCATCCCTTATGTATCTTGCCTGGTTTTCCTCTGAAAATTTCCTTTCCTCAGGAAATGTTGGATAGCCTGTTTCAAGAACAATCACTGGTTTTTCAGGGAAAAGCCTTACTGTAATTCCTACCCTTTTCCCGACTTCCCTTCCATAGGTGGGCTCCCCTCTTAGATAATTTGGATACGCATCAAGCCCAATTATGTCAAGGTATTCATACCATCTTCTTATGTCCTCCTTGAAGTGAATATCTGTATGGAAATTATGCGTCGTTTTTGCATCAGGGTCTTCTTCTTTCACAGCCTCATATAAGGATTTTATGAGGGCATCGAGAAATTCCCGGTCGCACCAGGCATTTCCTTCCCTCCACCCCCATGCAACTGTCTCGCAAGCAACATTCAGCTCATTTTCTATCTGCCATATCTTAACCAGATTCTTAAATTTCTTTACCGCAATTTTTGCAAATGCATAGTTGAGTTCAATATACCTTTTTCTTCCGATAATGTCGGGATGAACTCTCTCACCAGCCATTTCTTTGAGACACCCATCTTCAGAAATAAAAGACAATCCACCTGTATATCCCACACCGATGGCAAGAATCAACGATATTCCCTTTTTCTTAAATGTGGTAACGGTTTTTTCTATTAGAGACCAGTCTCCGTTTTGCAGTTGAAAAAAAGGGTCTTCGCAGGGTTCTATCTTTTCCTTAACCGCAATCATCGGAATTCCCATCCTGAACCATTCCGCTCCAATCTCCTTCAATGCATCTGTAAAATATTCCAGTTTTTCCTCATCCCTTTCCCCTTTAACCTGAGGAGGATACCATGGACCTCCCCCACTGAAACCTAAAATCCTTTCCTCTTCTCCCCTGCAAAAAAGGAAAACTGTAAAAACGATTGGCAAAAAATTTTTTACCTTCACTATGTAATGTTATCAAATTTTGCTTGAATATCAAAAGGAAATATAATAAAAATATCTCAAAAAAGGAGGTTCCTATGAAAAAAGTGGTGTTTGCGAGTATCCTCTTGTTTTTGTTACCCTTACACTCTTCTGCCCAGACAAAAAAAATTGGATATGTGGATATGCAGGCTGTTCTTTTGAAGTCAAAGGCTGGAAAGGACGCCAAGGCTATTCTTGACAGAGAAAAGGAGGAGAAAAAATCCACCCTTGATAAGATGAAAGAGGAGATTGAGAAACTTCAGAACGACATAAACAGACAGAGCCTTGTTCTCACAGAGGAAAAAAGGAAAAAGATGGAAGAGGACCTTGCGTTGAAAAAGCAGAACTTTTTGAAGGTTCTTCAGGATTATGAGATTGAACTTCAGAAGAAGGACCAGGAGTGGACAGAAAAAATCCTGAAGGAGGTTGAGAAGGTCATCTACAAAATAGGAAAGACGGAGGGATATGACCTTATACTTGAAAAATCAGCAGTCCTGTATGCTCCTGAAGCATACGATATCACAGATAAAGTGATAAGGGAGTATGACAAAACCTACTCAACAAAATGAAAAAACCCTTAAGGAGATTGCCGAGCTCGTTAAGGGGACATTAGAAGGTGACCCACAGAAAATTATAAAAGGGGTCAATTCCCTTGAAGCCGCCACTCCAGACGAAATCTCCTTTTTTTCAAATCCCAGATACTTAGAGAAGGCAAAAAATTCAAAGGCTGGCGCAATCCTTGTGAGAGATAAATCAGGACTTGAGGGAAAAAATCTCATTATTGTAGAAGACCCTTATCTGGCAATATGTATTCTTCTTGACGAATTCTATCCTTTAACCAAAAGGTTTGAGGGAATAAGCTCCCTTGCCTTCGTCCATCCCTATGCCTCAATTGGTGAAGGGGTGTCTATTCTTCCTTTTTCTTACATAGGCAAGAATACAAAAATTGGTGAAAATACTTTCATAGCCTCACATGTATATATTGGGGATGAGGTAGAGATTGGAAAGGAATGTGTAATTTATCCCATGGTATCTATATATTCTAATTGCTCCATTGGTGATAGATGTATCATTCATTCGGGCGTTGTTATTGGCTCTGATGGATTCGGATTTGCCTGGGATAAGAACCGTTATAGAAAACTCAATCACATAGGAAAGGTCGTGATAGAGGAGGATGTGGAAATAGGCTCAAACACAACTATTGACAGGGCAACATTCGGAGAGACAAGGATAGGAAAAGGAACAAAGATAGATAATCTCGTTCAGATCGGGCACAATGTGAAAATTGGGAAGAACTGTGCCATAGTAGCACAGGTTGGGATTTCAGGAAGCACCGAGATAGGGAATAATGTGATTATAGGAGGACAGGTAGGTATAGTAGGTCATATAAAAATAGAGGATGATGTAAAGATAGGTGCAAAGTCAGGAGTCCACAGGGACCTCAAAAGAGGAGAAATTGTGAGTGGTATACCCGTTCTTCCTCACAAGGAGTGGTTAAAACTCAACCTTATCTTCCAGAGGCTTTTGATGAAGGATAAATGGTAAAAATTGACCCAAAAGCAATTGTTTCACGGGAAGCGGATATAGGTGATGGCTCTGAAGTGGGTCCTTTTGCCATCATTGAAAAAGGAGCGGTCATAGGAAGAAAATGTAAAATCGGTGCCTATTCCTGCATATACGGAAGGGTGAGAATGGGTGACGAAAATGTGGTCTATCCTCATGCTTCAATAGGAGCAGAGCATCAGTTTCTGAGGTATAAGGAGCATCAGGGAGAGGTCATAATTGGAAACAGGAATGTGTTCAGGGAGTTCGTCACCATCCATCCTGGAACTCCGGAGGTAGAGAACAAAACTATTATAGGAAATGATAACTATTTCATGATAGGTGTGCACATAGCACATGATTGTAGAATAGGGAATAGAAACATACTTTCCAATCTCACCTCTCTTGCTGGATGTGTGGAGGTCGGGGATGATGTTACCTTTGGAGGGATGTGTGGAGTTCATCAATGGACAAGAATTGGCTCCTACGCAATGATAGGAGGGGGAACCATGGTTCAGATGGATGTCCCTCCTTTCTGTCTGGCAGCAGGAAATAGAGCCGAACTTCACGGAATTAACGAAATAGGATTAAAAAGAAAAGGTTTCACGGGAGAAAGGATTTTGAAATTGAAGAAGGCATACAAAATTCTTTTTGTAAGCGGACTTCCTTTTGAAGAAGGAATGAAAAAGGCTGAGGAGTTAGGAGGAGAAGACATAGAACTCCTTTTGGACTTTATAAAAAACACGGAAAGGGGAATTCTCCCTCCGGCGAGGTAGGATGGAAGAAAAGGTCATTTTTGAAAAAAGAGAAAAAATCGGATGGGTCTGGATTAATCGCCCTTCCATAAGGAATGCCATAGATAAAGAAACAGCGGTGAAGATGAGGGAGGGCATCCTTTCCTTTTATGATGATAAAGATGTATCCGTTATTGCAATAGGCGGGAAAGGCGGACATTTCTCATCCGGTGCTGAACTAAAAAGGGAAGATGGTGTTGATGGTGTCACAGGTTCCCACGAGGTTAGAATAAGAAGCATATATCAGGGAATTATCCTCGCAATAAGGGACTGCCCGAAGCCAGTTGTGGCTCTTGTTCAGGGATATGCAACAGGTTTCGGATGCGATATTGCTTTAAGTTGTGACCTGAGGCTCGCGTCAAGAAATGCAAAATTTTCAGAGATTTTCATTTCCCTTGCCCTTGTCCCTGATGGAGGTGGCTCATACAATCTTCCAAGAATTGTGGGTCTCGGAAGGGCTCTTGAACTTATGCTCACAGGAAGATTGGTCACAGCAGAAGAAGCCCTCTCAATGGGGCTTGTTAATGCTGTATATGATGACGAAAATTTTTACCAATCAGCAGAAGAATTTCTCAAAGAAATAGCCAGCAAATCGGTCTATGCTCTCGAAAGGATAAAAAGGGCTGTCTATTCCTCTCTTGAAGAAAAATTTATTGAAGCCCTTGTAAGAGAAGCAAGATTTCAGGAACAGTGCATCCTGAATGAAGATTTTAAAAATAAGTTAAGAGAATTCTTTGAAAAAAAGAAAAGGAGTTAAAGATGCTGAAGGGACTTATACTTTCAGGAGGAAAGGGAACGAGGTTGAGACCAATAACCTATACATCTGCAAAGCAATTAATTCCCATCGCCAACAAACCCGTGCTATTTTATGGAATTGAGGCTCTGGTAGAATGCGGAATAAAAGAGATTGGAATTGTTGTTGGACATACAAAGGATGAAATAATGGAATCCGCAGGAGATGGCTCAAGATGGGGGGTTCGTTTCACATACATTTATCAACCCGAACCATTAGGTCTTGCTCACGCGGTTATGATATCAGAAGATTTCATAAAGGATTCTCCCTTTGTGATGTATCTTGGTGATAACCTTATACTCGGCGGAATAAAATCCCTTGTTGAGGATTTCAAAAGGAGCAATGCGAATTCCTTCATACTTCTTGCAAGGGTGAAAGACCCGGGACAGTTTGGTGTGGCTGAATTGAAGGATGGAAAGGTTGTCCGCCTTGAGGAAAAGCCAAAGGAACCGAAGAGCGACCTCGCACTTGTTGGCGTTTACATATTTGACAAAAACATCTTCAAGGCTGTAAAAGAGATAAAACCATCCTGGAGAAATGAACTTGAGATAACAGATGCAATTCAATGGCTTGTATCAAATGGATATGATATCCGTCCCCATATTGTCAAGGGCTGGTGGAAGGATACCGGAAAGCTTGAGGATTTGCTTGAGGCAAACAGAATGGTTCTTGATTTCTTTGATGTGGGGGTTGTAAACAAAGGAAAAATTGACTCTGCATCAGATGTCCAGTTTAAGGTTTTTATTGACGAGGGAACAGAGATAAGAAACAGCACGATTCGTGGACCTGCAATCATAGGAAAAAGAGCAAAGGTTATAAATTCATACATAGGTCCATTCACATCCATTCAGGATGATGTTCTGATTGAAAACTGCGAGATAGAACATTCTATTGTCCTCAGCGGTTCAAAAATTGCGAACATCCCCGGAAGGATAACAGACAGCCTTATAGGAAAAAATGTTTCTATATCTACTGAGGAAAGGTCTCCAAAAGCCTACAGGTTTCTTTTAGGAGACCATAGTAATGTGGTAATAAAATAACCTTTTCTTCGCCGTCTTCTATTAAAGACCTTACACTGAATACATTATACAAAATTTGAAATTTTAAATTACCTCTTATTTTTTTCATAAATATATTTCAACCCATAAAGGGTGATATCAGGGTCAACAACTTTTATGGTTTTGCTTTTAGAAGCGATAAGAGGAGCATAACCCCCTGTTGCAATGACAAGAGGATTATCTTTTGTTTCAGATTTTATAAGTTTTATCATACCATCAACCAGTGAAACATATCCGTAAAAAAGCCCGGATTGGATGCTTTCAACCGTATTCCTTCCCACTATCCTTGAAGGTGCTTGAAATTCAACCTTCGGAAGCTTAGCCGTCCTCTGAAAGAGAGCCTCTGAGGAAATGCCTATTCCCGGGGCTATGGCCCCTCCCATGTATTCGCCCTTTCCTGTGATATAGTCAAATGTAGTGGCTGTCCCAAAATCAACTATTATAAGGGCTCTCTTATGTCTGTAAAAACCACCAACGGCATTTGCTATTCTATCAGCCCCGACCTCTTTTGGGTTTTCATACATCACTGCTATACCCGTTTTTATTCCCGGTCCAAGAATAACAGGCTCCAGACCGAAAAAATTTTTTAATGTATCTTCAAACACTGGTTGAAGAGGGGGCACCACACAGCTTATACATGCTCCATCAATCTTCTTTTCACCAAACTGGTTTAAAAGACTGATGATGAGAAGCCCGTATTCATCAGAAGTCCTCTGATTGTCTGTGGCAAGCCTCCATGTCCTTTTTAACTCATCTCCTTCAAAAAGCCCTAAAGTTATGTTTGTGTTGCCTATGTCAATTGTAAGAAGTTTCATTGAAGCACCTCTCCTGTATATATTCTATTAACCCTTTCACCGTTCATAATCAAGAGTGAGCCATCTTTTTCTATTCCGAGGAATTTACCTTTTATTATCCTTTCCCCTGTTTTAACAGTGAGTATCTCTCCGTGAGGAATGGTTCTCTTTTTATATTCCTCAATTATGAAATCCGTATCTCCTTTTAAAAATTTTTCATAAAGGACATCAAATTCCTCAAGTATTCTTTGTATGAGTTCAACCCTTCTCCCCTTGAAACCATTTTCAGCAAGGGAGGTTGCGTTCTCAATGAGTTCATTTCTCTTCTTCGGAAGGTGAATGTTTATTCCTATTCCTGCAACTACAAACGAAATAACGCCGTTTTCCACTGAGGATTCGCACAGAATTCCGCCCACCTTCTTAGACGCTATGAGCAAGTCATTCGGCCATTTGAGCGTGAGACTTATTCCGAATTTTTCAATACCTCTCGCGCAGGCGACGCCACTTAAAAGGGTTATAAATCCTCCCTTTTCAGCGGGACATTCAGGTCTTACAAGCAAAGAAAGAAATATATTTCCTTTTGGGGAAAACCATCTCCTTCCATACCTTCCTCTACCCGCGGTCTGAGAATTGGCAATTAGAACTGTTCCTTCTTCAGCATCCTGTTTTGCAAGTGAAAAGAGGTATGTATTGGTTGAATTAATGGATTCAAAGTAAATGAAGTTTTTGAACCTTCCAGATGCCTTCATCTCCCACGGATAGGGAATATCGGGAGAGGAAGTCAGAAAATAACCGCTCCTCCTTAAACATTTTATAGCATATCCCAGTTTTTTGAGTTTGTTTATGTTTTTCCACACCTGTGTCCTTGAGATTTGAAGTTTTTCTGCTAAAAACTCACCGCTTACCCAGTTCCCCCTTTTTAACTCTTCAACTATTCTTTTCAGATATTCCTCACTCCTTTTCAATACTTAAAACCCCCAGTAGTGCATCGTGAAGGGGAATCTCGTCTTCATTTATTAAAGAGTATATCCATGTCAGAAAAAATGGAAGGGTGAGAATGAAACCGAAGAAGGATTTTAAGAGGCAGAGATGAAAACTCAATTCTTTATCGTATGTGGATATTTCTATCTCAAAGAAAGCCTTTCCAATGGTTGAACCCATAAGGTAGTGAGAAAGGGAAAAATAGAGAATTGCCTCAAATAGAAATATAACCCCCCACAAAATAACCTGTAAAATTGAAATTTCACCGCCCCCTGCAGAGTAATAGGGAACAAGGGTTGTCAAAAGTCCTATGACCAATACTATCAGGAGGTCAATTGAACAGGCACCCGCCCTGATTCCGATCGGAGCAGGAATGAGAATCCTTTTTTCAATTTTTGTCTCTTCTTCAAAGGGAAGTTTAAGGGTCGTCGGCTTTGTTTTCCTCTTCTCATCCTTTGCGGCCCTTTCATCCTTTACAAAAACAGGAACTGGCTCTTCAGTTTCTTCATCCTCAAGCAATAAGGTATCCTCCTCTGCTTCATCCAGCTCGGAATTACACTTGGGACATACTGAGGTTTCTTCAAAAAATACATATCCACATTTTTTACACCTCATCTTTTCCTCACCATAGAATTTTTAACTACGCCAAACATCCTGCTGTTTTTATTATATCAGAGGCAAAAAATTTTACAACTTTATTCATCCCCCCTTTAAAATTCTTCAAAAATATGATATAATATAAGATAGCGCTTACAGTTATAGGAGGTGCTGTTACATACTTTGCATGGAGAAACGGTAAAATTGTAAAGGAAAATACCACGAAAATCCCTGAAAGATTGATGAAGGATTCAGGCTCATAGCCATTCTTATCCTCGCAGAGACCCCGGAAGAAAAGAAAGAACTGACAAGAAGGATACTGAGGGAAAAGGCGGAATAATACTTTTATATTCCTCCCCTTAAGAACGAAATGACGCTCAAAACATAAAAAGGAACGGTTGAGGAGCGAAGGATTCTTTTTCCAATGGATACCGTCATAAAGCCATTTTTTAGGGCAATCTCAACCTCATCATCGCTGAACCCACCTTCAGGACCGATTAGGAGCAGGGTTTTTTCCTTCAGTCTTTCTGCCACATTAGAAAGGGTCAGATTTTTCTCTTTTTCCCAGAGCATCAGTTTCGTACTCCAGTCTTTTAATGAAACAACCTCGCGAAAATTCCTGATTTTTTCTACCTCCGGAAAAGTAAATCTCCTCGCAACCTTTGATGATGAAAGGACGATTTTCTTCCATCTCTCAATCTTCTTGTCCTCATCTTTTGGCTTTACTATAGTCCTTGAGGATATAAACGGATATATTACATCAACCCCCAGTTCAACCGATGTCCTTATAACTTCGTCCATCTTTTCTCCTTTCAAAAGGGGAATACAGAAGCCGAGAGGATTATCCTTTTTAGGTTCCACCTCTATTTTTTCTACAAACACCAGTGCCCCATCTTTTATCCCTTTTAATTTCCCGTATCCAATCTTTCCCATTCCATCTGTTATAATGACCTCCTCTTCAGGTTTTATCCTCTTAACCCTCATGTGATGGGTCTCCTCTTCATTCAATTTTATCAACCCTTCTTTTACTATTTCTGAGAAAAATACCTCATCCATTTTCATCTTGTGAGAACTTTCGCAGAGAACTTTTTACTCTTAAAATCTAAAAATATCTCTTTGAGATGCTCCGGGTTTCTTATCTCTATAGTGAAGATAATTTTTGTCTTTCCAAGAGGCAGGTCCTTTGATATCCTGTCGTGCTGAACATCAAGAATGTTGCCTTTATTCCTCGCAATTATCTCTGTAAGAGATTGAAGGCTTCCTGGAACATCATCAACCACCACCTCAATAACTCCAATCCTTCCACTTTGAACAAGCCCCTTATAGATGATTTTATCTATGAGGTTGAAATCAATGTTCCCTCCGCTGACCACAAGCACTACCCTCTTTCCGTGAAACCTCTTTTTGTTTTCAAGAATTCCTGCAAGTGGAACAGCACCGGCTCCTTCCACAACCATCTTTTTCCTTTCAAGGAAAAGCAGAATTGACATGGCAATTGTCCCCTCTTCAACGGCAATCATATCGTCCACATATTTTTTCATGATCTCAAAATTAAGTTCACCTATCCTTCCGATGGCAATTCCATCTGCTATGGTCGGTTTTGGGGGAAATTCAACAATTTCACCTTTTTTTAAGGAAAGAAAAGCCGACAGAGCAGACCTGGTTTGCACACCAATAACTCTAACCTTCGGAAGGATGGATTTTACAGCGACTGCTATGCCTGAAATCAACCCGCCTCCTCCAACCGGGACAAGAACTGCATCTATATCTTTAATCTCCTCTATTATTTCTAAGCCTATGGTCCCCTGCCCTTCTATGATTTTTTCATCATCAAACCCGTGAATAAAAATGTAACCCTTTTGAGCCCTCGCATACTCAAGTGCCTGCGAGTAATTCTCCCCTTTGAGTTCAACCTCAGCACCGTATCCTTTTGTGGCTTCAGCCTTTACAATAGGGACTGTAACAGGCATAACAATCTTCGTTTTGACCCCCAATTTTGAACCTGCGAAAGCAACTGCCTGAGCGTGATTTCCCATGGAAACAGTTATCACTTTTCCCTTTATGCCGAAAAGCTTGTTGAAAGCCCCTCTGACCTTAAAAGAACCCGTCTTCTGGAAGTTTTCTGTTTTTATATAAACCTTTGCACCGGTAAGCCTTGAAAAGGAATCTGAATAAAGGATAGAAGTTTTATGGATGAATTTCTTTATTTTTGAATATGCCCTCCTTATGTCTTTTATTGTGAGCATTTCATCCTCGTTGAAAGACAGGGGGTCCTGTAAGAACATCTTGAACAATTCTCATCCGCATCAGCATAGAAAGGAACATCAGGATCCATTATTTCCATTATTATTCCTGTTATCATTTTTCTGAAAAGGTCCTGAGAAATTTCTTCACTCAATTTCACCAACCACTCTTTTTCTTTGAAAACCTTCTTTAAAGCAATCACGCAGGCTTCCACAGGAAGGGAAGGTTTATTCTTCTCCTTGTAGATAAAAACATAACAGGGAAGCTGCAGAGAGTTAATTCCTTTTTTCTTCAGTTCGCACCTTGAGAAATTTTCAAATGAATCCCTCATAATTTTCTTTTTTATTTCAAATTTTCCAGCGCCTCCGGTTTTGTAGTCCACAATTCTTATTCTATCTTTCACCTCGTCCACCCTGTCCCACTTTCCAGTTATTTCTACATCCCTTTCACCCACCCTCAGGGTCATCGTCCATTTATTTTCAAGTTCAAGAACCTTTATTGAAGAAGAATTGAAAAGCTCCGATTCCCTATCAATGTACTTTTCAATCGCCTTTATGAGGATTTTCTCAAGAAGGTCTCTTTCAGGGGTTCTCACGGGAAGCTCTTCCTCCATTGCACTTTTCACATTTTTCTCAACCGATTCTTTCATTTTTTGAAAATCCTCTTTAAATAGCGGCTTATTTAGAAATGGTTCAAAAATTCTCTGGAGAGCCAAATGTGCCACATTTCCAACCTCTTTAGGCTCAACATCTTCTTCAATATATTCCGTTGGCGAAAGTTTTAGAACCTCTTCAAAGTAAAACCTTAAAGGACATTTGAGATATACATCAATCCCTGTCGGAGTGAACTTCATCTCTTTGAGCAATTCCATTGTCTGAGGGTCTTTCTTTACCTCGCCCACCTTCTCAGGAAGAAACACCTGAACAGGAATCCTCATTTCATCCTCTAAAACCGTCTTTCGCTTATCCTTCTCTATTTCCCATAAAATTTCCTCCACAAACCTGCTTCTTGGCATTTCGGGATTTTTTATGTAAAAAATCATCACCCTTTCTGCAGAGTTCACCGCTCTAAAAAAGTGATACCTGTATATTAGCTCGTTATCTCTGTAAGTTGGAATCCCGATTCTTTTTCTAATTGAGGGAGACAAAATGGGGTCATATTTTCTGACTCCAGGAATAATCCCCTCGTTCACATCAAGGATGATAAGCCTTTTGAAATTAAGACACCTTGTCTCAAGCATACCTATTATCTGGGTTCCTCTTAAAGGAACTCCCGGGAGGGCAATCCTGCAATTCCCCGCCAGACCCGTGAAAATTCTCTTAAGGCTATCCATCTCAAACTCCTCGTTCTTAACAAGGGATTTCTTCATATCATTTAAAAAAGTCATGAATCCGTCAAGAATCTCCGATGAAAGAGGATGAGCGGGAAATTCGCTTTTTTCCACAAGAAATCTCACAAGATTCTCAAATGCACTGCCTAAACTTTGTAGCGTTCGGATGTTTTCAAAACTCTTCACAAAAATTTCATGAAAATTTCGGACGGTTTCTTTGGAATCTTCATCAACCATTTCTTCCACATCGTCAAGGGTAAAGAAGAGCAATTTCTTTCTAACAAGTTCCTCTTCAATCTTCCGGAAGATTTTCCTTTTCTCCCTGTAGATATTTTTTACATAGGGATGCTTGATAAGGGAGAGGTATGGAGGAAGGTAGTAAAGACCGTTGTCCTTCGTTTCCTGAAGAGTTAAAACAGAAACCACGAGTGAAAAAAGTGGCGTCCTTGAAAGGGGATATCCCATTGAAACATTGAACTCTACATTATATCTGCTCACGACCTCTGAAAGAAGAGGAATGAGCGCATCGCTTCTCGGAAGCACTATACCAAGCTCGTTCCACCCCTTTTCATCTTTCAAGATAAGCGACAGATGAAAAAGTTCAAAATGAAGACTTGAGGCGGGATGGAAGGAAAATTTATCTTCCGGGGGCACACCTTTTTGAGGAGGAAGTTCTCTCAGAGTTTTTACTCCAAGATTCTTCAACATCCCTTCAAATTCCTTCCATTTTTCTCTTTCCGAAATATGAAAGAACAAACAGAGGTCAACAGATTCTCCAGCCTTCTTAATCACCTCCATCTCCGAGCGCGTAAATAAAAAGAACCCTGCCAGAAAAACCTTTTCTATGTTTTTCTCCTTCAGTATTTCTGACACAGGAAGGGAAGCAGCTTTTCTATACCTGTATCCCCTCGTCCACAATCTATTTCTTTCCATTTCTTCATGAAATCTGAAAAGCAAATCCCCGAGCAATAAGGTGATTTTTTCATGTGGGGAAAGAGAGGAAAAGGCTGCACCGGTTAACATGAAATTTTTCACCTCCTCAATTTTTCTCTCATCCACCAGCCCTTCGTCCATCTCCTCAAGAATTTTTAATATCTCAAATCCCCAGAAGAGAAAGTCTTCAAAGGTCTCAAAAGACTCTCTGTATGGAGCTGGCAGGTCACGATGCAAATTTTCGCCCTTCAAAATTTTGTGGAGAATGTATACTGCATCAAGCTCGCTCATTGAGGAAAATTCAAATCCATTCCACGAAAGCAATTTTGATATAAATTCATCCATTGAGGTTATAAGAGGAGGAAAGATTGTCCTTTTGCAGGTTCTGGAGAGGCTGGAGATAAGGTAGTAATAAGGTCTCTTGCCCGGAAATACCACTGCGGTATGAGAAAGGTCGTCCCCTCTCATGTGGGTAATTAGTTCATTTGAAAGCTCTTCAATAAAATTTTTTTCAAAAGGGACAAATACTGCCTGGATGCTCAATTGCTCTCCTCCACTTCCCTGGAATCCAGGTAAATGAGAAATCCTTTAACCGACTTATCCGGATATATCCGTGATATTAAAAGAGTATAATCCCTGAGCTGGGCTCCGTGCTCCTCTTCCCTTTTTTCGCCCCACTTAAAATCGATCACCTCAACCCTGTCATCAAAAACTATTAACCTGTCAATCCTTCTGACCCTTCCGTCAGAGCCAAGAACCTCCTTTTCTGTCCATACCCTTTCGGATGGAACGATGAAAAACCTCAACAATTTTTTTGTTATAAAGCTTAAAATGGAAGGAAAAATGCTGGAAAGCTCTTCCTCAACCTCTACAAAATTTTGATTTTTGAGAAGCATCTTGAAATTCTCCATCAAAGCCTCTTCCAGTTCCCTTTCCGAAGAAACACCTTTTATTTTAGAAAGGACGAGGTGGATACCCTCACCTATCAACATAGCCCTTTTTCTCCTTTCGTCAACGATTTCGCTGCATTCCTTTTTCTCCCGAACGAATTTTACATCCCATCTCTTTCTGGGCGGAAGGCTCGGCGGAAGTGCGGGAGCTTCCTCTTCAGATTTTTTCTCTTTTGAAGGATTACCAACCCTCACTTCAGACTCTTCCCCGAGAATGAGGGATATATAAAGGTTTTTTGAATTTTTTCTTTCTGGAAGAAAGAGGTAAAGTTCGTCCATCGCCCTTGTCATTGCTACATAAAGGCAGTTTATCTCTTCAACAAGTCCTTTTGAAACGAACTCCCTGTAGATTCTTTCAAGCTCTTTACAGCTTTGTCTCAATTCTTTTTTTTGATAATAAAATCTAATTCCGCCTTCACCTCTGTATGGAATGAAATTCCCTCTGGTCTGGAAAATATTATCACGAAGGGTGAGAGAGATTTCCGGGAGAACGACTACAGGGAACTGCAATCCCTTTGCTCTGTGAATTGTCATAACTTTCACCGCATCGGTTAGAAAGGGAAGCTGGAGAATAAAACTCCCTTCACTCCCCTCTTCCCTTTTATCCCATTTCTTGAGGAAATCCACTATGGTGGATATTCCCTTTTCCTCGAGGGAATGGACAACTTCTTCAAAGTGCTTAAGGAAAGGCGCGTGCTCCGGAAAAAGCTCATATACCATGAAGTTATTCATAACCATTATTAAAAAGTCATAAACGGGAAGATAACCTGCTGCCCTGAAGGGCTCTGAAAAATACCTGTCCCAAAAATCCCTGTATTCCTCTTTAAACTTAATATAGAGAAAACCACGCTCTTTTTTCTCAAGCCATCTGTAGAAATCTCGCGAGTCTATTCCGCTTAACTTCTCAAAAAGCCTCCCTGTTATGAACGACGCAAAGGAAAAATTGTCATAAGGCATATCAAAGAAACGAATGACCTCCACAATCTCCCTGAGGAGGAAATTTTCTCTTATGTCAGTTGTGACAATGGATTCAACTTGAATCCCCTTTGAAAGAAGAAAAGATGTCCATTTCTGAACATCCTCAGTTTTTCTTAAAAGAAAACATATATCGGATTTTGAGAACCTTTCAAACACCTTGAAGTCATTTAAACTTTTAAATATCGTCTCAAAGAATTCCTCATCCTCATCGGATTTTTTTCCTCTTTCAATTTTTTTAACGAACAGAAACCCGTTTTCCTCCCTCACCACCTTTTGAGAGGAATCCGCATAGACCCTTCCAATTTTATCGGCAGTATCTTCATCTATGTAGCCACCTTTAACCAGCCCCGCACGGTAAAGCCATTCCTTCAGATTTTCAGGGTCAAAAATTTTGTTGTTGAAATCTATTATCTCCTTTACACTTCTGAAGTTCTCATTTATGGTTTCTGACCTTCTTTCACTTTCCTCTACGCTCAGAAAGACCCTCTTAGAAAAAAGTTCCTCAAATAGTTCGGGTTCACCTCCCCTGAATCCATAGATTGCCTGTTTTGGGTCACCCACGCAGAAAAACTCCCCGCCCTCTGAAAGTGCGTTTTCTATCAGACCAAAAAGGTTTTCCCATTGAACCCTGCTTGTGTCCTGGAATTCATCAATCAAAAAATAAAAAATTTTTTCGCCCAGTTTCTCAAAAATTGTAGAGGCTTTCTCTACATTTTTTATTATATTTCTCGCCACCCAGTTGAGTTCGTCAATGAAAATTATCCTCCTCTTTTTCTTTAAGACCTCAATCTCATCCTCTATACTTTTATAAATTCGGATATAGGGATAAAACTTGTTCAGGGAAATCAAGTAGACGGCTTCAAATAGTCTCTCGCTGGTGATTTTTTCATCCTTCCTGGTGTTAATAACCTCAGAAATTCTCATCCCACATCTCTTTTCAAAATCCTCTATTTTTGAAAGGAAATCGGAATAGAAATCAAGGTCAATTCCTTCTGCGAGGTTCATGATAGTTTTTCTAAAATCCCTCGCCTTCCTTGAGAGTTCATCCTTGAGGTTCCATGATATCGCGTCCCCACTTTTTTCCTCATCTAAAAGCGCATCTATGAAACTCTCAACAATTTCCTTTACCCTGTCCTCCTCGCCGTATTTTTTTATAAAGTGGTCGCAGGCATAGCTTATGTAGAAGTGGGAATCTGCCGTTTCCATCTGCGGGGTTAAAAATACTCCCGCGGAAAAAGGGATTGAGAGAATAAGGGAATTGACAAATGAATCAATCGTCTTGATTTCAAGGTCAGAATAATTGTGAATTATGAAATCAACAAGCCTTTTCACATCCGAGTTTTTAAGACCACAGGTCTTTAAAAGACCTCCAAACCCCTCATTTCTTTCCACTTCCATGTCGGATTTGTAAAGCTCCGGTATTGAAAGCCTTTTGAGAATTTTTATAACCCTCTTCCTCATCTCATCTGCAGCAGCATTTGTGAATGTGATGGCGAGGATACTGTTTAAAGGAATTGTGATTTCATCGGATTTTGAACTTTCGCTCTTACTGGATTTATAAAGCCGAAAAAGCACATCTAAGAATTTAAGGACAAGTTTTCTCGTTTTCCCTGAACCTGCTCCCGCCTTTATTATATGATACCTTAAAGCCATCAATAAATTTTATCCTTTATGCCATTTTTATTCAAAATCCGCATTGAAAGATGAAGTTTGAAAAATTTTCACATATATGGTAAAATTTTCACAGAAATGAGGGAAATTTTAACGATTTTATCTGGCATAAAAAATGTATAAATTAAGGATGATGAAGGAAAGAGGCTTCACATTGGTTGAACTGATTGTTGTCCTCGCAATCATAGGTATAGTGGCAGGGATAGTTGTTGCAAACATAACATTCGTAAGTCCCTGTTCAAGACTTTCCACAGCAGCATCCGAGATTCAGGGTGCAATAAACATCGCAAGGGCTACAGCAATGAGGTCAACCGCTGAGTATCAGGAGGTTCTCGTTGTCATTGCAGAGCCGGGATTTGTATTCTTAATAACGGACATTGGAGGTGAGATAAAAGATAATATAACATACCTTAACCCATTAAATCCGACAGGAATTTTAGGGGGTGGAGATACAATAGAAGACCTTCCAACATTTGGAACAAGGGGAAGGTTTCCTGACGGGGTGATTTTGAGATTGAGAGATGACATGGGAAATCCACTGCCCTTTCCATTCAGTGTTGCTCCTTCCATGAGTTGCAATATATGTCAGAATGGAAGGGGAGC
>Ga0197143_1001782_pt1 | contig 17337 bp, 17 predicted proteins | sample GBS70_MetaG_FD_148603 | JGI IMG/M metagenome (GOLD analysis project Ga0197143, IMG submission 148603) | Sediment microbial communities from Great Boiling Springs, Gerlach, Nevada, United States - GBS 70_MetaG | ecosystem: Environmental > Aquatic > Thermal springs > Hot (42-90C) > Sediment...
TTAAGGGTGATAGGCTTAAAAATGTTAAAGCTTTCTAAGGAACAGGCCCAGGGGTTTTATCAAGTTCACAAGGACAAGCCCTTTTTCGATTCCTTAACCGATTTTATGTCAAGTGGCCCTATTGTGGTGATGGTACTTCAAGGGGAAAGGGCCATCGAAAGGGTAAGAGAGATAATGGGAACCACCGATCCCAAGAAGGCCGCTCCAGGTACTATAAGGGCTCAATATGCTGATAACATCCAAGAGAATATAGTCCACGGCTCCGATTCCGCGGAAAGCGCCGCCTTGGAAATCACTTATTTCTTTAGCTCAGTAGAGCTCTTTTCTTTGGTAAAATGCGCCGTTTTTAAACTTCTCTTTAGGTTTTAAACGGGAGTTAAAGGTTATAGATCGATTCTTCAAATATTTGAGACAAGATAGGAAGAAAAGAAGTTCTTTTTTCATGTTGTTTGATTTTTTCTAATTTAGAATAATTAGAACGTAAATCTACTAACAAAGGTCTTATCTCTGTAAGATACACCTTAGAAGCTTGGTCTCCAGTTTTAATAGCTTTTACAATTGATTCAGCCGCAAAGATTCCACTTTTTATTGCAGTATGAATACCCTCTCCAGTAATGGGGTTTTTTAAACCTGCTGCGTCACCAATCAATAAAACGTTTCCCTTTGCTGGTTGAAATTCACCGGACAAAAGATAATTATAAAGTAACGCTCTATTAATGCAACCGTCTCTCCACAGGAGCTTTCTTTCACCTAATCCAAATTCAGCCAGTATAGTTTTAATTTCGTTTTTTAATTCTCTTATTCCTCCTTCAATGGTAAAGCATTCTCCTTTAGGATTGACCCAAAAGTTAGGACGATGTTGTTGATAAGGGAAAATAATATAGGAATAATTTTTTAAAAGAGATAATCTTCCTTCGTAACACATCCTTTGAGCAGTTGTATGAGTAATTTGAAGAAATGGAAATATTGACTTCCTAACTACAGAATAAGCTCCATCTGCTCCAATAACAAATTTCGCTCTGATTTCGTCTTCGATGTTTTTTCTTTTTAAAAGAATTCGACATTTTTTACCATCATCAAAGATTCTTTTAACAGCAGTCCCATCCCAAATTTCTACTCCCTTTTCATTTGCTTTTTTACTCATCCAATAATCTAAATCTTTTCTCCACGTTATAGGAATGTTGAAACTTATTTTTCTTTCTCCCATATTAGGTACCCATAAGATAAGCCCTGAAAGACGATCTATTAACACTTCTTTGGGTATTTCCCCGAATTCTTCTTTAATCAATGTTTGTGCCAATTGACTCAAAATCATACCTGAACAAACCTTTTCACGGGGGATTTTTTTCTTCTCAACGAGTAGCACCGTTAACCCATTTTCCGCACATTTTTTTGCCGCCACTATGCCTCCTGGTCCGGCCCCGACTACTACAACGTCAAACATTCTCCTCATTTAGCCCTTCAATTTTTAAACGCAAATACCCCCGTCAATAATTATTACTTGACCGGTTATATAACTCGAAGCATCTGAAGCTAAGAAAATTATCAGTCCCTTAAGTTCCTCCAATTCACCCCTACGTCCTAAGGGGGTAATCCTTTTTATTGTGTTCTCGTATTTTTTTTGCTGTTCCTCTCGCCAAAGTTTTTCTTTCCAATGAGCGCTAAGTTTCGTTCCGCGAAACCACCCTGGAGCAATACAGTTTGCTCGGATTCCATCCTTTGCATATTCAATTGCAGTTTGTTTAGTAAGAATAATCACGCCCGCTTTTGAAACACTATAATGCACCATGGGCATTATTTCACTTAGTTCAAAAAGAGCTCTTATCCCCAAAATGGAAGCGATATTTATGATATTTCCTTTTTTCTGTTTCACCATTACAGGGAGAACTGCTCGCGTACAGAGAAATACTCCTTTTAAATTTACAGCTAATACCCTGTCCCAATCTTCAATTGGTATTTCGGCTATTGGTGCTGGTTGAGCGTTTATCCCAGCATTATTAATCAAAATGTCAATACGACCAAATTTTCTCAAGGTTTCATCTATCGCCCTTTTTACATCTTCGGGATTACTTACATCAGCTTTGATAACAAGCGCTTCCTTTTTAAAGTTTTCTACAAGTTCCGCAGTTTCCTTTGCCCCTTTTTCATTTATATCCACTATGGAAATGTTAGCTCCAAATTCAGCCAAAGCCTCACAAAAAACACGACCTAAACCGCTGCCGCCACCCGTAACAATTGCCACTTTTCCTTCAAGTTCAAAAATTTTATTCCTCATTTTGATCTCCTACTTTTATTAAAAATATTTTTTTAACAAATTATCGATAGCATGTTCTAAATCACTTTTGGGCTTTTGAACTACAACTCCAACTACTGGACGGGTTTGTAACAAATATATATTATGAGGAAACAACTTATCCGCACTAATTGCCCATTCTACATCTTGGGGCGAATTGAAATGTAATTCGAGTATCATAGATAATTTCACTATTTCTTTTGCTTCTTCATCGTTTAATACATAAATGTTTCGTTTTTCCGGTGAAATTTCTACTTCAATAACACCTATGCCGTTTGGGTTTGGAAGTATTTGAAAAGTCTTATCACCTAACCTTTTTTCTAAAAGAGTTAAGCTTTTCTTATCTAAAATAAATGTATCTCCACTTACTCTCCCACTTACTATGCTTTCACCTATGCCCCAATTGGCTTCAATTAAAGACTTATCAGGATCTCCTGTTACAGGGTAAACAGTAAAACAAACTCCTGCATTTTTAGCATTTATCCTCTCAATTACAGCCACACCTATACATGGAGATTCTTCGATTGGTACTCCTCTTTGAAGTAAAGCAGCGATCGTTCTAGTATTAAATATACTTGACCACCCCTTCTTTACATTTTCTACTACTTGTTCTTTCCCTCTTACATGTATTTGCGTTTCGTATTGCCCTGGATGACGTTGGGTTTCTGCAGGTCTTACAGAAACACTCACATTTTTCACTCCTCACTTTTCACATAGTTGTTCATAATAAAATTCAATAGTACTAAGAAGCCATGAAGGGATTTCTATTTCTTCGATAAGACGGCGAATTTTTGTGCTCACTTCAGATAATGTTTCACCTTTTCTAAGGTCTTTAGTTTTATTTGGTATTTCTCTAATTTCTTTACGTACTCCTGTTTCCTCTAAAAATTTTTCAAAAGCCCTAATTGAAATGGCAAATCCATCTGGTGCTGGCAATTTTAACTTTCTGATCTCACCAAGATTAGCACATTTTTTTTCTACTAAATCATTATGCTCTTTTCCTATTTCATCAAGCCAAAAAACATATTTTTCTTCTCCCATCTTTCCCCTCCTTTTTTAAACAAGTAGTTCAATTTAACACTTTTGTCAAGAGCTTGGAAGAATTTAAAAATTCATCCTTCTTATAAAATCCATTACTTTTCTTTCCCTTGCTTTCAACTTTCACAGCAAAAATCCCGTTTAGACCATATGAGTGGACTATCGAAGGTTATTAAAAAGGAAAGATAGTGCATGAAAAAACCAAATTGACCAATTCCTGATAATTCCAAAGGTATAGACTCCTTTCCTAAAAGTGGGGCCTTGAAAAAATCGAGACGGGGTTATAAAGTAAGTTATAGATGATGGTCAAAAGTGTGGAGAAGCTGTTAATTTTAAAGCCAAACTAAAAAGGAGGATACATGCATGGAATTTAAGGATATTATTTGTGAATACCGTGATAATATCATGCGGATCATACTTAACAGACCAGAAAGATATAATGCTTTTACTATTAATACGCTAAAGGAAATGCATTTCGCCTTAGAGAAAGCTGAGTTGGACGAAAACGTACGTGTGATCGTTTTAAGAGGAGCTGGAGACAAAGCGTTTTGTGCCGGTGGAGATTTGAAAGAAGGAGGAGACCCTACTCATATGACTTATTGGCATATGAAGGTTCTTCACACAATAAGAGCAATAACAAAACCTGTAATTGCTGCGGTTAACGGATGGGCTGTAGGAGGTGGTTGTACCCTTCATATAGTATGCGATCTTTCCATAGCAGCGGAAACAGCGAAATTCGCTCAAACAGACCCTAGGATTGGGAGTTTCGACGGAGGTTTTGGTGCAGCTTATCTAGCGAGAATTGTAGGTGAAAAAAAAGCAAGAGAAATATGGTTTTTATGTAGGACATACACCGCCCACGAAGCACTAGAAATGGGACTTGTAAATAAAGTAGTTCGCCTTACAGAATTGGACGCCGAAGTAGAAAGATGGTGTAAGGAAATCATAGAGATTAGTCCCACAGCCTTAAAATTTATGAAGGCCGCTTTTAATGCAGATACAGATCATATTTTTGGTTTTCAAACAATGTCTGAAATTGCGGTAAAACTTTTTTGGGAATCCGAAGAAGCGAAAATATATAAGAAAAAATTTCTGGAAAAAAAGAAAACGAAAACGCACACTCAAAGTGACTAAACGTTAATCTTTGTTTAATAAGAAGTTTTGATTTCCTGTGAAACTAAAAATCGCCACTCCACTTTAAAAAACTCCGCATCATAGCATAACGTGTAAAGATTCTTTTTTTATTTAATTAAAAGTTAACCCTTATTCCTTGTGTTGCTTTTTCACGAAGAAGATCGAATGCCGTTTTTTGACTTTTTACAGAAACCTTTCGTCTTTCACTCCATACTGTTTCTGGACGACTTTGAAGGATAAAAATATTTTCAGGAAAGGTCAGATCTTTATCAATAGCCCATTCTATATCTTGTGGTGATCCGAAGTGTTTCTCGATCAACTTTCCAAGTTTTGCAAGCTCGATTATTTCCTCGTCTTTAAGAGATGGTATCTTTTCTCTTTCCTTTGAGACTTCACTACCAAGAGTGCCTCTTTCCGAATCGGGTACGTCTTCAATAGGCTTAAGAGAAATCACTCTTTCAACTATTTGGAGTAAAACTTTTTCTACCACAAATTTATCAGGTATGAGGCGACCAGAAACCACTGCTTCACCAAGCCCAAAACTTCCTTCCACAATTATTTTCGATGGATCACCTGTAAGGGGATCTATCGTAAAAAGTATACCCGCTGCCTTTGGTTTTACCATTTTTTGAACGCCTACACCCATTAACACTTTTTCGTGAGGGAAGCCCATCCGTAGCCGGTATGAAAGAGCTCTTTCACTAAAAAGACTTGCCCAACATTGTTTTACTTTTTCCACTACCTCCTCAATGCCTTTTACCCAAAGGTATGTATCTTGGAGTCCCGCAAAACTAGCTTCAGGCATATCTTCGGCAGTGGCACTAGAGCGGACTGCTACTGGAAGATCTACCGTCTTTGTTTCTTCACATAAAAAGGCATAAGCCTTTTCTATCTCTTGAACAATTTCCTCAGGAATAAAACTCTCAAGAATTAATCTCTTTATTCTCTCACTAGCCTCTTTTATACCCTCTACGTCTTCCAAATTAAGAGAAGCACATATTTTAAAAATTTCTTTCGTTATTTTGTTTTTTTCCATAAATTTTTGATAAGCCTCTGTAGTAACCACAAACCCAGGAGGCACTCTTATGCCTAGTTTTAACAGTTCTCCCAAATTAGCAACTTTACTTCCTACGTGAGAAAGAAAATTTTTATCTACTTCTTCAATTCTTAAAACATACTTCATTTTCTTATCTCCTTATAAACAATTATTCCGCACGCTTAAGAATGGTCACTACTCCTTTTTCTCCATCTACTCTAATTAAATCTCCTGTTTTAATAATAGAAGTTGCATTTCCTGTCCCAACTACTGCAGGAATTCCATACTCTCTACTCACTATTGCAGCATGAGTGAGCAATCCTCCAAGATCAGTTACTGTTGCTTTGATTTTTGGAAAAACAGGTACCCATGCCGGATTGGTATACTTACAGACTAAAATCTCACCTTCCTGAATTTGGGTGATTTGATCCAAAGAAATCACCACCCTTGCCACCCCCTCAGCTACCCCTGGCGAGGCGGGATGTCCTTTAAGTTCAGTAATTTTCTCGGGAACAACTTCTACGCCTTCTAGCCATTCTTTTACTGTTTCATCTGTAACTCCATAATTTAAAATCACAAAGGGGTCAGCGATAACTTTAGGAGGAATACCTAACATCGGAGGCGGGGTCCATTCCCTCGCTGCTTTCAATATTTCTCTACGCTTTTGTGCTTTTTGTTTCCAATCTTCAAATCGAGGGATTTTCTCACCTCCCGCCCATGCTAAATATAAATCATAAATCATTTGAGGAATTTCATACCAGTTAAAAAGAAACATATCATCTTCCTGTTCGAGTATTTCATGTTTTACAAGCACTTTTGCAATTTCTCCGAATTTCATAAACAATAAACTATGAAGATAATGTTCGCACCAAAAGATATGATTTTCAGTATATGGATAAAGCCTTCGAGTTATATCATAAAGTTCATCAAAAAGTCTTTTATCATCTTCATTTATTATAAGACTTCTATATTCTTCAACAAGTTTTTGTCGCATTTTATCAAGTTCATCAAAAGGCCTTTCAATTTCTTTTCCTGCTTCTAAGTCTTGAACGTACCCTTTCAAGTACTCAAAAGGAACTTCAGGTTTAGTTAACCAATTGCCCTCGTAATGAAACCATCCACTTCCACAGGAAACAAAAAACCAAGGATCTTTAGCTTTCTCATACTCTTCAAGCCATTTTTTGCCATTTTCGGTTTTTTTAAGTTCTTCAAGCTTTTGTTGTACCGGCATATCGCTTTTTAATATATCGGAAACTCCAGACAATTTCATTGCTAATTTAGCTAACCTGGCTAACTCTTCATGCGGACGAAACATATCTGCGTGAATTCCGGCTACCATTTTGGTTATAGTTGTATCAGCAAGAGTAGGGAAAAGCTTTTTGCAAAATTCGCGGAATACAATTGACACCAAATAAGCAGGCCCCAATTCTCTATGCAGATGCCACATTTTATAAACTAAACTCACGAGTTTATAAAAGGCGTTTAATAATTTATACCCAGTAGAATACCAAGAAGAAGGGGTAGGAAACACACTTTCATCAGGTTCAACCTCAGGTAACTCTTCGGGAATTTCAACCCCTTTAATTTCTTCAGCGATATTCTTAGCTTCTTTTAACCACGATTCCCACATCTCTGGGCCATACTTTTTAAAAAGAAACTCCTCAAGACGTTTCTTATAAAATTCTTGTTTTATTTTCATTACTTCTTCTGAAGGTAAATAAAAACCTGGAGTTGCATAAAAATAGCATCCTAAAACTCTATGATACCAACCCTGTGCCGCAGGAATACACCATAACCGGGTTGTAGAAGCTGAAAGAGCAGTTTGCCAACCATCCTGGAATAATAAATCCAATGGATAAATAGGTTCAGGAGCGTGCAATTTGTCTTGAAGCCAAAGAGTTTCATTTTCAAATCTTTCTCTTTCAGGCGTTAACCCAAAGAGAAAATATTTAGGATACATCTCCTCCCACCCGTTCAATTCAGGTGGTATTTTTACCTCTGATGGGAAAGGAAATCTTCTCTTTTCCATCTTTTATCCCCCCTTTGTTTGTAGTGTATGGCAAAAAATCAGTTTAGAAAATGATGCGATTGATGTCAAGATCTTTTCCGGGTATATGGGGTGCGTGGGTATAAACATAGGTACCACTTTGGAGAAGGAGGAACAGAGAGGGTAGAGGGTGCCCATCTCTTTATCAGCGGACTCTGGGTGGATGTTAATCCAGGGCTTCTCATCTTTCCCTTCCGCCTCAAAACCGGTACCGTTCTATTGATAATGTTCAGATGCCTGAGGGGCAGTATGGTAGCCTTCCAAAAACGCGAGAAGAAAACTCGGCGAAAAAAACGCCAGGGAACCCATGTGCGTGACTCTGGAAATCAAACCCGATGAGAAAAGGGAGATCCTGCACGCGGTGCGAGACATGTTGAATGAGGTACGAAAGAAGGACCAGGAGGCGCTGGTTAAGGGTCTCAAGAAGATTTATAGGGCCAATAGCCACCACAAGGCTGAGGAAGCGTTGCAAAGCTTGCAGAAGGGGTGGGAGACTAAAGGCTAAGCCCATCCGCCGCTACCTTTACACCACCTTATCGGGTTTTGAGTGAGCTGGATGAGGCCTGGGAAAGCCCGTAAATCCTGAAAATTTGCAAAAATCCAAAGAGAAAGCCACTATGCTGACCAACCACAACACTATGTCTCTATTGATGAAGAATTCAAAAAATTTTTAGAAGTTTTCGAACAAAAACTTAAAGATTTAAGTGATAACTTTAGTTTTTTTCTGCAGGAGTATTTGGCCGTTGAAAATTGAGGAATTTCGAACATCTTTACACTTGACAAAGGAGAGGTAAATATAATAGAATTTTATTTGGTGTAAAAATACAGTTTTAAGGAGGCGGGAATATGCGGTATAAATATGATGTGGTAGTAATAGGAGGAGGGCCTAATGGTTTAACAACGGCCGTGTATTTAACAAAAGCGGGGTTAAAGGTTTTCGTCGCCGAAAAAAGGCATGAAATAGGTGGAGGACTTGCTACAGAAGAGGTCACTTGTCCCGGATTTTTACATAATACTCATGTTATATTTCATATGATGACGGAGTATGCTCCTATTTTTAAGGATTTTGAAGAGTTGAAAGAAATACAATTTATTTACCCTCCCGTTCAAGTGGCAATATTATTTTCTGATGGGGAGTCTATATGTCTTTATACTGATGTGGAAAAATCCTACGAATCCATTGCTAGATTTTCAAAAAAAGACGCTGAAGTTTATCGAGAATTTTATCATTTTAGCCAACAAGCGATGGATTTATTCTTAGCACCAGCTACCTATGTAAATCCTATACCTCCTTTAGAACAAGCAGCAAAATTAGAAAAAACACCCTATTACCAAAAAAGTAGATGAGTTAACTAGTAAAACGCCTAAGGAAATAGTGGATGAACTGTTTGAAAATGATCGTGTTAGGACTTTATTTTTATACCTTGCTTGTATGTGGGGATTGGAATATGATGTCGCGGGAGTAGGTTACCTTGTTCCTTTAATGATCAACCGCGCTACTCATTATAGGTTATGCGCTAGAGGTTCTCATCGCATTGCTCATCTTTTAGGAAAGATCCTCGTGAAGAATGGAGGAATGATATGGTGCGGTGTTCCTGTTACGAAAATTTTGGTTGAAAATGGAGAAGCTAAGGGAGTGGAACTTGCTAATGGGGATATCATTGAGGCTGAGAAGGCAATAATTAGTTCACTTGATCCTTATCACACTTTTTTAAAGCTTATCGGTGAAGAAAAATTGGACCCTGAATTTGTGACGCGAATAAAAGACTACAAGTGGGAAGAGTGGAGCTTATTTGTAGTTCATATGGCGTTGAATGAAGCACCGAATTTTAAGGCTGCATCAAAAAATCCTGATGTTAATAAAGCTTTGATGTGTATTATTGGTTATGAAAGCGAAGAAGATTTGATAAATCATTGGGAAAGTATAAGAAAAGGCGAATTAGCAAAACCAGCTTTTGATGTGCGTTTTCCTACTCTTCATGACCCATCGCAAGCCCCTTTTGGGAAGCACACAGGTTTAATTACGGAATTTGCTCCTTATGAACTTAAGGAAGGAGGGGCTGAGGTGTGGTACAAAATACGACGAAAACACGCGGAACAATGTATCGAAGTTCTTTCTCAATATGCTCCTAACGTAAATAAGAAAAATATATTAGGCATTTATATTACCACTCCATTGGATATTGAGAATAAATTCCCAGATATGGTAAAAGGTTCAATTAAACAGGGTGCTTATTACCCTCTTCAGATGGGATTTATGAGACCCAATGAGTATTGTTCGGATCACTCAACTCCTATCAAAAAACTTTACATTTGTGGAGCTAGTAGTCATTCGGGCGGTATGGCTAATTATGGACCTGGTTATTGTGCTGCGAATAAAATAATCGAAGATCTTGGTATTCCCAAAAATTGGGAGGAACCGGAATTTATAAAAAAAGCAAGGGAAGCCGGATTGATATAAAAACAAAAATAAAAAAACAGTAAAAAATAAAATAAGGAGGTTAAAATGGCGGACAAAACGTACGATGCAGTGATTATTGGGGGAGGAAGTAACGGTTTGGTTGTTGGTCTTTATCTTGCGAAAAATGGAATGAAGGTGGGTGTTTTTGAACGAAGATATGAAATAGGGGGAGAGTTTTGTAGTGAAGAGTTACCTCTACCGGGATTTTTGATGAACACATGTGCAACTTTTATTCGTTTTTACCTTTGTCCTGCAGTTTTTGATTTTAATCTTAAGCAATATGGGTTGAACTTGGTGATGCCTGAGCCAAGTCAATCGGTAATTTTTGATGATGGGAAGGCTCTTATTATCTATGGCGTAAAGCATGTTGATTTCGAAAAAAGAAAATTTGTAGATATTCCTGAAAACTTCGAAAAGAATTTAAAGAGTATTGCTGAGTTTTCCGAGAAAGATGCGGAGACTTGTGCGAAATGGGCGGAGAAGTTCCGTCGGGGGTTAGGTGAAAAAATTGAGCAATGGTTATACAATCCCCCTCCTCCGCCGGGTCAAAGATGGATAGAGGAAGAGATATTAGAGTCTGGAGAAGTTGATCCGCGTTTGGCTTATATGACAATAGGGGAAGTGGCATATGAACTTTTTGAAAGTGATGCCATGCGGATATATTTTATGAGGCTTGCTCAAGGGCATACAGGGTCTTATCCCCATGTGGTTCAGCCTTTGATGTTTACCTTACACCAACTCGGTTCCATGGCAGGAGGTATGCCCATTTCTATTTCTCTTGGTGGAACTCATAATATTGCCCATGCTCTTCAAAGAGCTTTGTGTGCCATGGGAGGTGACTTTTTTGTAAACGCGGAGGTTAAAAAGATTCTTGTGAAAAATGAAAGAGCCATGGGAATTGTTTTAGAAGACGGAAGTGAGGTGGAGGCCAAGCATTTGGTGGTATACGGGGCTGATCCTTATCAATTGGTATTTAAGCTTCTTGACCCAGAGCTTACCCCCCAGAGATTAAGAAAAAGGTCAAAAATTTAGTGGGTGATAATTGTGGTCTTTTATGGTGGGGTTTGCTTTACATGAGAGACCTAGATACATCGCGGAAGAGACTTACGGCCTTGAGTGTGTCACTCAAAGGTGTTATCTTGCGCCCGCGAATTCGGCCGATTATCTTCGATATTGGAAAGCAGGTGAATGCTACCGTAAGGGACTCCCTTCTCGTTTTTTCTTCCACTTAACACATGATACTCTTTTTACACCGCCGGGGGTTTATGCTCCTCCTGGTAAGCACTTCTGTTTGGTTGAAGATTATACGGTGCCTCAAGATGATTTCTTCACGAAGGAGGAATGGGAAGAGATAAGGAAAAGGGTGCCCGAAGCCCTTTTGAGGGACTGGCAAAGGTATGCCCCAAACATGACAGAGGAGAACGTGATCGATTGTTTTGTGCTGTTAGGAATTGATCTTCGAGAGAGGTTTACATGGTTATGCTGGAGCGGCATAACTCACATCAGCTCGCAGATGGGAAGATGTAGACCCATTCCCGAGTGGTCCACTTTTCGAAGCCATATAAAAAATCTTTATCTTTGCGGTCAAACTCAACATCCTGGCGCCTCTTCTTGGGGACTTCCAGGTTATAATTGCTATAAGGTTATCGCCAAGGGTTTGGGAGTTCAAAAAGTTTCAAAGAATTCAAAAATAAAATAAAAAGGAGGAACAAAAATGAAAAGGTATGAGGCTTCTCCATACGAATTTGATGAAGAAATAGAGTTGGAATTGCACCCTGTATGGTTTATAGATGATTTGCATAAGCCTGATAAAATAGACTATATCTCACCTTCTTAGGTCGCTGAGGAAGTAACTCACGGTTTTTGTTATGCTGCTGAATATATTTCTTTACCTCACTGTAAAGGGCATATTATTGAGGAATTATAATAACATAATGTTTATAATTACACCAAAAGTTGTAGAATCAGAATCAAAAGCAGAAGAAAGGCGGAGAAAATGCAGCGAAATTCTGAAACGTCTTGTAACTGAGTTTAGTTCGTGGTGGGAGGAAGCTAAAAGAGAGCTTAAAGAAATGTATGCCAGCTTTCAACAGGTGGATATAAAAAAAACTAACAAATATGGAATTGGCAAAGAAAATGAATTCATTTTATAGGTATGTATTTATTATTTAAGGAATTTTGTGAAAGTTTAGGAATTAATACCAAGAGTGAAGAGTTTACTTTATTAGTAAGCGGATACAAAAGAGCTGAACTTATCTTCTTTATTTGAGCTTCTTCCAGAAGAAATAATTCCCAAGCTTGAAAAAGAGGTAAAGGAAGTAGAGGGGCTAAAGGGATTTAATGAATGGATGAAAAAATGGGGTTGGAGAATACAATTTTGTTGGTGGTTGGTTTACCCCACATGGATAGAGGATCCTCGGTATGCTATAGAGAAAATAAAAGAATACTTGAAACTTGAGGAAAATCCCCAAAATTATAGAAAAATAGCTTTAGAAAAAGAGAAAAAGCTATTCAAGAAGTAAGAAGGGTGATTTCGGAGGATAAAAGAGAAACCTTCGATTTGTTATTAAAAGCAGCTTCTTATGCAGATATTTTCAGCGAAGAACATAAATATATATTGTGAGTTTTTAAATGATTCTGTAAGAAGATTTTATATACTTGAAGCGGGGACAATAAATGGGGTGAGTGATATCTTTTATCTTTGGCTTGATGAGATTAAAAACCCTATATTGGCCTGAAAAATATAGGCTTCAATCCTTGATTCAAGAGCGAAAAGAAAAAGCAAAAGAAATACTTTCGCAACCCATACCTCCAATAATAACCAAAAAGTTAACTATAGAGGAAGCGTTAGAATTATGATTATATATACTATTGTAGATGAAATGCCACAGCCTAAACCCGAATTGAAAGCTGATATTATGGGTGTAGGGGGAGCACTGGGTATTGTGGAAGGAATCGCCAGGGTTATATTAAGTGATGAACAATTACATGAACTTCAACCAGGTGAGATCCTGGTATGTCCCACTATTTTGATTACATGGACTACTGCTTTTTCTTTGATAAAAGGAATTGTGGTTGACAGAGGCGATATACTTTCACATGGAGCTGTAGTGACTCGCCAGTTGGGTATACCTGTGTAATAAACATGTTTATTGGTACTCAAAAGATTAAAACGGGGCAAAGAATAAAAATAGATGGTACTACAGGGGCTGTATGGATTTTGAAGAAAGAATAAATTTTGTATTCAAAGCTATGACTCACTTAATTTTACAAGTGAAATAAAAAAGTTCTTTGGTTCAAACCTCTCAATTGTTATGTGTGTTAATGTTTTACTTTCATCAAGATACTTTCACTGTTTTGTTTTTATCCACGAGGTATGGAAGCTCCCGAAAAAACTTTACAACAGTTCTTTATGTTGCGCGAGGCTATCTTTTAAAGGATTCTACTCTGTAATGTTTAGCTTACTTAAACCCAGGGAAAGAGGGTTTTTATAGGGCTTTGAAGCCTAGCGTAAGGTTTATCATGTGGTGAATATGGCAGCTTTTCATGCCTCGTTCGGTTTACGAGCAAGCATATAAGGACTTTTTGGGGGGATACCTTCGCCTTTTTGGCCGGCCGTTCCATGATTTTACCCTTCTTCAGAGACTCTCGCATTGTAGGTAAAAACATGAGCCTATTAGTAAAAACCTTCCTTCTCTATCGGGAGTGGTTCCAAGGCAATATCACGTTTTTTCACCTGTTTTGCAGTGACCCCAAGGGGGTAAGAGATAGTTTAGGGCTCGTGCAACAATCCCGCAAATCCATTTACCGAAAAGCCAAAGTTTCCAGGCGCTTACGTCAACATCCTTAAAGGGTAAAGATAATTTTAGAAAGCTTCAGCGAAGCCGGCTTTGAGAAAGGGGAAGCTTGCATATGGGCTACCCAAGTAAAGATATAAAGAGAAGCACCCACCAATCATTACTCTCAATGGGGTTATTTTCTGGACGAATCTTATATTCTTTATATAAGTTTCTTTTATAAGTTTCTTTAAAAACTTTTTGCTTCTCCTTTCTCTAATCGTTTCTCTAAGTTCCGCTTTACATGACTTTAAGATTTCGTTATAAACTCCTTCTTGTGTCTCTTTTTGAAGTACTTTCTAGCAGAGTACCCTTCAAAGATTTTTTTTCATCGGTTATCTTCCCTCTACTCCTTTTTTGTAATACATTTCATCTACTTTTCTTCTCAATTCACTTGTGGGTTCCATGAGTTCCATAAGCAAATCATCTTCAGAAAGGTTAGGCGCAAGTTCTTTTATCTCCTCTAAAGAAAGCTCCGGCTCTTTCCAATTAATCCACTTTTGAGCTTTAGGTGACTTTAATATTTTTTCTCTTACTTCAGGATCTATAGGACCATCAGGTTCACCATAATGCCCTAACACATATCTAACAACTTCATCAGAAACAACTTTATATCTTTCACCTGTAACAACGTTAAAAAAAGCTTGAGCTCCTATCATCTGAGAAAAAGGTGTTGCTCCTACAGGGTAACCCAAATCTTTCCGCACCCTACCTGCTTCTTCTAAAACTTCTTCTAAACGATGCTCTTGTTTAAGTTCAGCCAACTGATTTTTAAGGGTTCCTCTCATCCCTCCCGGAATATGGTGCCACCATGGAGTTATGTCACATTCAACAGGTGTTCCTGTAGGAAGACCTCTTTCTATTGCGATTTTTTGGAAATATTCTGAGATTTGCTTTAACGCTTTTTCATCAATGGAAACTGAAAAACCAAGAAATTTTGCGTTTTTTATCGTCTGTTCCGTTGAGGGTAATGACCAACTATTGGCTAAAGGTTGTGCGCAGGTATGAAAAATAGAAATGTTATTATTCAACCCTTCCACATAAGATAAAGGAGCTATACCAGTACAACAATGAAAGTGGAATTCAACGGGTATACCTTTTGCTTCTCTCTCTAAAATTTTCACTAACTTGCGTACATCATCTGGAGTCATTACACCTACAGTATCTTCAACTTGAATTACATCAACTCCCATTTCTACCATTATTCTTATTTTCCGTGCCCACACTTCTTCAGTATGAACAGGACTTTTGGTATACATCAATCCACCAACTACTTCTCCTCCTCCTTCTTTTATTGTTTTGTAAATGTGTTTTTCTCTGTGTTGCATATTTTGATATTCACAAATCCAAAAACTTTTTATTCCATGAGCCATAAGCCGCTTTATCCATAACTCGATCAATGATAATGGACCTACATTAAAACCAGCAAAATCCCAAGGGCTAACCGAAGTCCTTAAAGGAGTATTACGTATTTTTTCCATTAATAAAGAAAATTTCTCGAAAGGGTTCTCCTTTAAAAGACGAGCTCGGATTAATGCTCCCCGGGGGCCTGGTATTCCTATTGCTTTAAAACCAATTTTATCCATAAGTTCTGCTACTGGGAAAATCACTTCCCAACTTACTGCATGCCCCCATAAGCTTTGTGGCCCATCACGGATTGTTTGATCCACAATAAACATCTCCTTCTTCATTTATCCGCCTCCTTTAAATCCTAAATTTTAAAGAGGTTTAAACATTCCGCAACAACTTGAGTAGCAAATTCTTCATCATTAATATGAACTTCTACTTCTTTAACTTCGATTTTAGGATCCAAATAGCTTTTTAAAGTTTCAATAAACGTTTTATCTGCTTCAGGGTCATAAAATGGTCCCCCTTCTTTATCAAATGCCGAAAATCCCTTTAATGGTATTACTACCTTTACAGGTCCTTTTGCTTTATTCAACTTCTCTGCAATGGTTTTTGCAATGATTTTTAAATCTTCTTTTTTCATTCGAACTACTGCCGCTTGAGGATTGTGAATATGGACCACATAATTAGATTCTATAAACTTTGAAGGTATATCTTGAGGCCCCAAAAAACCAATGAAATCTACATTCCCCGGCACAATCACCTGAGGTATACCTTTTTTGCCTGCTGCTTCCAATCTGTTCGGGCCTGCGTCGGATCGACCGCCGAACAAGTGGTTTCCAATTTCGTCCAACGATAATTCTACTACTCCTCTTACGGGAAATTCTTCTTCTATTAAACTTTCTATTGTCATCCCTCCAATTCCTATTGCATGAAAACTTACTACTTCAAATCCGTTTTTTTCTAATTCAAACCTTACTCTATCAGCACAATCGGTCACGGTGCCTTTAACGCTCATTAAAATCACAGGTTTATCAGGTGTTTCTAACTTTGGCGTATTAAGCATTCCTATTATAGCATTAACAGCATCTTGATAGGTCTTTTTTGTAAATACGTTTAATCCAGCAGGATCCGCTATTGAAGGTATGGCTATTATGTCTTTTGTTCCTACATATCCTTTCAATCCTGCTTGAACCAATTTCTGAGAACCTACCAATACTTTAGGAATACCTATAGGTAACGCCTTCATTATGCTCGAAACAATAGAAATTCCCATCCCTCCACCTATTCCTAATACTCCGTCTATTTCTCCCTTTTCAAATAATTTTTTAGCAATACACGCTCCCCCCTTTGCCATAATCTCCGCAGCTTCGTTTTCTCTAAGCTCTCTTACCCTTTTTATCTCTTCACCTGCTGCTTTAGCTATTTCCTCGGGGGGAATATCCACATGAAAAGGAGAACTCTTTAAACAACTTACATCCATTATTAATGCTTTATGTCCTTTTTCTTCGATCAATTTCCTTATGTAATCCATTTCCCGCCCTTTAGTATCCATAGTAGCAATACATAAAATTACTTTGGCCATTTTTATCCTCCTTTTTGATTATTAGCTTTACCAATTAATAAGCATGGTAAAAATAAAAAATGTAAAAGTCAAGAGGGCGTTCGGATCTAGTACTTTGAAACAGTCTCTTGAGGACCTCAAGAAAGAGCAAATTCCCACTGCCTCATATCCACCTTTAGGGGCTTAACCCTAATAAACTTCCCCAAGGCTGGAAGCACCTTCCTGAGTTTCTTTAGGCCAGAATAAGCTTATGTGAGAAGGGGAAATATCCTAAGGTGTTGCTTCAGAAATTGTGTTCGAAGGGCAGCACGGTAGACTTTTCGGAAAAGACTAGAAAAGAAAGGAGAGGGATGTGGAACAAAACCCGGAATAAAATCCTAAAAATCTTAAAAGAAGTGGAGGAGCGAATTAGGGAGAAAGCAATTCCAGGATCCTTCCTTAGTGAAAGTAGGCCTCCTTGAAACTTTCCGCTGTAGGTGTAAGCACCCGGAGGATCTCCACCTTATCTAAGTGTCGCTTTGACGTGGGGTCCGATGAACCCAGCTCTTTATTACGGATGAGCTCCGAGACTTAGAGGAGGG
>Ga0197143_1001783_pt1 | contig 17335 bp, 17 predicted proteins | sample GBS70_MetaG_FD_148603 | JGI IMG/M metagenome (GOLD analysis project Ga0197143, IMG submission 148603) | Sediment microbial communities from Great Boiling Springs, Gerlach, Nevada, United States - GBS 70_MetaG | ecosystem: Environmental > Aquatic > Thermal springs > Hot (42-90C) > Sediment...
ACCAGGTATATGGGCCAACTTCAAAATCTCCCCTTCATCGGAGAGGGTAAAACTCCCACCTTTGAGGATATTCCTAAAGCCATAAAACTATGTTATGGGACAAGCCTTTTGTTTTTAGCAATAGGAATCCTATTCCTACTTCTATTTTGCCCTGCTTACCCCTGCCTCCTCAAAGCTTGGCATCTTTGAAAGGATCTTAATTGCCGCTTCAACAATTTCAAAAGCCAAACAGGCTCCAGTACCCTCGCCGAGTCTCATTTGAAGGTCCAAAAGTGGTCTTAAACCGAGGTATTCAAGGGCCTTTTTATGGCCCCTTTCAGCCGAAAGGTGTCCGGCTATAAGGTAATCTTTCACCTTAGGTTCCATTTTTACTGCCAAAAGCGCCGAAGCCGTGGATATGAAACCGTCAATTACGACCGGAATCCTCGCCCTGGCCCCACCGAGAATCCAACCCGTAAGACCACCTATCTCGAGTCCTCCAACCTTATGAAGCACATCGATTGGATCTTCGGGATCAGGTTTATTTATTTCAAGGGCCTTTTGAACCACCTGGATTTTTTTCCTTAAGGCTTCATCGTCTAACCCGGTTCCCCTTCCCACAATCTCCTCGGGATCAAACCCCGTTATGGCACATATGACACAAGCACTTGCAGTGGTGTTACCTATCCCCATATCACCTGTCCCAATCATATCAAGTCCTTTTTCGAACTCTTTCTGGAAGACCTCAAACCCCCTTAAGATCACCTTTTCGGCTTCATCTGGAGTCATTGCGGGGCCTTTGGTGATGTTGTTTGTTCCTTCTTTTACTTTCATCGGGTAAAAGCGGTCTTTTGCCTCAAGCCATAAAGGATCCACCGGACCCTTTATGCCAAAATCAACCACTATAACCCTTGCTCCCACGTGATCGGCCAAAACGTTAATAGCTGCCCATCCTTTGAGAAAGGAAAAGATCATCTGTCTTGTGACCTCTTGGGGATATAAACTTACCCCTTCTTCCACCACCCCATGATCACCCGCACCGACCATAATGGCCTTGTGGGGGAGAGCTTCCGGAAACCTTCCCGTTATCCCCGCAATTTGCCAGGAGATCTCGTGAAGCCTCCCCAAGGCAAGATAAGGCATCAGAAGGTCTTCAGTTCGTCTTTTGGCTTTTTCGTAGGTCTCTTGATCCAGAGGCGAAATCCCTGAAAGTATTTCACGAAGGTTCATCCTAACACCTCCTTTAAAGCTTCAATAAGTTTTTTATTGTCTTCCGATCGCCTCACACAAACCCTATAAAAGCCGGGCCCAAGCCCTTTAAGTTCTCGAAGATCCCTTATGAGAAAACCCTTCTCAAGAAGCCTTTGAAAAAGGTCTTCTTTAGAGCATTTAAACATAAAGAAATTGGCATAAGAAGGAAAAACTTTCAAAAATTGAGAAAGCTCTTTTTGAAAACTCTCCTTTTCTTTTAAAAACTCTCCAAAACCCTCGAGAAAAAGGGAATATAAGGTTTCAAGATGTTCAAACAGTATCTGCGCCATTACGTTTATGCCCCAAGGAGGGACTAATTCTTTGAGCTTTTCTATAAAAGAGCTTGGCCCGATCAAATATCCCACCCTTATCCCCGGTATGGAAAGGACTTTGGTAAGGGAACGAAGGAGAATCACCTTGTTTTTAAAAATCTCTTCTATAAGGCTTGGTCTTTTTTCGAACGATACAAACTCCAAAAAGGCTTCATCGATTAAAAGCCATCCTTTTGAAATACGAGCACATTCTTTGAGGATTTCCTCATTAAGAATATTTCCAGTGGGGTTATTGGGATTACAAAGAATTAAGAGATCCACTTCCTTAAGGGAGTTAAAAAGTTTCTCTTCGGGGATATGAAAGTCATTTTCTTCTTCAAGAACCAAGAACTTAATTTGAGCTCCCACACCGATTGATGCCCTTTCGTATTCTGAAAATGCAGGAACTGGAAGGAGAACCTTTTTGGGCTTTAAGACCCATAAGGTCAGGAAAATCAGCTCCGCTGAGCCGTTTCCCAAAAATAGGTTCTCTTTGGGAACGTTCAAAAAATTAGAGAGACTCCGTTTAGCCCTGTTAAGATCCGGGTAAAAGGCGATAAGGTCAATATTTTCCAGGAGGATCTCCTTTACCTTTTTGAGGTCAAAGAAGCAATTTATATTGGAGGAAAAATCGAGAAGTTCCAAAGGAGAGCGTCCCGTTAATTCCGAGGCCAAAAAGACTTTCCCGCCATGACCTTTCAAATAAGGTTCAGACATAAAAGACCCACCACTTCCGTGGTTTCGATTAAAGCCCCCAGAAGATCCCCCGTATAACCACCGAGTCTCCTTCGGTAATAAAAGGAAACCATAAAGCCATATAGAAGGCAAATTCCCAACCCCAAGAGCCCCCGAATCCCTAAAAGGAAAAAACTCATCAAAGTGCTGAAAACCAACCCGAAAAATATCATCCCCCTTTTTGGAGGATAAAAGGGGCTGACCTTCCCTTCTTCTCTCAAATAAGGAAGAAAAAGCATGGGTAAAAGCACTGTGGTTCTTCCCCACATTGGAAACAAAAAAAGAACCCCTTTTTGAGGAAGAAGGGGTATTAAAAAAAGGACCTTTCCCGCTATTACGGTCTGAATGCACAATACCCCAAAGGTACCAATATGCGGATCCCGCATAATCCTTAAAACCTCCTCTCGGGTAAACCCTCCTATTAAGGCATCACACGCATCGGAAAGACCATCAAGGTGAAGCCCTCGGGTAAGAATGATCAGAGAAAAAACTATAAGGAAGGCCACAAGATAGGAAGGTAATTTCCCCACCAAAACCGAAATACCCCACAATATAGCTCCTAAAAAAAGGCCCACCAAAGGGAAGAAGCCAGGGGCCTTTTTAAAATCACCTAACGGCGGAAATGGAAAGATCGTGAGGAAGCTTAAAGCCGTAAAGATGGCTTTCATGGTTTTATCCTTAAGGGGATGCCAGAGACCATAAGATAGACCTCATCAGCACCTTCAGCCATTATCTGATTCACCATCCCCTGAAGATCGCGAAAGCGTCTGCCGAGCTTTGAAGCCGGAACTATCCCCCATCCTACCTCATTGGTGATAAGGATGACCCTATGATTTGAAGCGGAAAGAAACTCTTTAAGCCCCTGAGCTCTTGCGAGTATCTCTTCATCGGTTAAACCTTGGAAGATCAAATTCGAAATCCATAAGGTTAGACAGTCCACAATTACCGTTGAGACCTCTTTTAGGGAACCGAGAACCCCTATAAGGTCACTTTTCTCCTCTATAGTTCTCCAATTCTTTGGCCTTGATTGCTGATGTTTTTTTATCCTTATTTCCATCTCCTCATCTTCAGCTGAAGATGTAGCCACGTAAATGACCGGAGGAGGCCCTTTAAGGGCCAGAGTTTGAGCAAAACGGTTCTTTCCACTTCTTGCCCCTCCAGTAATAAGGACGACCTTTCCCTCTCTCATCTTTTTAGTTTTTAGGAATTTTTATATCATTTTTTCATGACTCGTGATACCAAAACCTTTATGGTAAAAGTACCTAAAAAGGAAATAGCTTACTTTAACTTCCTACTTGAATCTTATGAGGGTTTAGGCATCTCTCGAACAATTGACCCCAAAGAGGGGATTTTAGAAGTTTATGTTCCAGAAGAGCTTGAAAAAGATTTCTTAGAGTTTCTCACAGGACTTAAGGGTGAAATGGAGCTTGAATGGTCAAAATCTTAAATTCTTCAACCGGTTTAAAGCTTCCTTTAAGCGATCTTCTGAGACCGTGAGGGCTATTCTTATGTATCCTTCACCGTTTTGACCGAAACCACTCCCAGGAGTAACCACAATACCAACCTCTAAAAGTTTATTGGCAAAAGAAACCGAAGTATACCCTTCTGGAACTTTAAGCCATAGGTAAAAGGTGGCTTGAGGGACAAAGGGATTAAATCCCAACTCCTTGAGGCCATTCACCATTAAATCCCTTCTTCTCTTTAGAATCATCTGCCACTTTCGAACTTCCTCGTCCACATTGCCCTGGAGGGCCCAAAGGGCAGTCCTTTGAATAGCACAAAAGACCCCCGAGTCCACATTGGTTTTAACCTTTCCAAGCCCTTGGATTAGATCACCATTGCCCACTGCAAACCCTATTCTCCAACCGGTCATGCGAAAGGTTTTGGAAAGCGAATGAAATTCGATCCCGATCTCTTTGGCTCCTTCTAATGCCAAAAAGCTTGGTGGTGGGTCATCGAAGTAAAGTTCACTGTAAGCCAAGTCATGGGCTACGATAAGATTATAATCTTTGGCAAAGACCACGACTTCACGGAAGAACTTCCTTGAAGCCGTTGCCCCAGTGGGGTTATTCGGGTAATTAAGGAACATCAATTTAGCCCTTTTGGCTATTTCACTTGGAATGTCCCTCAAAGCGGGTAAAAATGCGTTTTCTTCCTTCAAAGGCATAAAGTAAGGAATACCCTCAGCTAAAATTGTGGATGCCCGGTAAACTGGGTATCCCGGATCGGGAACAAGCACATAATCCCCCGGATTGACAAAGGCAAGGGGAAAATGAGCGATCCCTTCTTTCGAGCCAATAAGGGCCATGACTTCGCGGGAAGGATCAAGGCTTACTCCAAAGCGTCTTTCATACCACAATGCCACTGTCTCGCGTAATTCGAAAAGTCCTTCATAATCAGGGTAATGATGGTTTATGGGATTTTGCAATTCCTCACACATTTTCTCCACAATAGGTTGAGGAGTTTCCAAATCGGGATCACCAATGCTCAAATCTATCAAATCTACACCCCTTTGTTTTAATTGTTGTTTTTTCTTGTCCAACTCCGCAAAAAGATAAGGAGGAAGCGTCTTGATGCGCTCGGCATATTCCATCCTTAGAATCCCCCTTTTTGGTGTTTTTTTATTACATCAATTTTTATAGAATTAAAGACGAAATTACAAGGATGAAAATTTGTCTTTCAACAGGTAGTTTGTTTAAACTCCAATTGGCCAAAATCTTCCACATAGCGAAATGGGCTGGCTTCGATGGTCTGGAATTACTCATCTGTCCTCGCATATCTAAGCCTTATGATCTAGAAGAAGCCCTGAAGCTTTCCTGGGAAGTTTTACCCGTTAAAGGAGTTCATGTCCCCTTTTTTAGATTCAGCAAGTGGCGAGGGAAAATCTCCTCTTTAAAAAAAGCTATCACTTGGGCGAGGGTTCTTGGAGCCTCGGTTGTAACCTTTCACCCTCCCAGTTGGTTAAATTTGGAATTCCTGTTCTGGTTGTGGATGTTCCGGAAAAAGAATTTCGATAAAGAAACCGGCGGATTTGTGCATCTTTCCATAGAAATAATGCCAGTTGAAAATCCTAAAAATAAATTTTCCGGCTACTTCTGGAACGATCCTCTGATTTTAAAAGCATTTGCTAAGAAAAAAGGTCTCTCTTTAACCCTGGATACAACCCATATGGCAACCAGGAATCGAAACCTCATCCCCTTCTTTCTTTCCCTTTACGAAGAAGGACTCGTAAAAAACATCCACCTAAGCGACTTTAACCCCCCTAATCAACACTTATTCCCAGGCAAAGGGAATTTACCCATGATGAGGTTTTTCAACCTTTTAAAACATCTAAATTACCGTGAACTTCTCACCATCGAGGTCACTCCAAAGGAGTTGCCCGAAAACGAAAATGAAATCGTTGAGAAACTCAAGATTCTTGTAGACTTTATAAGGGAGGTCACAATATGAAACATCTTGTGGTTTTTTGCACCTTCGAAAAGAGGGAAGAAGCCGAAAGGATAGCAAGGCTCCTGCTTCAAAAAAGGCTTTGTGCCTGTATTCAAATCATAGGCCCCATCAAGAGCCTCTATCTTTGGAAAGGGAAAGAGGAAGAATCTGAAGAATGGCTATGCTTAATGAAGACCTCTTCAGAGTTGTATAAAGAAGTTGAGACCTTACTGCTTAAAGAACATTCCTATGAAGTACCCGAGATTATCGCCCTTCCTATTGTGAGAGGGAGCCCTTCCTATATCAAATGGCTCGAAGAAGAACTGGCTAAAGAAGGTTGATAACCTTACAAAAATGGGTTAGTTTTAGGGTCTATGATAGAGGAGAGCCAACTTTTAAAACAGAGGAAGGAAAAGGCGCAAAAGCTAAAAGAGGAAGGTATAGAGCTTTATCCAAGGGGGTTCAGGGTTGATTGTAGTTCCAAAGACCTTAAGAATCGCTACGAGCATTTATCGCCCTCGGAACTTCAAGACTTAAAGGAAGAGTATTTGATTGCCGGAAGGATCATGAGCATAAGGGATTTCGGGGGAGCGGTTTTCTCTCACATTCAAGATCAGGAAGGACGCATCCAGATCTATCTTGGGAAAAACACCATCGGGGAAGAAGCCCTAAGGTTTTTTAGAAAGCTTGACATAGGAGACATAATAGCCGTCCGAGGCAGACCTTTTAAAACTCGAACAGGTGAGTTAACCCTGGAGGCCCATTGGCTTAAACTCCTATGTAAGTCATTAAGGCCCTTACCCGAAAAATGGCATGCTTTAAAGGATGTGGAGATCCGTTATCGTCAAAGATACCTTGATCTAATCGTAAATCCTCACGTGAGGGAGACCTTTCGAAAACGTACTCTTATCATCCAAATAATAAGGGAATTTTTCATAAAAAGGGGCTTCCTCGAGGTAGAAACCCCTATTCTTCAAACCATACCCGGAGGGGCCCGGGCCAAACCCTTTAAGACCTATCATAATGTGCTGGAGATGGAGCTTTATTTGAGAATTGCACCAGAACTTTATCTTAAAAGGCTTGTAGTTGGAGGGTTTGAAAGGGTCTTTGAAATAGGGAAAAACTTTCGCAACGAAGGGGTCTCAAGCCTTCATAACCCCGAGTTCACGATGATCGAGTTTTACCAGGCTTACAGCAATTATGAAGACTTAATACATCTTACGGAAGAATTGTTCTGTGAGATAGCCCAAAAGATAAATGGATCCTTGAAAATAAATTATCAAGGGACCAAAATTGACCTTACTCCCCCCTGGCCCAAGATCCCCATGGTCGACGCCTTAATCCAAAGGGGTTTGGAGGAAGAGGTAAGAGATCCTCTCAAGGCTTTGGAGACTTGTAAGGGTTTAGGGCTCAAATTAGAGGGCGATGAGTCCCACGGGGAGTTGATGAATCTGCTTTTTGAAGAATTGGTTCAGCCTCATTTGATTCAACCCACTTTCATAATCGATTATCCCGTTGAGGTTTCACCCCTTGCTAGAAGAAAACCCGATGATCCGAGGTTCGTTGAAAGGTTTGAACTCTTCATACTGGGAAGGGAGATAGCCAACGGTTTCACCGAATTAAATGATCCTGAGGATCAAAGGCAAAGGTTTATAGAACAGTTAAAAAAGAGGAACCTGGAGGAATGGGAGGGGTTAATAGATGAGGATTTCCTTTTGGCCTTAGAATATGGGCTTCCTCCAACAGCTGGCGAAGGAATAGGTATTGATCGTTTAATAATGCTTTTCACCGATTCTCCCTCTATAAGGGATGTAATCCTTTTCCCCCACATGAGGAAAAAACCTTGAAGCCTTCTTTTGAGTTCTTTTTGTCATTAAGGCATCTAAAGTCGAGGAAACGGGAACGTTTCATATCCATCGCCACCTTCATATGCCTCTTAGGGGTGAGTCTCGGTGTAATGGCCCTCATAGTAGTCCTTTCGGTTATGAATGGTTTCCAAGAGACAATAAAGGAAAAAATACTGGCCCTTTCGGCCCATGTTTTAGTTCTGAATCACCAAGGGACCTTTTTGCCCGAAGAAGCAAATGAAAAACTCAGGGGTTTAAAAGAAATAAGTTCTTTAACCCCCATGGTTTTGACTCAACTTATGGTAAGCTCAGACTACGGAACTTCCGGGGCGGTTTTGAGGGGAATAACCCGTGAGGCCCCCGAGTTTTTATATCTTCAGGAGAAGCTTTTTGAGGGCGAAAGGGGCTTAAAAAGTGGTGAAGTTTGGATAGGAGTTGAGCTTTCAAAAATTTTGGGCGTAAGGGTTGGGGATCGATTGAGGTTAGTATCGCCTTTAGGAAGGTTTCATCCTTTTGGCATGATGCCGAGAGTAAAAAACGTGGTAATAAGCGGCATCTTTCAAGCGGGCATGTACGATTACGATGTGGCTTTAATCTTAGCCCCCCTTGAGGATGTTCAAAGTTTTCTCTACTTGGAAAATAAGGTGACCCATCTTGCCATAAGGGTAAAGAACATTTACCAAGCCCATATGGTTTCGAAACAGATCCAAAGGCTTTTGGGAGGTTCCTTTTTCACTCGGGACTGGATGGAAATGAACAAGAACTTGTTTTATGCCTTAAGGATGGAAAGAAGAGTGATGTTCATATTGCTCTCGCTTATTGTGGCAGTTGGGGCTTTCAACATAATCGGCGTCCTTATGATGAGTGTTATGGAAAGAAGACGAGAAATAGCCATCTTAAGGTCAATGGGGGCTCAAAAGAAAACCATCCTTAAGATATTCCTTTATCAAGGACTTTTGATAGGCATAATAGGAACATTCATCGGAACCCTTGGAGGTATCATTTTGTCTTTAAATGTTTCGAGAATTGCCAATATGCTTGAAACTTTATTCGGACTTAAATTCCTACCTCCAGATGTCTTTTACATAACGGAAGTCCCCTCAAAGCTGGATTTAACGGATACAGTAGCTATTGTGATCTTAGCCCTTTTGCTCAGCCTCCTTTCATCGCTTTACCCAGCCTGGAAAGCATCGAATCTCGATCCAGTAGAGGTCTTAAGGTATGAATGAGGAGTTAATTGTAGCATCTGGCGTTACAAAGGTATTTCGACTTGGATCTGAAGAGATATGGGCCCTTAAGGGAATCGATCTGAGTATAAGAGAGGGCGAAATGGTAGCCATATTGGGAGCCTCAGGGGCAGGGAAAAGCACGCTTTTACATATCCTCGGGACTCTGGAAAAGCCCACCTCTGGGTCCGTTAAGTACCGAGGACGAGCCGTGGAGGATTTAAGGGAAGAAGAACTCTCCTTTTTGAGAAACAGGGAGATAGGTTTCCTTTTCCAGTTCCATTACCTTCTTCCTGATCTTAACGCTTTAGAAAACGTGATGGTCCCCTGCCTTTTGGCGGGTCTTTCTTATCAAGAAGCCATTAAGCGAGCAAAAGAAATTCTGGAAAGGTTGGATTTAAGCTTAAGGCTTAAACACCGTCCTGGGGAGCTTTCCGGAGGAGAACAACAAAGGGTGGCTTTAGCTCGGGCCGTGGTGATGAACCCGAGAATAATTCTTGCCGATGAACCCACGGGCAATTTGGATTCCCAAACGGGCAGAAAACTAATAGAGATCTTAAAGGATTTTAACCGCTTTTACAAGACAACGGTTGTAGTGGTGACTCACAATTTAGAATTAGCCTCCTTGTTCCCGAGAAGGCTTTATATGGCTGATGGTCTATTAATCAAGGAGGAAAGGACCTAAAGGAGGTTAAAGATGGTAAAAAAGATAATCTGGTTAATCCTTCTTGTGACGCTTTTGCCCAATTTGTGTCTTTCTCAAAAGCCCATAAAGGAGATAAGGATCGTAGGGAATGTGAAGGTAGAAAAGGAGGTAATCTTAAGAACGATAAAAAGTAAAGAAAATGAGCCGTTCGATAAAGAGGTGGTCTCTGAAGACATAAAGACCCTTTACGCGCTCGGATATTTTCGCGACCTAAAGGTCCATTTGGAGGAACATGAGGATGGGGTGATTTTAACTTATATCATTCAAGAAAAGCCAAAGGTTAAAGATTTAATCATCTCCGGTTACCAAAGGTTAAAACGAGAAGAGATCGAAGGGGTTACGAGGATAAGAAAGGGCGATTTTTTCGATGAAGAGTTGCTCCGAGAAACCGAAGAGGCTTTGAAAAACCTTTACGCTTCTAAGGGGTTTCATATGGCTTCCGTTGAAAGTGAAGTGGAAGAGCTTCCGGAAAACGAAGTAAGGCTCTTTATAGACATATATGAAGGACCCAAGGGAGCTATAAGGGAAATAAAGTTTGTGGGAAACAAGGTATTTAGTTCCCGAACCCTAAAAAAATTGATGCGAACCAAGGAGAAGGATTGGCTCAGCTGGTTAACCAAAGCGGGAACTTTTAATAAAGACATCTTACAGGTTGACCTTCAACGTATAAGGTATTTTTATCAGGACCACGGGTACCTTGACGTCAAAATAGAGGAACCTAAAGTAAGCCTCTCACGGGATGGTAAGTACCTCTTTATCGAGATAAAAATCGAGGAAGGGATCCTTTATAAGGTGGGAACTGTAGACCTTCAAGGAGAACTTATAGACACTAAGGAAAAGATCCTCAAAAAGGTCAAGCTTGAAACCAAACCAAATAAGGTTTATCGCATCTCCCAGGTGGAGAAGGATGTCTCCAAATTAGTCGATTACTATGCGGATAAAGGATATGCCTTTGTAGAGGTTCGGCCCCTTAGTTTTCGGGAACCAGAAAAAAGACTTGTAGACATGGTTTTCCAAATAGAACCCGGGGAGAAGGTTTATCTTGGCCGTATCCACATCCATGGAAACACCAAAACCCACGATAAGGTAATAAGGCGAGAGATAAAGCTTTCTGAAGGCGACACTTATAGCGCCGTCAAAATCAGGGAAAGCCAAAAGAGGATAAAAAAACTGGGCATATTTAAAGAAGTGGCTTTTAACCCCATACCGGGAGCAAGACCTGATGTGCTTGATTTGGATGTGAAGGTAGAAGAAATGCCAACCGGTGCCCTTCAATTCGGAGGAGGTTACAGCTCGGTCCACGGCCTTGTGGGTATGATCTCGGTATCCGAAAAGAACCTTTTTGGAAGGGCCTACCGAGGCTACTTAAGGGCCACACTCGGAGGGAAGATGAACGAATTTTCCCTTGGCTTTAGTGATCCAAGGTTTTTGGATTCCTCCTATTCGATAGGTTTCAATCTCTTCAATGAAACCTATGAATACACCACTTACGATTATCGAATAAGGGGAGGAGATGTGGTAATCGGCAAGGAGTTAACGGATCATCTCACTATTAGCCTTTCTTACCGGTATGAGAAACAAAAGGTCTTTAACGTAAGCGAAGGGGCTTCGGATTACATTAAATCCTACGAGGGAGTAACCACTACAAGTAAAGCTTCTCTTAGTTTGAGTTACTGGACACTTGACGATCCTTTCCATCCTACCCGAGGATGGGATAACGATTTTACCTTAACCAATGCGGGAAGATTCCTTGGGGGCGATGTGAATTTTCTTAGGGCCACACTTTCCCTAAGTTATTTTAAACCCGTAAAAGGGGACTTAGTCTTTAACTTCCGGAGTAAACTTGGGATTATAGAGGATTATGGGGGTAAAAAAATACCCCTTGGCGAAAAGTTTTACGTGGGAGGATTAAGGACAATAAGAGGTTTCGAATACGGTATGGCAGGACCAGTGGATGAAAATAAGGAACCAATAGGGTCCCTAAAGATGGTGGTGTTTAACTTCGAGTTCCTTTACCCCTTAAGCAAGGAACTTGGACTTAAGCTCGCCTTGTTTTACGATGTAGGGAAGGGGTTTGACGAATGGAAGGACATTACACCTTTAAAGCACGCGGTAGGAGCAGGAATAAGATGGTATTCACCTTTAGGGCCAATAAGGATAGACTGGGGATATAACCTCTTCCCCAAAAAGGGGGAGAAAAGAGGAGTGTGGGATTTCGCAGTGGGCATAATGTACTAAAATTGGAAAACAAACATTAAAAGGAGGATAAGGATGAGATCGGTGAAATGGGTAGTGTTTTTATTCATTTTATCACTATCTTCTTTAAGTTTCGCTCAACAACTTAAAATCGGTTATGTGGATATACAAAGGGTGTTAAATGACTCCAAAAAGGGACAAGAAGCAAAAGCGAAAATAGAAGCAAGAGGTAAAGAACTTGACCGGCAATTTCAACAGATGCAACAAGAATTAAACGCTTTAAGAGAAGAAATAGAGAAAAAAGGTTCCTTGATGAGTGAAACTGCTTTAAGGGAAAAACAAAGGCAATTCGATCAAAAGAGAAGACAACTTGAACAGTTTGTTAGCGATTCCCAACAAGAACTTCAAGAAATGGAACGTAAAGCAGTAGCTGAAATACTAAAGGAAGTAGAAGGTATAATAGCAAATATTGGCAAAAATAAGGGCTATACCCTCATATTGGAAAAACAAAGAAGCTTCATACTTTATGCCCCTCCGGAGATAGATTTAACCAATGAAGTCATAAAAGCCCTTGATGCTAAAAAGCCATGAGGGAACTGACCTTAGGGGAAATCGCGGGGATTTTGGGAGGAAAGTTAATTGGAGATCCTTCGATTAAGGTGAGGGGAATCAAGGGAATTGAAGAAGCTGAGGAGGGCGATCTAACGTTTGTGGTCTCAGAAAAGTATATGAAGCTTCTTTCCTCTACTCGTGCTTCGGCAGCCCTAGTTTTCAAAGAGGTGGAGTCACCTATACCTTTAATAATCATACCTAATCCTTACTGGGGAATCGTTAAACTTATGGAAAAGTTTTACCCTCGAAAACTCCCTTCTCCTTCCATCTCCCCTTATTGTTGGATTAGTCCTTCAGCTAAAATCGGCCAAGAGGTTTACATAGGACCTTTTGTTTACGTGGGGGATGAAGCAGAAATTGGCAGCAGAGTCATCCTTTATCCGGGCGTTTATGTGGGTCCAAGGGTAAAAATAGGGGAGGAGAGTATTCTTTACCCTAACGTTGTACTTTATGAAGGAATTATCATAGGCAAAAGGGTCATAATTCATGCAGGAACTGTCATAGGTTCCGATGGGTTTGGGTATCTAAAAGAGGGAGATACTATCTTCAAAATACCTCAAATAGGAGGGGTAAAAATTGAGGATGATGTAGAAATCGGGGCTAACTGTACGATAGATAGGGCCACCTTTGGTTGGACCAAAATAGGAAAAGGAACCAAAATAGATAATCTCGTCCAAGTGGGGCATAATGTCTCCATAGGGGAGAATTGCCTCCTTGTGGCTCAAGTGGGAATAGGAGGAAGTACAGTTATTGGGAAGGGAGTGAGCTTAGGGGGCCAGGTGGGAATATCCGATCATGTTAAAATCGGAGATGAGGTGAAAATATCGGGCAAAGCGGGGATATTCAGGGATGTGGAATCGGGGGAAAAGGTAGGAGGGTTTCCTCAGATGCCTCATAAGAGGTGGATGAGGGTGGCCGCTGAACTGCTTAAGCTTCCGGAGTTGAGGAAATCCCTCAAAGAGCTTGAAGAAAGGATGAACCTTATTGAAAAAAAATTAAAAGAGGAGTCCCCATGATGGACACTAAAGAGATCATGCAAATTTTACCCCATGCCTCTCCCTTTCTGCTTGTGGATCGGGTGATTGAGATAGAAATCCCCCGTAGAATTGTGGGCTTGAAAAGCATCACTTACAACGAAGCCTTTTTCCCGGGACATTTTCCGGGTGACCCATTGATGCCCGGTGTATTGATAATCGAAGCCATGGCTCAAACAGCGGGAATTCTGGCTTATAAAGCCATGGGAGAGGAGGCCGAGGGCAAGGGGGTTTACCTCATGGCCTTAAGGGAAGCCAAATTCAGAAGGCCGGTTTTACCTGGTGATCAGTTGCTTTTGGAAATGGAGACGGTGAAAAGAAGGGGGAACATATGGGTCTTCAGGGGAAAAGCTAAGGCAAATGGACAAATTGTGGCTGAGGCCGAGATAATGGCCATGATCCGGGAAAATAAACCCAAATCCCCCAAAATACACCCCACCGCAATAGTTCATCCCTCTTGTGAATTAGCCGAGGGGGTTGAGATAGGACCTTATTCCATTATAGGAGAAGGGGTTAAAATCGGTGAGAACACTTGGATTGGATCCCATGTGGTGATAGATGAAGGAACTGTTATAGGTAAAAATTGCCGGATTTTCCACCACACATCCATTGGTACACCACCTCAACATCTCCGTTATCAAGGCGAAAAGACCCGTGTTATAATCGGTGATAATTCGGTAATTCGGGAGTTTGTGACCATTCATAGGGGTACTAGTTTCGGAGGGGGTTTGACAAAAGTAGGGAATAATAACTTCATAATGGCCTATGCCCATGTAGCTCATGATTGCCAGTTGGGGGATTTTGTCATAATGGCAAACGCAGCACACCTTGCAGGTCATGTAATCGTAGGGGATCATGCTATAATAGGAGGGGTGGCAGCGGTACATCAATTCGTGAGAATAGGAAAATTCGCCTTCATAGGGGGTGTCACGGCAGTGCCTAAAGACATACCTCCCTATGTTACGGCCTCAGGTATAAGGGCCAAATTATATGGTATTAACGTGACCAACCTTAAAAGAAACGGCTTTTCCGATGATGTCATAAAGGCCCTCCGAAGGGCTTATAAGATACTTTTCCGTTCTTCAAAGCCTTTAAAGGGGTGTATAGAGGAAATCAAAAATAGCGAGCTTTTCGCTTATCCCGAGGTAAAGGACCTAGTGGAGTTTTTGGAAGATAGCAAAAGGGGAATTACTCGATGAAGGAAAGGATAAAGATAGCGGTAATTGGGGTGGGAAGATGGGGAGAGCTTCATGCTCAAAAGTTTGCTTCCCTACCCCAAGTGGAGCTGGTGGGGGTGGTGGATATTTTACCCGAAAGGGCCCAAGAGGTGGCTCGGAAGGTAGGGAGTAGGCCATTTTTTGATTACCGAGAACTTTTGGGGGAAGTGGAGGCCGTAAGTATTGCCACTCCCACTTCCGTTCACTATGAAATAGCCAAGGATTTCCTCCTCAATGGGACGCACGTACTTTTAGAGAAACCCATGACTTCAAATCTTGAAGAGGCTTTGCATCTTGAGGAGATTTCAAAAAACTGTAATTTGATACTACAAATAGGTCATCTTGAAAGGTTCAATGGAGCATTGGAAGGCATTTGGGACTTCTTAAAGGATATAAAAAAGGTGGAGGTAATTAGGCATTCACCTTGGACAGAAAGGAATTTCGACATAGATGTGATATTGGACCTGATGATCCACGATCTTGATCTTTTGGAGTATCTTTTGGGAATTAGGGTCAAAAGGCTTGAGGCGTGGGGTAAAAGGGTAAAAACTCCTTTCATTGACGAAGCCCAGGCGATCATCGAAACGGAAGAAGGGGTGGAGATAAGGCTTTCCTCAAGTAGAGTGGCTCAGCAAAAAGTGAGGAATATCCGCTTTTTAAAGGAAGAAGGTGAATTAATTTTGGATCTTTTAAATCACAACTTCCTTTTTAAAGAAAACGGGTTTATTAAAAAGGGCGGTAAAAAGAAGGATGCATTAAAAGAGGAAATAGAGGCATTTTTAAGAAGCATCCAAGAGGGATCATCACCTCCGGTGAGCGCCAAAGAAGGCCTTAAGGCCCTCCAATTGGCTTTAGAGATTTCTAAGCTTGCCTCATCCGAATGAAGAAAAAGCACATATTGATCGTGGCTGGTGAAGCCTCAGGCGATCTTTACGGTGCCCAACTGGTGTCTTCCCTTAGGGAAAAACACCCTGAAATAGATTTCTTTGGCATAGGAGGCCCCGAATTAAGGAAGGTCGGATTAAGAAGTCTCCTTAAGGCGGAAGAGCTTTCCGTGGTGGGATTATTTGAGGTCTTTCCGAAAATACCCAAATTGTGGAAGGCCTTAGGATTAATCGAGAAAGAAGCAAAAAACCTTCAAGTTAACCTCTCTATTCTGATAGATTTCCCCGGTTTTAACCTCCATTTGGCAAAGAAGTTAAAGAAATGTGGGATCCCCGTGCTTTATTATGTTAGTCCCCAAATCTGGGCCTGGTGGACAAGTAGAGCCAAAAGGTTAAAAGAATATGTAGATAGTCTTGCCGTGATTTTGCCTTTGGAAGTCGAATTCTTTAAAAAGTACGGAATAGAAGCTCATTTTGTGGGACATCCTCAAAGGGAGATAATAGAAAAGGCCCCTTCACCCGAAGAAGCCAGAATCTCTTTAGGAATCACGTCCGAGGAAAAGGTCATCGGGCTTTTCCCAGGTTCAAGAAAGGGAGAGATAAAGAAACACCTAAAGGTAATGGTTGAAACGATTAAGCTTTTAAAAAGGGAATTTTCAACCCTAAAAGCATTTTTGGCCCTTGCACCTGGTTTAAGCGGTGATTTTTTTGAAATAGAAGAGGAAATAAAGGTCATAAAGGAAGATCCCCTTCGAGTTATGGCCGCATCTGATCTTTTGATAGCGGCTTCTGGTACCGTTACTTTACAAGGAGCCCTCATGGGAAAGAGAATGGTAGTGATTTACAAGGTAAATCCCCTTTCTTATTTTTTCGCCAAGGCTTTGATAAAGGTTCCCTTTATAGCCTTGCCGAATCTCCTTTTGGGAAAGATGATTTTTCCCGAATTAATCCAAAGGGAAGCGAATCCCTTTAAGTTAGCGGAGGTAGCCAAAAATTTGCTTTTGGATGAAAATAAAAAGAGGGAGATGATCTCTGTTTCAGAACGCTTGAAGGAGCTCTTACCAAGTGGTGCACCTGAAAGGGTTGCAAAGATAGCTTTAGAATTGATGAGATGAAGCATACGTCTTTCGTGCTATATAAAAGGCTTTTGGGCTTCGTTAAACCTTATTGGAAACGCCTCCTTGTAGCTGGATTGGCCATGGTGGGTGTTTCCGCTATAACGGCCCTTTTGGCATTTCTCACCAAGAATGTGCTTGATGACATATTCATCAAAAAGGATCTTTTTATGTTAAAGGTCCTCCCTCCAACTGTTTTGAGTTTAGGAATCATCAAAGGGTTTTTGGACTATTATCAAAGTTACCTTATGAACTACGTGGGTCAAAGGGTTGTAGCCGATATAAGGGCTGAACTCTACCAACACCTTCAAATGCTCTCCATTTCTTATTTCCATCGAAATCCCACCGGTAGTTTGATGTCCCGCTTGACCAATGACGTTAACACTATGCAAGGGGCCGTCTCTTATGCGGTTACAAGTTTTATAAAAGATACTTTCACTGCGGTGGGCCTTATAGGGGTAGTACTTTATAGGGATTTTTGGATGGGCATTTTGGCTCTTTCGCTTTTCCCTTTCGTAGCTTGGATTTTCTTAAACCTGAGCAAAAGGATGAGAAGGGCAAGCCGGAAATCCCTTGAAAGCATGGGTTTTTTAAGCGCTTTCCTTCAAGAAACCATTGTGGGACAAAGAATAGTAAAGGCCTTCTGCATGGAGGATTACGAAAGCAAGCGCTTCAAAAAGGCCAATGACCAATACTTCCGATATATCATGAAAAGGCTGAGGGTAAGGGCTTTATCCACCCCTCTTATAGAAGCGCTCGGTTATTTGGGAATAGCCGGTTTTATCTTCCTGGG
>Ga0197143_1001784_pt1 | contig 17323 bp, 13 predicted proteins | sample GBS70_MetaG_FD_148603 | JGI IMG/M metagenome (GOLD analysis project Ga0197143, IMG submission 148603) | Sediment microbial communities from Great Boiling Springs, Gerlach, Nevada, United States - GBS 70_MetaG | ecosystem: Environmental > Aquatic > Thermal springs > Hot (42-90C) > Sediment...
ATTGAGCATTAAAAACATAATAAATTTCAATACTACCATCACAGAGGCCATAACAAGTCTCATCTGATATAGAGTAATCGTCAATAAACATTTGACCTGGAGATAAAATGGTTGCGCTTGTGTATACCTGATGACCATCATTATCTTTAACTCTTATTTGGTATGGAGCTTCTGAAGCACATAAGTTTTGCAATACAAAAGGCCATTCGGAAGGATCATAAATATAAAAAAAATAAGTACCACCACCTTGATCTGGTGGATAAATTATTCTGATTTCTATAGGATAAATTGGATTTCCTCCAGTTAATGTTATTGTAATAGAACCATCACAAAAACCAAAACAAGATACATTAGAAGTGGAAACACTTACACTAAATGTACCTTTAAAAGGTGAATCTATGTAAATAGATTCTGAGAAAAAGTAATCATTATTGTTTAAATTTTTTAAAACTTCTTTTGATTGTTGCTGATAAACGTAATTTATTTGAAAAATTGAAAAAATAATAATAAATAAAAATTTTTTTAAATCCATCTTTTTTTATTTATATTTCATTATATACTTTCATTATATACGCACATTTATAAAAAAAAGTTTTAAAATTATAAAAATTTTTAAAGATTATTTGAAAGGATCAAATTTTAAATTTTCGTATTTAACAAGGTCACATTTTAAGCTTCCAACAATAAGGTTGATTTGTAATCTAATAGGAATTAAATTATTATCATTAGATATCCAAATTTTAACATCATCTTCGGTTTTAAAAATTCTGCCACGTTCTACAACAGGAGAAAAAACAATGCAATTTATTTTTCCAAGAGATGTTTCTATTGTTTCATATCCTATACATCTTATTTGAAAAAGGTATTCTTTTTCGTCAAAATATCCATTAATAGTAATAATTTTGCCTGGTTGAGCATTTTTTAAATAAAAATTTCTTGCATAATAAAAAGCACATAAAACATCTATACTGTTATTTTTAACTTTAATTCTTTTAGCTTTACTTGAAATAACTTCATTATTTTCTCTGTCAAATATAGCTTCTTCGTAATATCTGTAATTCCCTTCAGAAATATTTCTAATTGCTTTAATTGATAAAAGATCTTTTTTCGAAAAAAAGGATTCATAAACATCATAAACTCTATAAATTTTATCTACTATTCCTATAGAATAAGCAATTGCAGTGGCATGAAATATGGTATCTGACTCTCTTAATGTTAATATTGCATAACCTCCTTTAATGAAACCATAATAAGCTAGATATTCTAATCTTTCGTTGTCTTTAAAACATGTTTCATTTTGTGAATATGTTAAAAAATATCTTAATAAAAAAAAGCAATATAACAAGAAAAACATTTTTATAATGACTTTTTTTTGTAAAGATTTGGAATAAAATTTGTTATATAGTTGGGTTTAAAATTAATTAAGTTTTCATAATTTTTGTTTGTATACTTTTCAAAAGCATAATTAACAAGAGCTTCAGACTTTGGATAAACATTTTCGAAAAATTCAGGATTATAAAAGAAATCTTTTAAATTTAAGAAAATTTTTGCTCCACTTCCAATAAATATAATTTTTTTATTATTTATAATGGTATTAAATTGTTTTAAGAGATTTTCGTTAACTTCATTAGCTTCGTCTTGTGTTATTCTTTTTAAGTGAGAATCAAAAATAGCAAAATACACGATATTCTTATGTGCTTGTATTGTTGGGCAAAGAAATATATTTATATTCTCAGAATTAATTTTGTTTTTATATTCTAAATAAAAAGTTTGTGCTAATGCTCTTAAGGAGCTAACAGAAATTAAAGGAATATTATTAACAAAACAGAAGGCTTTAGCAAAGCTTACTCCTACTCTTAGACCTGTATATGAACCTGGACCTTTGCTAATAGATACAGCTTTTATGTCAGATGTCATAATGTTGCAATTATCTATAATTCCTTTAATAACGACTCCAATTGTTTCTGAATGCTTATTCTTTTCTTTAATCTCTACTGTTTGTAAAATATTATTAGCTAAAGATAAACTAACTGATAAGTAAGGACAAGATGATTCAATATGTAGCAAATATGTTTTATCATTTAACATAATTATTAACAAGTTATGCAAAAATAAACATATATTTTTGATTTTTATAAATTTTTCTTTTATTTTTAAAAAAGCAAAAAGTAATATATGAAAAAGTTTTTTTGTTTTTTTTGTTTTATAATGATTCAATTAAAATCACAAACAATAGAAGATTTAAGGAAATTATTTCCATTTGCTGAACTTAATAAAGCTTTAAGTGTTGTAGAAAAATTAGCTTTGACAAAAGAATATGAAAACAATCCAGAGTATTGGTTTTATAGAGGAAATATTTTTTTAAAAATACATAGTGGTATAAATAGAGAGTTATCTCAAATATATCCAAAGGCTTTAGAAGAGGCTTATAATTCTTATTTAAAAGTTTTAGAATATGATAGAAAGAATGAATACAAAAAACAAACAATAGATGCATTGCAAAGTATATCCCATCAATTTAATTATGAAGGTTCTTATCTTTTTAACAAAGGTTTTTATTGTGAAGCATTAAAATATTTTGAAAATGGCATATACATTAATTCTTTACCAGAAATTTTAAAAGTGGATACAATCATGTACTATAATGCTGCAATATCTTCTGAAAAATGTGGTGATATATATAAAGCAATTAGTTATTATGAAAAATTATACAATTGGAAATTTGAACCAATTCATATCTATTTAGAATTAGCTAAATTGTATTTCAAAGTAGAAAAAAAAGAAAATGGTTTAAATCTTTTAAAACAAGGGATAAAAGAATTTCCTCAAAGAAATTTTTATTTTTATTCTGAATTAATTAATTATTATTTATTTGAAGGAAATTATAATCTTGTGATGTTATATACAGAAGAAGCATTAAAGAATTTTCCTGATACTGCTTCCTTATATTTTATAAAAGGCAGTATTTTAGAATCAGAAAAAAAATTCGAGGAAGCGATAGAATGTTATAAAAAATGTTTAGAAAAAAAACCTTATTTTAAAGATGCAATATTTAATTTGTCTGCTATATACTATAATAAAGGTATTACTTTATATTCTAAAGCAAAAACAAAAAGTGATTTAAATAAAGCAATTTACTTTTTAGAGGAAAGCGAAAAATTATTAGTAAATTATTTAAGTATTGAAGAAAATGATGAAACTGTTCTAAAAATGTTAAAAAATATATACGTTGTTACAAAAAAAGATGAAAACTTGAATAATATAAATGAAATTTTAAAAAAATATGGCTATGAATAGAACAATTTTATTTTTGTTAGTAATTTTTACTTGTATTTCAGAAATTAAATCACAAGAAAAACAAGAATTAGGAGAAAGAATAATTAAACAAGTACATGGTAGATTAGATATGGCAAAGGTTCAAGTTGATAATTTAGTATCAACATATGAGGGAAGTAATGATTATGAAAATTGGTATTTACGAGCTTATGTATATACACAACTTGCAAAAAGTGAAGTATATAAAAATATTGTATCTAATCCAGAACGCGAAGCTATTTATTCTGTTAAAAAGTCTAAGGAATTGGATAAAAAAAGAGTATTAGAACCAGAACGAATAAATGTTTTATTTGATTTAGGTGCAATTTTTTACAATAAAGGAATAAACTATTACAACAAAGCTGTTATGCAGTATGATCATAATCTTATTAGTAATTACAATGAAGCGTTAATTAATTTTGAATACTTTTTAGAAGTAATTGAAATTTTAGGAGATGATAAATCAGTTATTCAATCTCTTTTTGATTATAATATGGTACAAATGGAAAAGGTTTACCTTTTTTCAGGTTTTTGTGCTTATAAATTAAAAAATTATGAAAAAGCGGAATATTATTATAAAAAATTGATTTCATTTAATACACCTATAAATGAGGCAAGAAGAAAAGATTATTACCTTGCATATATTTATTACGCTGATTTATTATTAGAAAAAAAAGATACAAGTAAAGCAATCAGGGTTATAGAAAGAGGCTTAGAAGTGTTTCCTGATTCTTCAGATGTATTAGCTTCTTTAATTGATATATACAGTAAAACAAAAAGATATTCGGATTTGCAAGATGTATTAGAGAAAATTTTAAGATACAACACAAAACCAAATGCAAAAATTCTTTTATTATTAGCTCAAACTTACAATAAACTTTCTAGAGATTTTAAGAAAAAGGGTTACATTAATACCTCTTATGAATTCAAAATTAAAGCCATAGAGACATACGAGCAAATAATAAATTCAAGTACTAAAGATAAAAATATTATATTTAAGGCATACTATAATTTGGGGGTAATTCATTATAATGAAGGTGTAGAAAAATATAAAAATTATCAGTTAGATGAAAAAAAGGAATACGAGTTTTTATTTAGAAAGGCTGTTTTATATTTAGAGAAAGCATATGAACTTGAACCAAAAAATAAAAGTGTTGCCGATATGTTAATTAAATCTTATGCTATATTAAATGAAACAGAAAAAGCTAAGAAAATAGAAAAAAATTTATATTAATTTGTAACAGGGAAGTTATAAATTATTGGTTTTCAAGCAAGAATAGTAATTAAGAAAAGTTATTAAGTAAAATATTTATTTTCTTTTTATTATTTTTGCACCAATTTTTTTTAGTCTTTCATCTATTTTATAATAACCTCTTTCTATTTGTTCTACATTATGTATAACGCTAACGCCTTCAGCAGAGAGGGCTGCAATAAGCATAGCAATACCTGCTCTTATGTCTGGGGTTCGCATTTCTATGCCTTGTAATTTTTGTTTTCTATCGAAACCAATAATAACAGCTCTGTGTGGGTCACAAAGAATAATTTGTGCTCCCATATCTATTAATCTATCTACAAAAAATAGTCTAGATTCGAACATTTTTTGATGAATTAAGACAGTTCCTTTGGCTTGAATAGCTGTAACAAGGAGTATTGGTAAAAGGTCTGGACTAATACCTGGCCATGGTGCATCATATAATGTTAATATTGAGCCATCTAAAAAAGTTGATATTTCGTAGCTTTCTAATGGGGGTATGTGTATATCATCTTCATTAACTTTTGAAACAGGTATTCCTAACTTTTGAAAAGCTTTTGGTATAATTCCTAAATTTTCATAACAAACATTTTTAATTACCAAATTACTTTTTGTAATAGCTGCTAATCCAATAAAACTTCCTACTTCTATAAAATCAGGAAGAATTTTATGTCTAGTACCGTGCAATTTAGATACTCCTTCAATAGTTAAGAGATTAGAACCGATGCCTTTAATTTTAGCTCCCATGTTATTAAGCATCTTGCATAGTTGTTGGATATATGGTTCGCAAGCAGCATTAAAAATCGTAGTTGTTCCTTCTGCAAGAACAGATGCCATAATAACATTTGCTGTTCCAGTAACTGAGGGTTCACTTAATAATATATAATTACCTTTTAATTTTTCGCATCTTAGTAAAAATAAATTTTTTAATAAATCGTAATCTAACTTAGCACCTAATGCTTTTAAGCCTTCTATATGAACATCTAAATGTCTTCTTCCAATTTTATCACCACCAGGCTTTATAAATAAAGCATAACCAAACCTAGCTAATAAAGGGCCTACTATTAGTATTGAACCCCTTAATTTTTGTGCTCTTAAAATAAAGGAAGGTGTTTTTAAATAATCTAAGTTAATTTTTTTTGCTCTATATGAAAATATACCTTCTCCTAATTTTTTTATTTCTACTCCTAAATCAGAAAGAATTTTATGTAAATTTAAAACATCGAGTATTTCTGGTACATTTTCAATTATAATTTCATCTTCTGTTAGTAAAGTAGCTGCAATAACTTGTAATGCTTCATTTTTTGCTCCCTGTACCTCTATTTCTCCTTCTAATTCCTTATCACCATCAATAATAAATTTAGCCATTACTTTATGTTTTTATTCTTTTTAACGGTAGTTAAATTTTTTAAATCTTGTATTATTATTTTATTTGGGTCTAAATCGTGCAAACCTGTTAATTCCTTAATTTCTTGAATAATTTGCTCATTTGTAATATTTTCTTTTAAAGAAAAATGAAAAATTCTTTTTAAATGATTTGCTAAATCACTTAGTAATGAATATCTTAAATTTTCATCTTGTATTTCTGCTATTTTTTTGGCAAATTTTTCAACAATTGTTCCGTATTTTCTTATTATGCTGTTTTTTTGAAGTATTGGTATTTGTTTTCTAAAAACGTTTATATCATCTGGTTTAATTATCTGACAAGGATAATCTATATCTAATTCATAATTTGTTATTCTTGCTAAGTGATTCCATAGTTTATTTTGTATTTCTTTTGAATCTCTTAAATGTGGTGGATAGATTAATGACATATGTTTAATTAGGGCTTTAGCTAATAATGTTCTTTCATATTTATCTGGTATAGTTTTTAAGTACTGGGCTATTACTTGTACATGACGCCCATATTCTGGTAGAATAATCTTTGGTCTTAAAGTATTGTAATATTCTTCTTTGTTAATTTTTTCATTCATAGTACTTCTAATTTAGCATATTTTAACATTAAAGTTATTGGTCCAGAATTATCAAAAAAAACTACTACTCTTTGCTGGTCATCTTCATCATCAATGTTTATAACTATTCCTTCACCCAAAACATTATGCCTTACTCTTTGTCCAATTCTTATCGTATTATTTTTATTTAAGGAACTTTTTTTAAAAAAAATTTTTTCGAAAGAATGTAAGTTTTTTTCGCAAAATTCTAAAATATAATTCTTATCTATTTCTTTAATAAATTTTGATTTACTTAATGAAATCACTTCTTTTTCGTTACATCTATAATTTTTTTCTTGTTTGTTAGAATATGTTATAAATAAAATATGTTTAGAACGGGTCATAGCAACGTAAAATAATCTTCTTTCTTCTTCTTCATTTTGATCTATTTCATATGAATCATTTTTTGGGTAATTATTTCTTTTAAAAGGGAAATATCTTTCAGAAGCTCCATAAATAAATACTACATCAAACTCTAAACCTTTTGCTGAATGAACAGTCATTAATTTAACAGATTCTTTGTCCTCTTTATCTTCTTCTTCTAATGATGTTAGTGTTGAAATGGAATTGTAGAAATCAACAATTGTTGGTATTATTTTTTCGCTATTTTTAACATTTTCAGTATAATCATAAATTCCTCGTATTAGTTCTTCAATGTTTTGTATTCTGTCTTCAGAGTCATTGTCTTTATATGCCTGAAGTATAGGTACTTTATTGAAAAGTTCGCTTATAAATTCAAAAGCAGATAATTTATTAACTTTTTCAGATAGTTCTATTATTAGATCTCTAAAGTTTTTAATTCTATTAATTGTATTTTTTTCGAGATTTAAGTTAAGTAATTCATCATTATTAATTACATTCCACAACAAAAGGTTGTATTCTTTTGCTATGTTATTAAGTTTTTCTATTGTTTTCTCACCAATTCTTCTTGGAGGAAAATCGATAATTCTTCCTAAAGAAATGTCATCATTTGGATTAATACAGAATTTTATATAAGCTATTACATCTTTTATTTCTTTTCTTTGATAGAAAGAAAAACCTCGGTATATTTTATAAGCAATTGCGTTTTTTCTTAAAGCATCTTCTAATACCTTTGATTGTGGATTAGTTCTATATAGTATTGCAATATCGCTAAGTTTTTTTCCATAGTCTTTTACTAAGCTTTTAATAATTTTAGCAATATATTCAGCTTCTTCGTAATCTGATGAAAATCCCAAAACATAAATAGGGCGGCCTTCTGTTAATTGTTTTTGTGTTTTTTTTGTACCTTTTTGTATTCTTTTCTATTAAAGAATTAGATGCATTAACTATTATTTGTGTAGACCTATAATTTATGGTTAAAGTAAATTTTTTTGTATTTGGAAAATCTTTAGGAAATTGAAAAATATTCTCGATATTCGCACCTCTAAATGAATAAATGCTTTGAGAATCATCTCCTACTACGCAAATATTTGAATTTTTATTACAAAGAAGTTTAATTATTTCGTATTGAATAATATTTGTATCTTGAAATTCGTCAATTAAGATATATTTATATAAATTTGCATATTTTTCTTTAATGTCTTCATTGTTCTTTAAGAGAAAATAGGTATTAACTAATATATCATCAAAATCCATTGCATTTAGTGTAAAAAGTTTCTCTTGATAGGTTTTATAGATATTATAAATTTCTGACATGTTTTGTTTTTCATCTTGAAAAAAATATTCAGATAGATAATATTTATTGTAAGTAATTAAGTCGTTTTTTGCTTTGCTAATGCGAGAAAATACATTTTTGGGGTTGTATTTTTTTGTATCAAAAGAAAAATTTTTTATAATTTTTTGAATTAAGCTTAGAGAGTCATCTGTGTCATAAATAGTATAATTTGGTTTATAGTTTAAGCGAGATATTTCTTTTCTTAAAATTTTATTAAAAATGCTATGGAAAGTTCCCATGGATAGATTTTTAGCAATTTCATCACCAACTAATTCACGAATTCTGTTTTTCATTTCATCTGCAGCTTTGTTAGTAAATGTTATGGCAAGTATATTATGAGGTTTTATGTTATTCATAAGCATATATGCTATTCTATAAACAATAACACGTGTTTTACCTGCACCAGCTCCGGCTAAAATTAATGCTGGTCCATTAAAGTTAATAACAGCTTCTCTTTGTTCTTCGTTCAAATTTTTAAGTAAATCCTTAATACTAACTTTCATTTTTATTTGATATTTAAATATTTATGAAATTGTAATTTAAAGTTTTATCTTTTCAAATTTAAAGTTTAATAAACTACATACAAAAAGCCTTTTTTTTCGAATCTACTTTCTGAATTTAAAGGCTGAATGACATAATAATATACACCCGGAGTTACTTTTAAGCCTGAATTTGTGTAACCATTCCAAATTAATTTTTTTCCAACAGTGTAATATATAATTTCTCCCCATCTATTAAGTATATACAATTTAAGATCTAATTCACAAACAGATTGATATATAAAGAAATCATTATTTCCATCATTATTTGGTGTAATAATATTAGGAACTTCGTTTTCAGGTATTTCATAATCGTAAATACTTACAAATGCAGAATCTACACAATTATATTCATCTTTTATAATTATTAAATAATCTCCTTTGCATAATCTTGTTTTAATTGTATCTGATAACTCTTCATTAACAAAAATATTTAACTTTGGATTTTTTTCTCCAACTCTAATAATAATTTTACCATTACATATGCCAGGACAAGTAGAATTTTGTACAATCACTGTATCTATAAATGTATTAGTATTAAATGAATTAATTTCTATTTCTAGGGAATCTATACATTCATGTGAATCTTGAACATATACAATATAATTACCTTCACATAAATTAGTTAATGTTGTAGAACTATCACCTGTATTCCAATGAATTATATATGGTGGGTATCCTCCACTAACGAATAATTTTATCTCTCCAGAACAATAATTTTTACAACTTTCTTTTTTAATATAATTTATATTTATGCTTTCTTGAAAATTACTATTTATGCTTATATTTTCTAGTTTAGTCATACAATTATTTGCATCATATATAGTTACATTATAATTTCCTGGAGATAGGTTAAAGATATTTTGTGTGTGTTCTCCATTATTCCAGTAAAAAGTGTAAGGAGGATTGCCGCCTAAAACATTTAATATAATTGCTCCATTGTTTTTGTTGCAAACTGGATTAAAGATATTACTTATATTAGCAATTAGTGGTTCAGGATTTTGTAGGGTTATAGTATCAGAAATATATATGCAGTTATTAGAATCTTTAATAGTCAAGAAATATAAATTACTTTGTATATTTATAAGGTTTTGATTTGTTGAGCCATTATTCCAATAAAAGTTATATGGTGGGGTACCTCCAGTAACTGTTATATAAATTGAACCTGAGGAATCATTATAACAAAGAGGATGTTTTATAGAGTCAATTATTAATTGAATTGGTTCTGGAGAATGTATATAAGCTTCAGCTGTTTCTTCGCAATTATTTATATCAATTACTTTGATAATATAAAGACCATTAGCAAGGTTAGTAAAGATGCCACTATCTTGAACAATATTTAAATTTTCAATAATAAAAGTGTATGGAGGACTTCCACCATTCGCATTAATAATTATTTTACCATCATTATCACCAAAACATTTTAAGTTAATTATTGTATCTATAGAAACATTTAATTTAGTAGGTTCAATAATGGTAATAGAATCTATTAGTGTACAATTACTGTTATCTGTTATTGTAAAATAATATGTGTTTGAAGGTAGGTTATTTAAGAAAAAAGAAGTATCATTTGTATTCCATATTATAGAATATGGTGGTGTACCCCCTTGGACAGTTATAGAAATTATACCATTGTTTTCACCAAAGCATCTAATGTTAGATAAAGTGTCAAAATTATAAGTCAATGCAAGAGGACTTAATATTTCTACTGAATCAATATATTTACAATTTTTAAAATCTGTAATTGTGTATGAATATATACCATTACTTAAGTTTTCTAAAACAAAATTATTTTCGCCAGTATTCCATGATATTGAATATGGTGGAATTCCTCCGTGTGCATTTAAGCTTACATAACCTTCTTCACCATCATGGCAAATATTATGTTTAATTGAATCTATATCAACATAAATTTTAGGTGGTTGAGTTATAATTATTGAATCTATGATTTGGCATTGATTGAAGTCAGTAATAGTAAAATAATAAGTTTGAGCGCTTAAATTTTCTAAAGTGGTGGATGTGTGATTAGTGTTCCAAACAATTTGATAAGGTTCTGTTCCCCCTATAATTTTTAGCGAAATGTATCCATCATTTGACATATAGCAAGTTAAGTGTTTTATTGAATCAACATTATATGCTAGTATTTGGGGTTGATAAATATTAATGCTATCTTCTATATAACAGCCTTGATCATCAGTTAAAGTAAAATAATATGTTCCTTCAGAAAGATTTGTTAGGTAAAATTCATTTTCAATTCCATTGTCCCAAGAAATGTAATAGGGGGGAATTCCTCCACTAATATTGATAAGTACTTCACCATCATTATTTCCAAAACATGAAATATTTTTTATTATTGGGTTAATTTTTAATGCTAAAGTTGTAATAATAGTAGTATCTATTTGTCCTGCATACCACCAAGTATTTATTGTTTTTCTATCACCTAAAGAGCAAGGAGTATTTTCAAAACATGATATTGTATCTAACCAAGTATGACATAAGTCTGTTGAAGAATTACATCCACTTATCTCAATAGTACCATCAATTTCAGTATCATCCCAGAATAATAATGGTTTATAATTAGGATTCTCTGGATAAACAAGACTAATTATAAAACCATTAGGGTTAGCTTCAACATCATATAATGGCGTATGACTTTCGCAATTATAATATTTAATATTAATCTTTATTTCTTGTGTATCTGGTACAGGATTACCTAAATTATCATTCCCATTCCATAATATAGTATTAATACCTTCGTTGAAATAAGCAACAATTTTTATATCTTTACCTAATGGTTGATAACCAGGAATACTATCTAAATCGATAATTATTTGCATTAAACCTGGTTTAGTTATATCTGCTTCTAATGAATAAGGGCCTGGTGGGCATCCTTTAATAACAAATGACTTTAATTTTCCAATATCCTTAATTTTAAAAATGCTTGTATCTGGCTTTGATAAAAAGATTTTATATTCTGGATTTACAAAAAGTCCATATTTAGATTTTCGGTTATCAATAATATCATTTGTATTTGTGCAGCCGAAACTATTAGCTGACATAGTAAAAACAAATGGTCGCATGCCATTAAAATCGAAAGATGTTACAATACTATCTTTTGTGCTGTAAATGAATACTTTACCATAGAATGCATCTTTAAAAGGGTCAGAAGAGCCGATATATGGTATTGTAGTAAATTGCCAAGCTTTTGACCATACTCTACCATCTATAATGCCGTCATCATTTGCAACACTTATATCAAAATATTCAAAAATTCTTCTTTCGTAGCCGTATGCTGAATCTCCAAAACAGCCTATAACTGTTTCACCATTTGATAGCATTTGTTTTATTATGGAACCATCTTCATAACTAATCATTATTGATGGTATTTGTATTTGGTTTGCTTCTTCTTGATTAGAATATCCCATTTGAAAAACACCTCCACCAGGTACATTATTAACAATAATTGCTCCAATTGCTCCACTATTTTGAGCCTTTAATACTTTTGTAGTAAATTCACATTCTCCTCTATCAATTAAAGCAATCTTATCATTAAATATTAGAGGTTCATAACCAGAGCATCCAGTATAACTATCATTACTATCAGGTAAATAAACAATTGGTTTACAAAAAAATGTATCCATAAATGGAGGACCAAATTCTGCTAAGCCTGCTTGCATATATCTTAAATCTGGTTCTCTAATAACCAACCAATTTGGTACTTTTGGCATATCGAATTCAATATAATAATCCCCAACTTCAGTTGCTTGTATCTCTATTGCATCATAACCTAAAGGATTAAATACTTTTGGCCCATTTATAGCTTCTTGTAAGTTATTAATAAAACCAACTCCAAAAGTTGGAATTAATGAAGGACCATATACAACATTACCACTTGGTGAAATAACCCTAAACTTTACATCATTAGTAAGGTTTCCATAATAATCATAAATATTTCCAAATCCTATATAAATCTTTTCTCCTATTTCTTTAATTGTTATATAAAGCTTATAATCTGAAGGAGAATCATATATAGCAAATGTACTGAATGATGGCATTATTTGAATCCTACTTTCTATAGTGTCTGATGTTTGTAATTGTTTTGTTCCATCCCCTTTAATTAGTAAATAAGGAAAAACTATAAATGCTAATGTTATGTTTAATTGATTAATAAGTCTTTTTTTTAAAGTCATATTTTACAAATTTAATTTATTTTTTATAGAATTAAAATTTTCTTAATAGTTAATTGTAATTTTATAATTATTTCATTTTCTGAAACTAATAAAAGACTTAGCATTAATTTTTGAATTTTTATGGTACTTGTGGTTTTTGCTATAAGACTAAAAGATTAAATTTATTAAAAAGTTAATAAAAAGTTGATTCAAAATTAAAATTTTATGATTATTTTATGATTAGAATAAATTTTTTGATTTTTTGATTAAAATCATTTTTAGAAAAAAAATTTTAACTTAAAATTATAATAAAGTTTAGAGATGCAAAAGGAAGTAATAAAAGTTAAAAAAGGGTTAAATATACCTTTAGAAGGGGAGGCAAGAAAAGTTATTATAGATAAAGTTTCTAAGGCAAAATATATTTCAATAAATTTTGATAGTTTTTCAGATTTCTTACCTAAGTTATTAGTTCGGCCAGGTGATAGGGTTAAAGTATTATCTCCAATTGCCTGTGATAATTATAGGCAAGAAATCGTTATACCTTCACCTGTTAGTGGTCAAGTGATTGATATAATTAGAGGTGAAAAGAGGAGAGTATTGAATATAGTTATTGAAAATGATTTTTATTATGAAGATGATGAAAGGATAAAAAATTTAAAATTTTATGATGATAAAGATGTATTAATAAAGACAGGGCTATGGTCATTTATAAGACAGCGTCCTTTTAACATTATTGCAGAAACTAACGTTGAACCAAAAGCAATATTCATTAGTGCTTTTGATACTTCGCCTCTTTCACCAGATATAGATTTTATTTTAGAAGATAAAGTAGAATATATACAGGCAGGAATTGATTTACTAAGAAAAATAACTAACAAAAAAATTTTTGTAGGTTTAAAAGCAGATAAAAGTAGTATATTTGAGGATATAAAGGGAATAGAAAAAAAATATTTTGAAGGGCCACATCCAGTTGGAAATGTTGGTATTCAAATACATCATGTTTGCCCAATAAAGAAGGGCGAAATAGTTTTTACTATTCGTCCAGAAGACTTATATATAATTGGTAAATTTATTCTTGAAAAAAAGTTTGATCCTTTTAGAATTATTGCCATAACAGGTAGTCAATTGCTTGATAGGGTATATATTAAAACAATATTAGGAGCTCAATTAAAATCTTTTATTGATGAATCCAATATTATTGGACAAAATAACAGATTTATATCAGGTAATGTATTAACTGGTATTAATGTAGGATATGATGGGTATCTTGGTTATTATGATAGAATGATAACTGTTATTCCTGAAGGAAATTATTACGAATTTTTTGGTTGGCTCTTACCTTCTTTTAAAAAATATTCACCATCAAGATTATTTTTTTCATGGTTTAAAAAGAATAAAAAGTATATTTTAGATACGAATTTACATGGTGGTGAGAGGCCTTTTATTTTTTCTGATGTATATGAAAAAGTATTACCAATGCAAATTATACCAATCTTTCTCTTTAAAGCAGCCATAACAAAAAATATTGAACAATTGGAAAAATTAGGAATATATGAAATAGTAGAGGAAGACATAGCGTTATGTGAATATGTTTGTGTATCAAAAATAGAATTACAAAAATTAATTAGAGATGCACTTAATTATATACGTAAAGAGGTAAAATACGTGTAAATTTAGAAATATGAAATTTATTTTAAAATTTTTTGAAAACATTAGGCCACAAATACAAGAAGGTAAAAAATTTTATTTTTTAAAGTCTACGGTAGAAGCTTTTGAAACATTCTTTTTTGTACCTAACAAAACAACAAGGTATGGTTCTCATATAAGAGATTACGTAGATACCAAACGGTATATGTTTACAGTAATTATTGCGTTAATTCCACCGCTTTTGTGGGGAATGTTTAATGTTGGATATCAATATTATAATGCTTTAGGGAAAGATGTTTCTTTTTTACATATGTTTTTTTTCGGTTTTACAAAAGTTATGCCATTGATAATAGTAAGTTATGTAAGTGGATTAGCTATTGAATTTGCATTTGCACAAATTAGGAAGCATGAAGTAAACGAAGGTTTTTTGGTTACTGGCTTATTAATTCCATTAATACTGCCGGTTACAACTCCTTTATGGATAGTATCTTTAGCAACAATATTTAGTATAATTCTTTGTAAAGAAGTTTATGGAGGAACAGGAATGAATATATTTAATCCTGCATTAATAGCAAGAGCTTTTATCTTTTTTGCTTATCCTTCAGTAATTACTGGAGATAAGGTATGGATTTATGGATTAAAAGAAAATATTCAAAAAAATATAGATTCAATCACAAGTGCAACACCTTTGGCAAATTGTGCTTTATATAAATTGCAAGAAATACCAGATAATTTAAGTCTATTCTTTGGGCTTATTCCTGGTTCTATAGGTGAAACTAGTAAGCTTGCAATTTTAATTGGAGCTCTTATTTTAATTTATACAAATGTTGCAAACTATAGAATTATAATATCTGTAATTATAGGTGGCATAACTGCATCTTTACTTTTTAATATAATAAATGCCAATCCTTATATGCAAATATCACCATTAACTCATTTATTAATGGGAAGTTTTTTGTTTGGTGCAGTATATATGGCAACGGACCCTGTTACCTCTGCTCAAACTAAAACTGGTAAAATTATTTATGGCTTTCTTATTGGTTTTTTTACAATACTAATTCGAGTAGCTAATCCTGCATATCCAGAAGGTACTATGCTTTCTATTTTATTAATGAATGCTTTTGCTCCACTAATCGATTATATTGTAGTTCACTATCATGTAAAAAAAAGAGAAAAAAGATATTTTTTGTTAAATAATAAAAATTTATGAACAAACACTATTCAAACAAATATATTTTAATTTACTCTTTTACCTTGATATTATTTTTGACTACTTTTTTAGCTTTATTGGTAAATTTTCTGAAACCAATTTATGAATACAATAAAAAGATAGAAAAATATCAAAACATACTTTTTTCCGTAGGCATAAGGGTACCTAAAGATAGCGTAGAAGAATATTTTCTCAAGTATGTCAAAAAAAGCTATGTTATAAATTATTTAGGTGATACAATACCAGATATAAATGCTTTTAATGTAAATGTTGGAGAAGAAGTTAAGAAAGATATAAAAGATAGATTATTACCAATTTTTGAAGCAGAAATTGATGGAAAACAAAAATATATAATACCTTTATATGGTAAAGGATTATGGGGTCCCATTTGGGGCTATATTTCAATAGATGAAGATAGAAATACCGTATATGGCTGCTATTTTGATCATAAAAGCGAAACTCCTGGTTTAGGTGCTGAAATAAATAAACAATATTTTCAAGAAAAATTTATTGGCAAAAAAATTTTTGACTTTAATAATTATTTCATTGGAATTAAAGTAGTTAAGGGCAATATTATTAATACAGACCATGAAGTTGATGGAATAGCAGGTAGTACTATGACATGTATCGGATTATCTCAAATGCTTGAAAATTGTTTAATAGCATATAAAAATTTTTTTCAAAAAAAATAGCATCTTATGAAAATTTTTAATTTTTCAATAAGAAAAATTTTTGTTGATGCATTAAATTTAAATAATCCAGTAACCATACAGACTTTAGGAATATGCTCTGCATTAGCTGTAACAACAAAAATGAAACCAGCAATTGTTATGGCTTTATCTCTTACTTTTGTTGCTGCTTTTTCTAATTTAATAATATCATTGTTGCGAAATACTATACCATTAAGAATAAGAATTATTGTTCAATTAACTGTTATTGCTACTTTAGTGATACTTGTAGATCAATTTTTAAAAGCCTTTGCATATGATATAAGCAAACAATTGTCTGTTTTTGTTGGACTAATAATTACAAACTGTATAGTAATGGGAAGATTAGAAACTTTTGGTATGGTAAATAAACCATTACCTTCATTTTTCGATGGATTAGCTAATGGAGCTGGATATGGATTAATTTTAATTGTAGTATCTTTTTTTCGTGAATTTTTTGGTTATGGTACAATAATAGATATTAACACTATTCCAAAAAGTTTATATCACATAGGTTATTTAAATAATAGTCTTTTTATTATTCCACCTATGGCTTTAATTTTGATAGGAATTATTATTTGGGTACAAAAAGGACTTTTAATTAAAAGAAAAAAATAAAAGATAAAAGGTATGAATGAACTAATAAGTTTGTTTTTAAAGAGTGTAGTTACAGAAAATATGGCATTATCATTTTTTTTGGGCATGTGTTCTTTTATAGCTGTATCATCTAATGTAAGGACAGCTTTTGGATTGGGTATAGCTGTATTATTTGTATTAAGTTTTGCAACACCTATAAA
>Ga0197143_1001785_pt1 | contig 17317 bp, 18 predicted proteins | sample GBS70_MetaG_FD_148603 | JGI IMG/M metagenome (GOLD analysis project Ga0197143, IMG submission 148603) | Sediment microbial communities from Great Boiling Springs, Gerlach, Nevada, United States - GBS 70_MetaG | ecosystem: Environmental > Aquatic > Thermal springs > Hot (42-90C) > Sediment...
CACTGCCAACAGGAATGAACTGATTGCAGCCAATATGAGCATTGAAGATATAAGAAAGTCAATAGGAGCGGATAGCCTTGTTTACCTTTCACTGGAATCCCTGATTAAAGCAACCGGGTTGCCAGGCGAAAGCTTTTGTCTTGCCTGTCTTAACGGTAATTATCCGATAGAAATACCGAAAAAGCTCAAATTATCAAAGTTTGTTCTTGAAGATGCAGCAATCCAGGATTCTGAAAGAAGGCTTTAAAGTCTTTTATTTAAACTCAATAAGCTTTACTGAGTATTTGAAAAGTGCCTTTGGGTTTTCCCCGCCCTCTTTAGCGTAGGCAATAAGACCGATGCGGGGGTTAAACCAATCCGCATCAACCGAGACCGCTTCCGGGTCGTCTTCGGGATAAGTGCGATGCTGAATCTTATACGCCATAAAAACGCCGCCCTTGGTATTTACCCTTTCGTAACCAATCACCTTTACCTCAGACACATAGGTAACCCCATCAAGCTGAAATTTGTTGACCCACCCGGCTCCTGCTTTTAACGGAAACTTATATAAAATAAGCGGCGGCGAATAGACGGTTTCAGTTCCTTCCTGTTTGACAGATTTAATTTTGGCTATGTAATCTTTTGTTTGCAGACGGTGCTCTTCAGCTATTTTTTTGTCTCCATAATAAAAGCTATAAACATAAATCGTCTGACCATCTCTCTCGTAGTTGTCTGTGACTTTAATGGTCAGGGTAGCGTCAAGGGTTTCATAGATCCACATGGAACCAACATCAAAACCATATCCTTCAAGAACCGGTGCCGGCCTGGTAGACTCCTTGGTGCCCATTATTTTCCCTGATTCAGCTTTCTTCTTATCAAGGGGGGTATAACCACGGTTTTCGCGGGTGCTGATTGCAATAATGGAAATCATAAGGGTTAAAACTGCCAGCGTTACAACGAAGATAATCAGAGTGGTCCTCTGAGAGCCGCCGGCCATATTCTTTTTTGTTTTTTTATTATTTTTTGTAGTTTTGACACCCATATGTTTGAGAATGCTATCACTATAGAATTTTCATATCAAGCACTTATTTTAAACTTTCGTCAATCTGTACCCTTTGCCACGGACAGTTTCAATGCAGTATTTTTTTGTTATTGCTGCCAGCTGCTTTCTCAATCGCTGAATGTGAACACTCAGGGTGTTGGTGTTAAGAACGGGTATTCCCCATATCTGTTTTAGAATTTCTGTTTTGCTGACCATCTCACCGCGACCCATAATCAAAAGGAGCATAATTTGAAATTCTGTAGGTGTTAGGTCAAGTTTTTTCTTTCCGTAATAAATTGCGTTTTTTTCAAGATCGGCGTAAAACATACCAAAACTGACACCTTTTTCACCAGCTTTTTCATGCCTTAAAAGATTAAGCTTCTCCTCAATTACTCCCGCATAAGCCTTGCAGAAATTATCAAAATCTGGAACCTCAATAATTCCATCGACTAAAACGGTAATAAGCCTCTTAACACAATCCCCTTTTCTAACAACAAGCAGCACGGGAAGGTTATTCTTCCTTGCCTGGTCGATAAGGGTAAGTATCTTTTTTTCAGAGTAACTGTAAATTAAAAGCAAAATATCAGGTTGGTGGCGCTTAATAAACTTCTTTAAAGAACCGCTGTTTTCTTTAACTCCAGCAGCATTGAAGCCGCAGCGGCTCAGGTTATCGGCAATCTGATGCGCTCTTGTAAGATCTTTATCAGCTACAAGAATTCTAAACAAACAAAACCTCCTATCTTAAAAGAAAGGCATTTTTTAATTTTCTATTTAAATAAATAGTTTGTCGAGAGCCGCCTGAGCTTAAGTTTACCTTATTTAGCCTATTTATTTAATTCTTAAACCGGAGCAATAAGATACAATTTTAAAAAGGGATATGATGGAAGAAAAAAACATTGCAAGACAATACGAGTCTTCAGGCGTTAACCTGAAGGAAGCTCAAAAGACAGTTAAAAAGATAAGCGAAATCGTAAAGGACACCTTTACTCCTTCCGTTCTCACCCAGATAGGCTCATTTGCAGCAGTTTATCGTTTAGATTTTAAAAATCTGGAAAAACCGGTACTGATTGCCTCCACAGATGGCATCGGTACTAAAATAATCCTCCATCTTAAGGCAGGCACCCTTGAAGCCGCTGGCCAGGATCTCGTCGCTATGTCAGCTAACGATATTTTAACTCTTGGCGCCAGGCCTCTTTTCTTTCTTGACTATATTGCCGGCGGAAAGCTTGATGCTGAAATCGTTGCACGGTTTGTTGCCGGTATCGCTAATGCCTGTAAAAAAATTGGCGCGTCGCTAGTTGGCGGAGAAACTGCAGAAATGCCGGGAATTTACCGGGAAGGTGATTATGATCTTTCCGGATTTATAGTTGGTGCAGCTGACCTAGAAAAGCTGCCGGGTCCAGAAAAACTCAGCCCGGGTGACCTTATTATCGGGCTTGCCTCAAGTGGGCCTCACTCAAACGGCTATTCCTTAATACGAAAAATAATGGATGATTCTTCAATCCAACTTCACGATGAAGTACCTGGCACCGATAAAACGTTTGGCGAACTTGTTCTTGAGCCAACTGTACTTTATCATCCCCACCTTATTAGCTTGTTCGAAGCAGGGATAGTAAAATCGGCAGCTCACATCACCGGTGGTGGATTTTACGAAAACATAGCGCGTGCTATTTCCCCGAATCTGGATGCAGTCATATTTAAGGACAGTTACAAAGTACCTCCTATATTTAATTACCTTCAGAAAGTTGGAGGCATATCTGAGGAAGAAATGTATCATGTTTTCAACATGGGTATAGGATTTGTTATCTTCGTAAATCCTTATGAAGCCAGCAACACGATAGAAGAAATTGAGCGTTCTGGCGTGGAGGCTTTTATTATAGGAAAGGTAACCGAAGGCAGGGGAAAGGTGAAAATAGTTGAATCAGATTAAACTTGCAGTCCTTGCTTCAGGTTCTGGAACAAACCTGCAGGCAATAATGAATGCCTGCAGCTCGGGCTTCATACCCGGTAAAGTGGTTAAAGTAATTTCAAACAAAAAAGAAGCCTTTGCTCTTGAAAGGGCCCGTCGCCAGGGAATACCTGCTGTTTTTATAAACCCCCAAGATTTTCCAAACCGCACAGCCTATGACTTTCAAATTGCAGACGAAGTTGAAAAATCAGGCGCGGACCTTATTGTTCTTGCCGGTTACATGCTTCTTTTAACCCCCGAGTTTGTCAGGCTCTACCCTTACAAAATTATGAACATCCATCCTGCCCTTTGCCCTGCTTTTCCGGGCACACATGCCATTAAGGATGCCCTGGATTACCGGGTAAAAGTTACAGGAGTTACCGTCCATTTTGTGGACGAAGGCATGGATACCGGACCGATAATTCTTCAGTATCCGGTTTTTGTTGAGGATGACGATACGCTGGAAACATTGGAAGCAAAAATACACAGCATCGAACACCGCCTTTATCCTCTGGCCATACGGCTATATGCTCTTGGTAAGCTTGAAATAAGGGGCAGGCACATTAAGGTACTTGAAAAAGACTGGAAAAAATACATCGAAGGGGATGAAAAGCTATGGTAAAAGTCCGTCGTGCCATCATTTCTGTTTCTGACAAAAAAGGGCTGCTTGAGTTAGGAAAGGAGCTCAACAGCCTCGGAGTAGAAATTATATCTACGGGCGGAACAGCCAGTTTTCTTAAAGAAAACGGGATTCCAGTTATTGAAGTTTCAGAGGTTACGGGTTTTCCTGAAATGCTTGACGGAAGAGTTAAAACACTTCATCCGTCTATTCTGGGTGGAATTCTTGCTGATCGCAATAATCCCGAGCATCTTAAGCAGCTCGAAGAAGCCGGAATTAAACCAATCGATCTTGTGGTATGCAACCTTTATCCATTTAAAGAAACAATTTCGAAGCCAGGTGTTACCCTAGAAGAAGCCATCGAACAGATAGACATTGGAGGCGTCACTCTAATCCGGGCAGCCGCAAAGAATCATAAGCACGTAGCAGTGATAGTCGATCCTCGCGACTATGGAGAGTTAATAAAGCTTTTAAGGGAAAACGAATCCACGCTTTCTAATGATTTCCTTTACAAAATGGCTCAAAAAGCGTTTATGTATACGGCTGATTACGATGGCACCATTTATGAATACTTTAAAGAGGAAACCGAAGAATTTCCCGAACTCCTCACCCTGCATTTTGAAAAAGTCTTTGACCTCAGATACGGCGAAAACCCCCACCAGAGAGCTTCATTTTACCGAGACCTGGACGCGCCTGAAGGATCTCTTGCAACCGCAAAGCAACTTCACGGCAAAGAGCTTTCTTTTAACAATCTGCTTGACCTTGATTCAGCCTGGAGACTTGTTAACGAATTTGAGATTCCTGCTGCTGTAATCATCAAGCACAACAATCCCTGCGGTGTGGGCATAGGGACTACTCCTCATGAAGCTTATGAAAAGGCTTTTAATTCTGACCCGCTGTCTGCTTTTGGCGGCATCGTAGCATTTAACCGACCTGTTGATGAAGAATTGGCTAGGTCCCTGATAGAAAACTTTTATGAAGTTGTAGCAGCACCGGCCTTTCTTGAAGAGGCGCTTGAAGTTCTCACTCAGAAAAAAAACCTGAGAATAATTTACATGGGTGAACACAGACCAAAAATCACATTTAAAAAAGATTTCAAACGTGTCTGTGGTGGTCTTTTGCTGCAGGATTACGACAACAAAGATATAACGCGGGAAGATCTTAAAGTGGTTACAGAAAGAAAACCCACTGAGAAAGAAATAGAAAATCTTCTTTTTGCTTGGAAGGTTGTTAAGCACGTCAAATCAAACGCCATTGTTCTTGCCAGAGACCTAGGAACGGTAGGTATAGGGGCAGGCCAGATGAGCCGGATTGATTCGGTTAAAATTGCCATTGCAAAGGCCGGAGAAAGGGCTGAAAACAGCGTTATGGCCTCGGATGCTTTCTTCCCCTTTGCAGACTCAATTGAAGAAGCAGCAAAGGCTGGAGTTTCAGCAATCATTCAGCCTGGAGGTTCAATACGAGACCAGGAATCAATTGAGGCCGCCAACAGACTTGGACTGGCTATGGTATTTACAGGACTGAGGCACTTCCGCCACTAGGAACTAAAACTGCTGCGGCAAAGCACAGCAGCCATTACCTCACGTACCAGCCTGGCTGCCGTAATTGATGTGATTTGAGCACTGTCATAAGGAGGTGCGACCTCCACCAGGTCAAAACCGACCAGATTGGTAGAGGTGCCCAACCAGTGAATAAATTCTTCCAGTTCTTTATAGTGCAACCCACCTGGTTCCGGGTTGCCACATCCCGGAACATAAGGTGAATCAAGTACATCAATATCAATGGAAAGATAAACAGCCCTAGCCTGGCTAAGCTTCACCATGGTAGCATCCTCTATTTCAACATCTTCACGCATTTCAAGCAGTTTATGCTGAAATTCTTCCCTGGTGCCTGACCTCACTCCTAAAAGGACAATATTCTCTGGAGGTAAAAACTCCAGAGTTCTTTTCAGCCAGGTTGCATGGCTTAAGCGTTTACCCTCATATTCCTCTCTTAAATCCGTATGGGCATCAGCCACGACAAGGTATAGATGTTTGCCGTATTTTTCATAGTAGGATTTAAGCACTCCTAGAGTTACAGTGTGTTCGCCGCCGAAAAAGGCAAGTCTAAAATCATTGAACTTTGAAGTTGTGTTGCTGATCAGATGAATGGCAGCTTCTAAAGACATTCCCTGAAAGTCAAGGTTGCCAAAATCAGCAATATCAAACTCTTCTAGGTCGATATCAAGAACAGGAGAGTAACTTTCTATGCTTTCCGAGGACTCTCTGATAGCATCAGGTCCTTCTGCTGTTCCAGATCGAAACGTTTCAGTAAGGTCCAGTGGTAAGCCAATTATCACCCAGTCCCAATGTTTATTTGGGTCGAAACGTTTTGATCCTACAAAAAGCTTCATTTACCACTCGCCCGTCTCAAGAGTGCGCTTAACCCATTCCGGCAGGGAAAAACAAGCCTGAATGTAATCTGCATTTAAAAAAACATACCGATGACTTTCTTCTGCAAGTTTTCCGGCAAATCTTCTTAATGCCGTTTCTTTCGGGTCAAAGGCATCAGTTGCCAGATAGTAGAGCCAATAGGTTCCTGGATACGAGGGCACAAAACCAGCGTAGAAATTCACATATTTAAAATGTTTTTCAAGCCCCTTCTTTATTGTGTGACAAAGCGCAGGCTGAAGCCAGGGGCTGCCTGCCTGACCGGCAACAGCACCGCCGTTTTTTAGAGCCCTTTTCAATAGGCTATAAAACTCATCCGAATAAAGTTTTTCTGCCTCACCCACTGGATCAGGTGAATCAACTACAATCAGGTCAAAAAAGTCCTGTTTGTCCTTCAAAAATAAAAACCCGTCCATAACAACGATGCGGGTCCGGGAATCATTAAAAGCACCCCTTGAAATTTCAGGCAAATAATTTTGACTTACCTTTATAACCTCCTCGTCAAGCTCAACCAACCATGCCTCTTCAATATTGTGTTCAAGCGCAGCTCTTAAAGCACCTCCATCACCACCACCTATTATTAAGGCTTTCTGGCAGCAACCCAATAACAGTAGCGGTAAATCAACAATCATTTCATGATAATAGTGCTGGTCTTTTTCAGTTGTTTGAACTGCACCATCAAGGACAAGCATTTTTCCGTAGATATTGGTTTCGTAAATCTGAATCAACTGGTAGTGGGATTTTTTCTCATAAAGCAGCTTGCTGGCACGGGTAGCGTGCTCGAAATCCGGATGAAGCCTTTCCCTTATCCAGATATCTTTTTCCTCGCCCATTGCTTATTTATCCCACCACATAACAGCGGCACAAACTACGCACCCGATCTTTTCAACCTTATGTTCGGCTGAAACAAGGTAAATATCCTTAAGCGTAAGTCCTCTCATCGCAAAACCCTCTTTAACCATGTTTATTACAATCTCTTCGGCTGCCTGAGCTGTTCCGTTGTGCGAAAACTCGTAAAGAAGACCAAGCCCTTCTTCTGAGATACCAGCACCGACACAGGCAGAAATGATTTCTCCGGGCAGAGCGCTTTCTATTTTTGAATAGACAGTAGGGACAAGAGCCCCTTTGGGAATTTCTGGAAGCTCATCAAGAAAACGGGCACCGGGAGGAACAATGCTCGATACTTTTATGAGGTTAAAATCACCGATGCCAGCATCCAAAAGCGCCCTGTCAAAAGCAGTTAAGAAAGTATCCCCTTCACCCGCGCCTCTTACCAGGGTAATTTTGGTCGGTGTTTTCCACATTACCTTTTTTCCTCCTTCTTTAAACCTGTATATACAAGGGCATCCTTGTCTACGTATATTTCCTTACCTGTAGCAGGCTCGTTGAAAACCGGTGTATCTTCAAGTATCTCGATTCTGAATTGAGTTGAGCGATACCAATTTATTTCAGGGTTAACCCGCAGAGGTTCAATATCATTGCGAATGGTGTCCAGAAGGTAATACCAGTTAACGTATTCGTTAAAATTATTTATCATATCGGTTATTACCACACCCAGTTTTCCGGTAAGCACTTTTTGAAATTCACGCCACTTAAACTTGCTTGATTCTGAGTAGGTTATTCCGAAGTATCCCGCACATCCAGGTCCCTTAAGTCCGGCTATGCCCCGTCCGATAAAAAGCTCAAGAGCTTCAGGTGTTTCCGGAGGATCGGTCCAGAAAGTATCAAAAGATTTAAGCACAGATTCCGGAAGCGGGTTGCGCAGGTCAAGATTAATAGTCTCAATATTTAAGCCTTCTCTGCGCGCTGTATTATTAATAAACTCCACAATTCTTTCGTCGATTTCAACAACTACCACCCTTTTGGGATAGCCGCTGAGTGCAGCTGCAATACTCAACAGGTCATCGTCACCAAGGACAAGAAGTTCTTTACCTTGAATGTCTCCTTTTTGAGCCAGAAGTACAACACGTGATACAGTTGTTTCTGGAGTTACATATCCCTGATCGTAATCAACAACTGCCTCAGGTCTGTTTTTTGCAAGCTCTCTAAATCTTGCCAGAAGGTCTTTGAAATTATCAAGGCTTAAACCCCTTCCCTGACAGACACTGCAGGTGCTTATAACCAGCGGAAAGATTTCGTTTTCCTCCACCCACTTTTTGCCAGCAGCAGTAAACTCGATAGAACTGCCAGAAAACCTTATCAGCCCATTTTCGTATAGGTGCTTGGCAACTTCAGCAGCAACATTAAACGGCTGATCAATGTAGGGCATTGCCCTCCAGAAGTCGCCTGCCGACAAAAAGGCAGCGATGACTCGTTTAATCTCGTTAGGACCGGTTAAAGTTTTTGTTGCTTCTTTGATTCTTTTAACCAAGGTCTCCATGTAACACCCCCTACCAAACTTATTTTTTCAAATGAAGATTCGCTGCAATGTAAACAAGAGTGGAATTTTACCGCAGAAGAAGCCCAAAAATAAAGGTTTATTTTTATTCCTTGACATTTGCGGTACTTGATTTTATCATATCAGCCGTTTAACATTTCCGGATTTTTGCATTAAAATTACCTGTAGTAATGGGCCGTTAGCTCAGCTGGTAGAGCATCGGACTTTTAATCCGAGGGTCGGAGGTTCGAATCCTCCACGGCTCACCATTTTTCTTTTAAACATTTTCTCTTAAAAATTTTTAAAGCTCACAACCCCAACTATTAAAAACCATTAAGTTTTTCTTTTTAAGCATATTCCAGCGCATACTATTTTTTGCTCATATAATCAACCCAAAAATCTAACCTGCAGATGGAGGCAGCTGGAAAACGGGAGATATGCTTAAAATGATGTAAGGGTTTTTTCGAGACGTCATTAAGTATAGGCATGAGCTGAAAAAGCATGATCGTTGAATTAAAAACATGCGGAAAAAAAGGATACTCAATCAACCAGCACTGGATGTTTTTTACCAATCTCAAGCTCTGGCTCATTGAGTCAGAAAAGCTCTTTGGAAAGAGATACTGTCCTTGTTTTGAACCTTCAGGTGACCCTGAATTTGACCGCAAATTAATCTGCCCCTGCGAATTCATGAATGAAGAAATAGAACAGAGAGGAACATGTCATTGCACTTTATTTGGCAAAAAGGAGTTAATTGGAAAAGATCACAAAGAAGCTGAAGCAAGGTTGCTTGAAGAGTATCGCGGTAAAATTAATCTAAAAGGTAGGGTGTTGGACACAAGAGGCACTTCTCTTGATCCTCTCGGCAGCCTTCCAATACCCGACCCCCTGCATCAAACTAAACGAGCTCTTTCCATGGTCGGGACTCCACTAAAGGTGACTGTTAACAAAAAGGCCTTTGCAGAGCACATTGTAAAACTTGCCTCTACCAGAGGGTTGCGCGGCGAAGTAAGCGAGGAAAATGAAAGTATAATCGTAAACATAAGCAGGTAAAGATATTTGCTAAAATTTTAAAATATTCTTTTATACCTATCCGTAAAACTTAAAAACTTATATTAAAATAAACGCATGGCAAATTTCGGAGATCTGTTCAGTTCTTTGAAAGCTTTTACAAAGGATGAGATTCAGAGGCTTTTTCCTAACTGGAAACATGCAATTGTTAAAATTCCTCTTATTATCTACGGACTTTATTTAATCCTTTTTGAAATTCTTCACTTTACAAGTACAACCCTATTTTGCACTGTTTGTCATTCAGAAAGATTTTCAAAAGAAACAGCAGAAAAAAGTGCGCATAGAAATTTTGAATGTGGCGACTGTCATACCCCACACACCTTCATTGCAAAAGCTTATCAAAAAATCACCGTCATCCCTGACATTATTCCAGAAATAACAGGACACTATGAAATTCCAAAGATACCAAAAAAGCCGCTTAACTTTAGGATAACCGATGAAAACTGTACTCACTGTCACTCGCCGGAAACAAGAAGGTTTTCCTTAAGCGGCGATCTGGTATTAGACCATGAAAAGCACGCAAAAATCCACCCGACAAAACCTTTAGAGATTGTTGTTGCCGGCAAGACAACCACTACCATTCAATTTATTGGTAACGAAGAATGTATTTACTGCCATTTTAATGTTGCCCATTCCGTTGATGAAGAAAACTACCGCCCAAGAATGACTTTTTGTATGAGAAACTGCCATAATGATGAAACAGCACCTTCGAAATGCTCACTCTGTCATACCAACAAACCGCTTCCACCTTCGCATAAAGCCAAAGACTGGTACGAAGTTCACGGTGAGAGAGCTGCTGTTGAGGACTGCACTAAGTGTCACGGCTGGGTAGAAAATTACTGTGATGAATGCCACAAAAAACGTCCCAGATCGCACGACAAGCACTGGAAATCAAACCACAAACATGAAGCAAAACGAGACCCTTCAGGTTGTGCTGCTTGCCATGAATCAAGATTCTGCCTGAAATGTCATGGGATCTCCCCTCTTGAAGGTATAAAGCGCCCACAGGTTGCTCCTCCTGCTAAAAAGTAGTTTATAACAACAAATCTAAGATTCTGAAGCGACTAAGCAAATCATTAAAACTCTTTTGCAACTTTTATAAAAAGGCAAATAAAAACTTATATTAAAGCTGAAAAACAGATTACATGGTCCTCACACAAGGTTTTTCCCCGGAAAGCTTTCTAAAATATTTCTTGGTCGGGATGGCCGGATTTGAACCGGCGACCTCACGGTCCCGAACCGTGCGCTCTGACCAAGCTGAGCCACATCCCGTTTATAAGGTGTAATTAAAAACCAAATAAAATTTTACAAAATTTTATTTTGCCTCTAAAACCTCACCATTAATCGCATCAATAAGAATTCTGTGGTTGCCTTCGAAACTGACAGCCCAAACATGCTTTCTCAGACTGTTGGAATAGGCAAGCAAAAGCGATTTAAACTTATCGGCTTTAGAAGAATCAACCTGAGTTATCATGGTTGCTTTGGCAATCTCCAGAGCATCAGTTGAATCAACACCAACAGCTCCTGTAATCACCCTATCTTTTATATCCTTATCGGGAGTTGTCTCTTTTGCTATCTTTAAGCTGCCCTTATCCCAGAGTATAATATAAGCTTTGTTGTTTTTCTGGGAATAAAAACCAGCACTCCAAACCGAAGATTTTCCGTCCCAGGGCTCTGAGGCTGTTTTTTTCATTATAGCTCCTGTAAAAAGAGCATCTTCTGCTTTTTTCTTTATTTCCTTTTGCAGCTCCTCATATACTTTAAGGAAGCTTTCACGCTTTACTTTTGTCTCAGACTCAGAATCAGGTTTCTGCTTAACGATTAAATTTTGAACTTTATCACAGCCTGTTAATAATCCGACCGAAAAGACTAACGCTAAGAGAACTAAAAACAACTTCTTCGACATCAAAATGACCTCCCGGTATGACTTTATTAAAAAGTCAGGACGCATTTAAAATTAGCAAAAAAGGATCTGAGAGGCAACAAGTTGTCATCGTTTATTCATAACTAACAGAAAACCCTAATTGTTTTAACCTTATCATAAAATCTTCAGCGTTACCGGCAGCTTGAGCTGCTTCATTAAGATCGATAATACCCTCCATAAGTAGCTTCATCAAAGCCTTTTCAAAGGTTTGCATGCCATAATATTCGCCCTGTTCTATAACATCTTTAATTTTCTGGGTTTCATTTGGATTAATAATATAGTCCTGAACCGTCTTTGTGCAGATAAGCACCTCAACTGCAGGAACCAGTCCACCACTCTTTGATACCAGAAGGCGTTGCGAAATCACACCTTTAAGCACTGATGCAAGCGAAATACGCACCTGGTGTTGTTCATGCGGCTGAAAGAAATCGATAATCCGGTTTATCGTCTCTGTTGCATCTACTGTGTGGAGGGTCGAAAGCACAAGGTTGCCCATTTCTGCAGCCGTAATTGCTACCTCTACTGTTTCTCTGTCTCGCATTTCACCAATCATAATAACATCGGGATCCTGTCGCACAACATGTCTCAAAGCCTCTGCATACGATTCAGTATCCACTTCGATTTCCCTTTGAGTAACAAAAGCTTTCTTATCTTCGTGCACGACCTCGATAGGATCTTCTATAGTAACTATGTGGCATTCCCTCGTCTCATTGATGTAGTTTATCATTGCAGCTAGAGTGGTTGATTTTCCAGAACCTGCAGTGCCGGTGACCAGAACAAGACCTCTTCTTTCTGAAGCAAGCCTTTTTACAGCTGGTGGAAGTTTTAACTCCTCAAAACTTAAATTGCCTGATGGCACTTTCCTTATTGCCAGGCAAAGCCTTCCTCTTTCAAGATAAACATTTGCTCTGAACCTAAATCCCTGATAATTAAAAGCAAAATCAACCTCACCCTTATTATCAAATTTTACCTTCCTTTTTTCGTCAAGAACTTTCCCCAGCCATTTATCAAGGTGTTCTCTCGGTAGCGGAGGACCATATGGTATCAACCTTTTGCCAATGCGATAGCGGGGAGATGAATTTTGTCTGATGTGAAGATCTGAAGCACCTGCATCTATCATGTAATTAAGAGCATCGTAAATGCCCACACATATCACCCCGCTGTTCAAAACATTGCCAGTTAAACATAATCGTCAAAAAGAGGGAGAGACTGAAATAAATAAATGAACAAAGGATTTGATCGAGCCTGGCTTAGTAGGGCCTTACGGCTCCTACGTAGCCGCTGTGGCCGGAAAGTGGAGTAATCTTAACAACATCACCGGTCTGCGGTGCATGAATCATCATCCCCCCGCCTATGTAAATGCCCACGTGGGAAATGCGTCCGCTACGGCGGGCAAAGAAAACAAGATCACCGGGGGCAAGTTCATCATAGCTAACCCTTCTACCACAGTAGTATTGCGCTGCCGAAGAATGGGGTAGATAAATGCCAAGCTGAGCATAGACGTACATGGTTAGACCCGAACAGTCAAAAGAATTGGGACCTGAAGCACCCCAACGATAAGGTCTTCCTAAAAGAGAATAAGCAATACTTACTGCTCTCCTGCCAACTGAAGTATCTCGATTCGAACTCTCATTGATGTCTTCTCTGTCAGTTCCTCTGGAAACATAAGTCCTAGCACGATAAGAGTTATAGTTAGTCGCTATCACGGTACGTACTCTGATTTCTCTTTCGCGCCTGATTGCTTCTCTGAGCTGAGCATCAATCGAGGCTAACAGTCTTTCCTTTTCTTTCACTTTTGCTTCAATAGATCTTTTTCGGGCTGCTGCTAACTTTACCACTTTTTTCTGCTCTTCAAGAACCTTTGCCAGCTCCTTTTTGTCTCTTTCGAGACGTTCCTTTTTTGCCCTGTAATCAGCACTGAGATTACCTTCAGTATAGAGAACTTCTGTAAGCATCCTCATACCAGAAATGATGTCTGTCAATGATTCCGATTCTACGAAAGCCTCCACAAGAGGGTTGGTTTTCATCATATAAATTGCGCGTGTCCTTTTAGCTATTCGTTCTTCCAGCACTGCTATTTCACTTTCAGTCTCCCTGATTTGAGCCTGAAGCTTTTTAGCGCGGTTTTTTGTTATTGATAGCTTCCAGACAGCCTGGTTATAAGCTTCAACTGCTTCGTCAAGTTCAGCATCAAGCTCATCAAGCTGTCTGATTAAAGCCTGCTTCTGACTCTTAAGAGAGCTTACCGATGGCGAAGCATAGGTGGCAGAAGAAACAGAAAAAACAAAAGCCATTATCAAGGTTGTCAATAATAAGGCTAACAAAAGCCGGGACTTTTTATGCATTGCCGAAAGTATAGCAAAGGAAACCGATTTTTGCAAACCTAAAGCCTTATTAGGCCAAAATACTTTAAAACCGCCCGACTTACAGCTGAGGCTATCTTTCTAAAGGTACCTTCGTCAAAAAGCAATTTTTCTTCCTGCTCATTGCTCAAAAAAAGTGGTTCAATTATGACGGCTGGAAATGGTGAGTATTTAAGAAGATAAAGATCATTTCTCTTTTTAGTTCCGCGACACTTAATATTGAGAGCAGATGATATCTCGAACGCAATCAGGTTTGCCAGTTTCTTACCCTTTTCCTGAAACTCTGATGTTTTTCCTCCGTAAAGCACCTCACACCCGCTAGCCTGAGGATTTGATGCCGAATTGAAGTGAAAGCTAAGAAGAAGATTTGCTTTTTCGCTGGTTGCTATTTCTAGCCGTTTTTTAAGCGGAGTTTTTTCTTCTTCATGGTAGGTTAATACAATTGATGCTCCAAGGCCTTTAAGCAGTTCACATACATGCAGGGCTAGTTTTCTGTTGAGATTGCTTTCCTTAAGTCCACTACAGCTTACAGCCCCTGGATCGTTACCTCCATGTCCGGCATCTATAGCTATTATCTCTCCAGTTAGAGGTTTTTCCTTAAGTTCTCTTTGCGGATAGGTTACCACGGAGCTTGAACCAAAATTTCTGGCAGAACCAAAAAGCCACTCCAGAGTTTGAGGTCCAACAATTCCGTCAGGCGTAAGTCCAACTGACATCTGAAATTCACGAACTGCTTTTTCTGTTAGAGGACCAAAAATTCCATCAATAGGACCTGGGTTAAATCCAAAACTTTTCAGAATTTTTTGAAGCTCAATTACATCTCTACCTCTCAAAAAGGGATGGTGAAGATAAAGAAGTCTGTCTCCAAGCTTCAGACTTTCAAAAACCAGTTTCTGGTAGGTAGGTTCATCAACGATGCCAGTAGGCTTAAGTCCATACTTTTGTTGAAATTTTCTAACTGCTGCCGCCGTCTTTTCTCCGTAGTTTCCGTCAGCATAGGTCGGGCCAATGTTATAACCAAGCTTCAACAATCTCTGCTGGATTTCTTTGACGATTGGACCTCTGTCTCCGATTCTTATTTTCAAGCTTAACCCCTTGTAAAAATAAAAATGGAGCGGATGACGGGAGTCGAACCCGCGATCTTCGGCTTGGGAAGCCGACGTTTTGCCACTAAACTACATCCGCTCAATCAGTTATATATTATATCGCTCCATTTAATCACCGTTTTTCCTTCCAGGCAGTTGAAATTATGAAAAAAATAACTCCTGCAATAAAAACAATGGAACTGAAAATAGCAAAACTAGCGTTATAGGTATGGTTTATTCTATAGCCTTTTTTGATTACTTCCAGCCTGAAAGCATGGATATCCGTTTCTCCATTGTGATCACTACAAGCAGCATGAAACACCCCTTCGATACTTACCAAATCTCCTTTATTGTGGTAATTGCCGAAATTTTTGATTTTCCGGAATTCTTCAGGTTTCAGAAACACAGCAATAGCGTTGTTGCTTCCGCTAAATTTCCCGCCCTCAGCAAGGGACTTTTGAATGTAAGGATCCTGATTAAGCTGGACAAAGTACCCATCTTTCGCTTTAACAGCAACCCCCACAATCTCGCCCTCAAGAATAACCACTTTTCCGTCAAATTTTCGAGGGTCATCAAAAATCTGCTGAAGGCTCACCCCGAAGGCAGAGGAAGCATTTGCCATGATTAGTAAAAACATACCGAGAACAGTTGCAAATTTTTTCAAATCTATTTCCCCCTCACCAATACTACTGCATAGCCGATCAGGGCAAGCAGGGCAGTAAACTCCAGACGACCAAGCCACATTTGAATGATATAGGTCAGCTTTAAAGCTGCAGGCATTGTAGCAGAAGTGATGCCAACACTTAAGCCCACATTGGCAGTTGCAGAAATAGATTCATAAAGGGAAAGCAAAAAAGAATTTCCATAAAATGTGCCCACAAGTGCACCGGCAATGTAAGTACAAATATAAGCAATAGCAATCAGCGCAGCCATCTTTACCTGGTTATCGGTGATACTATTTCGCCGCAAATGATGGTAATAGGTAAAAATAATGCTGTTTTCAGGAAGAATGATTCTTTTTATTTCGTGATATATACCTTTCACACCTAAAGCCACTCGCATTGCCTTTATGCCACCGGCCGTAGAACACGAGCACGGCCCAAAAGTCATTGCCAGTGCTACACCAAAGATAGCCAGTTCGCTCCAGAAGTTTATAAGAACCGCAGGACTGACATTAGTATAGCCAGTTCCTGTAACCGCAGAAGCTACCTGAAAAAAAGCAAAACGGAAGTTTGACAGGGTTCCCGCGTAAAAATTTATGGTTGCAAGACTCAGAAAGACAAGGAAGTAACTGAAAACAAAGTAAATTATGTAAGTGTTTAGCTCGGTATTTTTTATCAGTTCCTTAAGCTTACCTTTCCAGACCACAAAATGAACCACAAAATTCATAGAGCCTAAAAACATGATCAAAAGGATTGCCAGTTCGGCTAAAAAGCTATGATACGCGAGAACGCTTAGGCTTGAGGGTGCAAAACCACCGGTTGCCCAGCCAGACATAGTAATCCAGAGAGCATGAAAAAAAGCATCAACAGGAACAACTCCAGCATTCAAAAAAACCGCAAATAGTACCAAAGTACCTAGAACAAGATAGATGCTGGCAATCTTCCAGATGCTTGCTGCAGTAGCTTTTATGTTTGGCCAGAGCCTCTCTTCCCGTGCTTCACCGAAGTAGGTTTTGACAGCTCCTCTCAAACTACGAGCAAGGAAAATTAAAGCTAAAACTATAATTCCCTGTCCGCCAACATACTGCATTAAGTGCCGCCACATATGAAGGGAATATGGAGCGTGATCAAGGTCCTGAATAACAGAAAGGCCCGTTGTAGTAAAACCACTCATAGTATCAAAGAATCCATCAATATAAGATCCATAGAATCCACTCATATAGCACGGTAGTGCGCTGATAGAATTTACAATCAGCCAGGTAACTACAACAACAAGCATTCCGCCAAGCCAGTTAAGTTCTTTCTCCGTCTTAAAGAAAACCTCCAGTAACCCTGTTACAAAAAAAGTAATTCCCAAAGTGAAAAGAAATGAAAAAAACATATGCCATTCCTTAAAGATAGCTGCAACAAACAAAGGAACCAGCAGAATATAACTAAAGGCATAGATAATTTTGCCAGAATAATAAAGCGCCGTCTTTAAGTCTTTTAAAACTTTAATTCTTTTCATTTTGCCAGCAACCAGATCAGTTGAGTCAACAGGTAAATGAAAGCAACGATCATCAACCAATAAAGAACTTCAAGGATGATTCCGATAAGATTATCGAAAAGGCCTTTAAAACTCATCATCAGAGATCACAGGCTTCTTTAATTTCTTTCCCTTTGATAATGTTAACCAGGGTTTTCTCATGCTCAGGGCTTACAATGGCAAAAACACGATCGTTGCCTTCTATGATTGTTGAACCACGCGGAATCATTATGTCGCCTTCTCTTTCAATGGCAACAAAGATGCAGTCTTTGGGCAGGCTTAATTCCGCAACTTTT
>Ga0197143_1001788_pt1 | contig 17298 bp, 17 predicted proteins | sample GBS70_MetaG_FD_148603 | JGI IMG/M metagenome (GOLD analysis project Ga0197143, IMG submission 148603) | Sediment microbial communities from Great Boiling Springs, Gerlach, Nevada, United States - GBS 70_MetaG | ecosystem: Environmental > Aquatic > Thermal springs > Hot (42-90C) > Sediment...
TGGGAGGGGGCTGAGCCTCCTTCATCTCCCACCCCCTCGCCAAGAGAGTCACAGGGGGTCGGCGAAGGCCGACCCTTGGCCGAAGGCCAAAGTAGGCCGATTTTAATCGGCGTGAAAGGCAAGCCCCTTGGCCCCCCTTCCCACCCCCGTTCGCGGAAGGTTTGCCAAGGCTTTGGGTCCCACTCGTGCGCAGGTTTACAGGGGTTAGCTGCTTAACCCCTCTCTTGTCCCCCTAATAGGGGGGAAACCCCTCCCCCCCTTCGCCGGGGCTGACCGGGGCGCAAGCTTATGGAGTTGCCTGCTTTTGAAAAACTGGGAAGCCCTGGGGAAAAATTCGCCAAGCTGACTAACTTCTTCCGACAAAGCTGGGACGCACCCGTTGGCACGAAAGCTTGACAGGAAATGGTTAATGGCTTATCATTCGGTTATGAAATAAAGCTAAGAGGAGGGCTTTGGTGAGGAAATTCATCGCAATGTTTTTTCTCGGAGCATGCCTCTTTTTACTGGCTTTTAGGCCTCAGTTGCCCGGAGCCTACATCGCTTCTCCTAAGGATGGGGAAACTCTCAGGGGAGAGGTGGCTATCCGGGGGACGGCCAACCTCCCCGATTTCTGGAAGTATGAGCTCCATTATTCCCCCGAACCCCCAACGGGCGATAAGTGGATTCCGATCGGGGGAGTGGTGGAAACCCCAGTAGTGGATGGGCTCCTCGGCGTTTGGGATACAACCAAAGTGCCAGACGGTTCCTACGTGCTCAGGTTGAGAGTTGCCAAGCGCGATGGGAACTATGTGGAAGTATTCGTCCGAGGGCTTGTGGTTGCCAACAGGGTTCCGACTCCAACTCCAACGTTTACACCATCGCCCCCAGAACCCTCTCCTACCCCAGTTCCTCCAACCCCTACCATCATCACTGAAGTTCTGGCAACCCCTACACCTTCTCCGACTTTGAGCATATTGCCTACCCCAACTATCACCCGAACCGAGGGGTTTGCCTTTGAGCCAGGCAGACTGGCCTCTTCCTTTTGCTATGGCATGGGAGCAGCCGGGGCTTTCTTCGCTTTCGCCGGCTTCCTTTTCCTCATTCGGGCTATCATTAACCTGGTGCGGAGGCCTTGAGTGCTATGGCCAGCAAGCTGATTGTGGGGCTTGGCAATCCTGGGCCTCAATATGCCGAGACCCGCCACAATGTGGGTTTTCAATTTTTGGATTATTTAGCCCAAAAGTACGGCTTTAATTTTTCCACCTTCCGCTTCAACGCCCACTTGGCTTTCGGTTCAATAAGGGGGCAAGAGGTCGTTCTGGCTAAGCCTTTGACCTTTATGAACCTCAGCGGACAGGCTGTCAAACCTTTGGTTAAATCTTTGGGCATTCTCCCCGCCAACTTGCTTGTGGTTTACGATGATTTGGACCTCCCCTTGGGAGCTGTGAGGCTCAGGCCAAAGGGGGGCGCCGGTGGACACCGTGGGATGCAGTCCATTATAGATGCATTAGGCCACAGTGATTTTCCGCGGCTTCGCTTCGGAATTGGCCGCCCAGCAAGGGGAGACCCAGTGGATTACGTCTTGGGGGAATTCTCAGAAGAGGAAAAGGCGGCTATTTTGTTGGCTTTTGAGAAGGGCCTCAAGGTGGTGGAAGGATGGATAGAAGGAGGGATGGAGGAGGCCTTGCGGAGGTTTTCCCTCTTGGCTGCTACCGAAGTTTTAGAAAGGGGTTGATTTTTTAAAAACAATCCTGAGGAGGCCCGGCATGGAAAGGATAATGGTGATCGTGAACCCGATAGCAGCTAACGGCAAGGTTGGGAAGAAGTGGCCTTCGGTGAAGGAATTTCTGGAAAGCAGAGGGGTGCCGTTCTCCTTTGCCTTGACCCAGTACCCGACCCATGCCATTTCCTTGGCTGCCGAGGCGGTGGAAAAGGGCTTTAGGACCATAGTGGCTTTCGGGGGGGATGGCACCCTGAACGAGGTAGTGAACGGAGCCTTTCGCCATGGCCTCTCCCCCGAAATCACCCTTGGAGCTATCCCCGGTGGAACTGGCTCAGATTTCACTCGTTCCCTTGACTTGCCGCGTGACCCAATCAAAGCCTTTGAGAAAATCTTGGAAGGCAAAACCATGCGAATAGACCTTGGGGAAATTGAGTGCATGAAGGAGGGGAAAGAGGAAAAGCGCTACTTCATAAACGTAGCCGGGATGGGCTTTGATGCTGTGGTCGCCGAAAGAACCAATAGGAGCCCGAAAGTTTTCGGGGGCACTATACCCTATCTTTACAACCTCTTCGTAACTCTCTTGACTTACAGAAGCCTGCCTTTTAAAATCGTTTTGGATTCCCTAAGCCTTGAGCTTAGGGCTTACCTTGTGGTTGTGGCCAATGGGAAATATTTTGGTGGCGGGATGTTCGTGGCGCCAGAGGCTTCGTTGGACGATGGCAAATTCTACGTAGCAATTGGTGAAGATATGAGCAAGTTTGAGTTTTTAACTCTTGTGCCCAAAGTCTACAAAGGGACCCACATCCATCACCGCAAGGTCAAAATCTACGAAGCTCAAACGGTAGAGATAAGTTCCGAGGCCACCATTTTTATCCAAGCCGAGGGAGAAATCGTAGGGACAGCTCCAGCTGTCTTCCGGATACATCAGCAGGCGGTTAATTTCCTTTACTGAGGTTAAGATGCGCAAAGGCTTGTTCTTGGCTTTAAGTGCCCTCCTTTTCGTCTTGACTTCCTACCTTGCCCACCTCTGGCTTGCGGTTTTCGGGGAATTTCCAGCAAACTTTTCCTTTCTTTTTCCCGAAAAGCTGCCAACAGGCCAGGCCAGTAAGCCCATCGCCAGGCGGGTGATTTTCATCATTTACGACGGAACTATGGCCCAACTGGAGGGCGGAGCTCAGTTCGAAATCCTTTGGCCTGATGTCCCCGGCTTTTACACCCGCTATGCTGTGATTTTAACGGGGGCTCCCCCTGAGCTAACGGGAATTTATTTTGCCCCTTCTCCTCTGAAAGTCAGCAACTTGCTGGAGGAAGCGGCTAATTCCGGCCAGCGGGTTGCTTTCTCGGGGCCTTGGTGGTGGGAAGATTTTCTGGGGTCTTCCACCGAAAAACTCTACGCTTACTTCTTCGCTCCCCCCATGCGCTACGGGGATGTAGTGCCTGAGATGGCACGCTTTGTTTCCTTCTTTGACCCCGATTTCCTTTTCCTCCACGTCCCGACGGAGAGTATCTCCCTTGAGGAGGCGATAAGCCGTTTAGGCTTTAATGCTTCCCGGGACATTTTAGCCATCCTCGCCCCCAGCTCTTTCATTCTGCTTGGGAAAGGGGTTATGCCGGGTTACTACGGTGAAATTTTCGCTTTGGACATCGCCCCAACCCTTGCGGCTGCTTCCGGTTCCCCGCCCCCTGCTGTTGCAAGGGGCACTCCGCTCTTGCAAGCCTTTTCCCTTACCGATGAACTTAGGGCCTTGAAACTGGTTTCGGTAGCCAGCCAGCGGGTTTCCTTGGCCGATTTCTACTCCAAGGAGCTTTTAGGCCGAGGCCTTGACGAGGGCTTAAAGGGTGATGCTAAGTTGGCTCTGAATTCTCTGGAGCTTGGCAACCCTTATGGGGCCATGGAGTTGGCTGGGCTGACCTTGAAAGAGGCCGATTTGGCCATAGATAAGGCCAGGGCTGAGGCCTTGGCTGCCGGCCGGTGGAAAAGGCTCCCTTTTTTCCTCTCCTGGGTCTTGGTTTGGCCTATCGTTTTAGCGCTAATTTACAGGCGCCAGCTCTTTGTACCGTTCCTGGCTGGCTTGCTTTCCTTCACTTTGAATGCTTGGCTTTTCCGCCAAGAATGGCCTTACCTTTCGTGGGATGCTTTAGTCCGCATGGGGCCAACGCCCTTCGCTCTGAAACGAACCCTTCTTTCCATCTACCTTCCGGCTTTACTCCCTCTGCTCTGGCTCCTTTTGGAAGGGGAAGAGGAAGCGATGGAAGCGGGGGAATTTCTGGCCAGCTACGGGCTGTGGGCCCTTTACTTTACCTCTCTCCCTGTGGCCCTTGGCTTCCTCCTGATGGGAGCAAAGCCAGCTTACTTTATCCCCCCTTTAGGCCTATACGTAGCTCAATTCATGGGCCTTTGGCAACTTTTCCTGAACGGGCTTTTGGCATTGCCCTTGCCTTTCATAGGCATGGGGATTTTTGCACCGTTAAGATGGGCAAAACTCCTTTGGAGGACTAAGCCATGAACAACCCCGGAAGATACAGATGGTTTGTGGTAGCTGTTTTCTTTGCCTTCATCCTCCTCCACCAGGCCGATAAACTCCTAATCGGCCCGCTCACTACGCCGATAATGGAGACGTTTAGGATAAACGAAGCTCAAATGGGGGCCGTTTTCACAGGCGCTTTAATTGTGGGTGCTCTGTTTTACCCCCTTTGGGGCTTCCTCTACGACCGCTTTGCCCGGCCAAAGCTTTTGGCTTTAGCCTCTTTTATCTGGGGTTCCACTACTTGGCTAAGTGCCATCGCCCCAACTTATCCGACCTTCTTGGCCACGAGGGCCTCCACAGGTATTGATGACTCCAGCTACCCTGGGCTCTACAGCCTCGTGGCCGACTATTTCGGCCCCCATACCCGAGGTAGGATTTACGGCCTCCTGGAAATCGCCATGCCCTCAGGCTACCTTCTGGGGATGATTTTGGCCTTATCCCTGCGGGATGTTTTGGGATGGAGGGGAGTATTTTACATAACAGGCTCAATAGGCATAATCTTGGCAGCCGTCATCTTCTTCGGGGTAAAGGACATGCCCAGGGGAAGGAGCGAGCCGGAGCTGGCGGAGCTGGAGCAGATAAAAGTTTACCGGTTTGATTGGAAGGTAGCTAAGGGGCTTTTCCGCAAGCCCACCCTCCTCTTCCTCTTCACCCAAGGATTCTTCGGCGTCTTCCCCTGGAATGTCATAACCTACTGGTTTTTCCGTTATCTTGAGGTTGAAAGGGGCTATTCTTCGCAAGAAGTCATGGTGACGATGTTGCTGGCGGTTTCAGTGTTGGCTTCAGGTTACTTTGTAGGTGGGGCATTGGGGGATTTCTTCTTCAGGCGTACCATCCGCGGCAGACTTTTTGTCTCCACATTCGGGGTTATAACGGGGGCAGTGCTGCTATTTGTAACCATGAACATCCCGGTGGAAGCGAAAGGCACTTTCCTGGTTATGCTTTGCCTTACGGCCTTGTTCATCCCCTTCGCTGCCCCTAACGTGGTCTCCACCGTTTACGACGTGACTTTGCCTGAAGTCAGAAGCACCGCTTTGGCTATCCAGTATTTCATTGAGTCGGCTGGAGCAGCTCTTTCCCCACTTATGGCCGGGATAATAGCGGTACGTGCTGACCTCAGGACGGCTATACTCATAATTTGCATTTCGGCCTGGATTATTTGTGCCTTCTTCTTCTCGTTTGCGGCTTGGCTTGCTCCGAAGGACATAAGGCTCTTGCGAGAACAGCTGCGCCTTAGAGCTGAAGAGATGCGGAGGGGTGTCTTATGAGCCAAGCGAAGACAGTGATCTTCATTGTCTTAACTACTTTAGCCCTTTTAAGCTGCAAAGCCAAAGGCCCTTCCCTTGAGGGGGCAAGCTTGGCCCCTTCTTTCGTCCTCCCATCCATTGATGGCCAGGAGAAAAGCCTTGAGGATTTCAAGGGTAAACCCCTAATGCTTCACTTCTGGGCTACGTGGTGTCCTGCTTGCCGAGAAGAGTTGCCTACTTTCCAGAGATTGTATGAGGAACTCGGCCCTTCCGGCCTCAACATTGTGGCAATAAACGTTGGCGAGTCTCCCGAAAAAGTCAAGAAATTCGTAGAGGAGATGGGCTTGACCTTCCCTATACTGCTGGATCCGAAGAGAGAGGTTGCTAACCGATATAGGGTAATGGGGCTACCCACTACTTATTGGATTGATTCCTCCGGTAAAATTGTAGATTTAACCCTTGGGGGCCCATTGCCTGAGGATTTCATCCTGGAGAAATTGAGCAAAATCGGGGTGAAGAGATAATGGCCGAAGTCTACCTCGGGCTCGGGTCCAACCTTGGAGACCGGGAGAGGAATATCGTTGAGGCCGTAAAAAGGCTCGGGGAGAAAGTCCGAATCACTCGGCTTTCATCCCTTTACGAAACAGAGCCTGTAGGCTATGCGGCGCAGCCTTGGTTTTTGAATGCGGTTTGCGCTGGAGAGACAGACCTTGCCCCGTACCCGCTTTTGGATTTCCTCAAGGCGATTGAGAGGGAAATGGGGCGGGGTGAAGGGATAAGGTGGGGGCCAAGGGTCATTGACCTGGATATCCTACTTTACGATGGCTTGGTCCTTTCAGATGAGAAGCTCACCATCCCCCACCCACGTTTGCACGAGAGGCGCTTCGTTTTAGTTCCCTTGGCCGAAATCGCCCCCGACTTGGCCCACCCCGTTTTGGGCCTTACGGTGGCAGAGCTTTTAGCAAAAGTAAAAGACCAATCGGAGGTAAGGCTATGGAAGGAGAACTGGCTAAAGCAAAGAGAATAAGCCTGGCTTCAAGAATAAAGGGCTACATCTTCGTGACCAAGCCCCGGCTCCTCTACCTTTTGGTCTTCACTTCTATTGGTGGGATGGTAGCGGCCGCAGGGCCGGCTATGCCTTGGGGTAGGTTCGTCAAGGCCTTTGTGGCCATAACTGCCGGCTGTGCTGGGGCTAACGCTATCACTTGTTACATTGACCGGGACATAGATGCCATAATGGAGCGGACGCGCCGCCGTCCTTTGCCTCAGGGGATAATCTCGCCTGCGGAGGCGCTGGCCTGGGGGATTGTCTTAAGTGCTATTGCTCTCCTACTTTCGGCTTCGCTGAACGCTTGGGCCTTCTTTTGGATGCTCTTCGGGCTATTTGACAACATTGTAATCTACAGCCTCCTTTCCAAGCGCCGCACTCCTTGGAACATAATCCTTGGTTCCTTCAGCGGCGGTGCCCCAACCCTTTTCGGATGGGCAGCTATGCGTGGGGATGTGGCGCTTTTGCCCTTCTTGATGGCAGCATTGATAGTGCTATGGATCCCAGGACATATTTGGAGCCTGGCCATCCGTTACCGCGATGACTACGCCAAGGCCGGGGTACCAATGCTCCCAGTAGTAACGAGCGAAAAAAAGGTGCTGCGGTGCATAGTCTCCACTTCTCTGCTTATGTTCATCGCTTCGGTCTTAATTCACTTCGTTGGCCGGTTTGGGGTTATTTACGCTTTGCTGGCCTACATTCCCGGTGCTGCTTTGTTGGCAACTAACCTTTACCTTTGGTTCAAGCCCACCCCTAAGAACGCCTGGCTGGCTTTCAAGGTCACAAGCCCTTACTTGGCAGCCCTTTTCCTTGGGATAATTTTGGATAGCATTTGGTGATGAGGGTGCTTGCTTTAGCGCTGGTTTTGCTCTTGGTTGTTTCCGGGGCTCTGGAGGTAGGGGCTCAAGCCAATGATGGCTTAGAGGAAGCACTTTCTCTCAAGGAAGAAGGGCGATGCGCTGAGGCTATCAGGCTCCTTGAGGGCTTGCGTTCCAACCCCGATGCCCTCTTTGCCCTCGGGGAGTGCCTGGAGGAAGAAGCCAAGGCCCAGGAGGCCCTGCAGGTTTGGCAAGAATTCCTCGCCCTTTACCCTCAAGACCCAAGGGCTTCTCCTTTATCGCTGCGTCTCGGCCGCCTTTACAAAGAAACCGGAAACGATCAGGCGGCTCTTCAGGCTTACTTGCGCTATGCCCAAAGTGGCGGTCCCCTCTCCGATGTCGCTTGGGAGGAAGCTGGTGACCTCTACTTGCAAATGGGCTATTATCGGGAGGCAGTAAGGGCATACAGGCAAGCTTACGAGTTAAACGGTTCCATCTCCCTCCGGGAGAAGGCAATTGAGGCGTTATCCAAAGCTAAAAGTTACGACCAGGCTTTGGAAGAATGCCGAAGCCTGGGGAAAATTGCGCTTGCCTCCTCTGTCCGCGCCCGCCTGAATTACCACTGCGGCAGGGTCTATCAGGAAGCGGGTAATGCGCGCAAAGCTTTCAGCCTATTCCGCCAAGCCCTTGAGCTTGCCCCCGAATCCCCCTACTCCTACTTATCCTTGATAGAACTGGTGGAGGCCAATGAGCCGGTGGACGATTACTTGAGGGGTTTGGTGGATTATTACGCCTGTTCCTCTTACCCCCAAGCTTGCGGTGCGGCCCTCTTGGCCTTTGGGCGCTACATTGCCGCTCACCCCTCAGAACACAAAGCCGAGGTTCACTATTACGCAGCCCTGATTTACCGTAAACTTGGGGATTACCAGGCTTCTTTGAGGGAATGGGATTGGCTTATTTACACCCATCCCGAAAGCACTCTTGTTCCCGAAGGCTGGTGGGAGAAGGGCAGGACCTTAGAGCAAGCCGGCCGGAAGGAGGAAGCCATATCCGCATACCAGAAGCTGGCTGAGCTCTACCCCGATAGCCCTTTCACCACGAAAGCCCTCATGCGGGCGGCTCGCCTTCTGGAGGATAGAGGTGATTTTGTCCAGGCTTCAAGCCTTTACCTTAAAACAGCGGTGAAGGATAAAGAGGAAGCCTATTTCCGAGCAGCTTTGGCCCTTTACAGGGCAGGGGATTTGGATTCGGCCATAAAGCTTTGGAGGGAGGCTGGAAGCCCCAGGGCTTACTTCTGGCTTGGGAAAGCTTTAATGAGGAAAGGGCAATGGGCCGAGGCCAGGAGCTATTGGGAAAGAGCCTATTCCCTTTCCCCCGAAGGTTACTATGGCCTCAGGGCGCTGACCAATCTCCGCAAGCTGGATTTCGCCTCAGGCTCAGGGTTCAAAAAGCCTGGGCAGGAATTGACCCTTGAAGCCCTGCAGGAGTGGGTCAAGGGCTGGGCTCCGGCGCACTCATCGTCTGATCCCGGAAGTGATTCTCGGCTCCTCAGGGCTGAAGCTTTCCTCTTAGCTGGCTACAGGGACAAGGCTTTAGCCATCTACCGCAGTCTGCTCTGGAAATACTCTCAGGACCCCCAGGCTCTTGCCTTCCTTACCTTCTATTTCCGCCAGAAGAAACTTTACTCCCTATCTATCCGCTCGGCCGTGGCCCTCATTTACCGCGCTCAAGAGGCGGAGGTTTCGGTCCCTTTAGAGGTGTGGAGCATGGCTTACCCCATTTTCTTCCCCCGCCTCTTAGAACAAGAGGCCTCTTCCTCGGGAATTGACCCCCTCCTTTTAGCCGCCGTAATCCGGCAAGAAAGCCTCTTTGACCCATGGGTAAGTTCGCCGGCAGGGGCGATCGGCCTAATGCAGATAATTCCCTCTACGGGGAAAGCGATAGCCTCTGCTGTGGATTGGCCAGAATTTTCGGAGAAGGAATTGGAAAAGCCTTGGGTTAGCCTCAAGTTCGGGACATGGTATCTTGCCAAGCAGAAAGAGAGGTTTGGCCATTGGTTCAAGGCCTTAGCGGCCTATAACGCTGGCCCTGCAAGGGTAGCCGGCTGGTGGGAGCAAGCCGGTGGTGACCCCGACCTATTTGTAGAAATCATCCCAGTGGAAGAGACAGTTCGCTACATAAAGGCAATTTACGAGCAATACGCCGCCTACAGGAAAGTATACCGCTCCTTTCCTTGGCTTTTGGCTGAAAGCCAGAGCAAAAGCCTTGAAAATGCCTTGCCTTGAATTCAGCTTTTGTGTATAATCCTCTTGGGAAGGGGTGGGAAATGCTTACCAAGAGGCGTCAGGAGTTCCTCAAGGCAGTGGTAGAAAAGCACCTTGTTACAAGGCAGCCTGTTCATTACACCGATGTTGCTGAAGCTTTAAGGGTGAGCCCTTGGACCGCTTACGATATGCTCACTGCCCTGGCCGAAGAAGGCTATTTAGAAGTAATCTACCAAGTGGATAGGGAAGAGGAAACGCCTGGGCGGTCAAAGGTAAAGTTCAAGCCAACTCCTTTGGCCTTCAATGCCTTGGGCAGTTGCTCTAAAAAGGATTGGGAAAGTATCCGCGCTGAACTGTTACAGCATCTTGAGGAAGCCGACCGGAAGGGAGCCAAAGCTATCATAAAGGACACCCTTGCTGAGCTTTCCAAGATTTCCAACCCCTTAATTTTTTGCGCTAAGCTTATCTTAGCTTTAATCCTTGCCCTATGGACTATCCGCAAGACAGCGCAGGCTTTAGTTCTGTTGAGGGAAGCCGTAACTTCCTTCAGCACCACTGAAACAGCCCTTGTCCTCTTGGCTGGGCTGATAGTGGGCTATATCTGGAGGTCTGGCAAGAAAGGATTGGGCAAAGCTTTCAATGGTTACCTCCCCAGGTACATAAATGAGGTCAGGAGGTTGGAGGAGGAAGATAGGGAGAAACTCCTGAGTTTCGTCAAAGATGTCACAGAGCTGATCCCAGCCCAAGGGTGAACCTGAAAGGAGGTTTTTTGTGCTCACAAATTTTGGTCTTTTGGGAGGGAAGATGGCCAGGATAGCCATTGTCACAGATTCTGCGGCGAACTTGCCGGAAGAGTTGGTAAAGGAGCATAATATAACAGTAGTGCCCGTTTACCTCTTCTGGAACGGTGTGACTTACAGGGATGGGATTGACCTTTCCTCTTCAGAGCTCTATAGGAGGCTAAGGGAAAGCACTACTTTGCCCAAGACTTCAGCCCCTTCGGTAGGTGATTTCCTCAAGGTTTACCTGGCTTTGGCCCAAAAAGCCGAGGTGATTATTTCTATCCACCTTCCCCCTAACCTCAGTGCTATTTATGAGGCTGCTCGGGCCGCTGCGCAGATGGTGGAAGGGGCCAAAGTTTATGTAGCCAATGCCCACACCGCTGCTGCCGGGCAAGGTCTCGTAGTCTTGGAAGCGGCAAGGCTTGCCAAGCAAGGGGTTGAGCCGGAAAGGATTTTGAAGCGGGTTGATGAACTTGGCCTTAAAGTCCAACTTTACGCTTTCCTGAGCACTCTTAAGTACCTTTACTTTGGGGGAAGGATTGGGCTGGCCTCGGCTCTTTTGGGCTCTGCCCTACAGATGTGCCCCGTGCTTTACTTGAGGGACGGGATAGTGGATGTTTGGTCCAAACCGCGAACCCGTTCCAAAGCCCTTCAGGAGCTTTTGAGGATTGCGGAGCAGAAAATCGGGAACCGAAGGGCTCACCTGGCTGTTATGCACGGGGATTCACTTGAGGATGCCCTTTACCTTAAGGAGGAGCTGGAGAAACGCTTTGATTGTGCTGAGCTCTTCGTCACTGAGTTCACGCCTGTAATGGGAGCTCATACTGGCCCAGGGCTTGTAGGTATCGCTTTCTGGTGCGAAGAATAAATATGCGCCAGAGGAGGTAAGATATGCTTTGGGCATTCTGTGGGTAGTTATTTCTTACCTTCTTGGCTCTATCCCCTTCGCTTTCATCATCGGAAAGCTCAGGGGGGTTGACCTGCGCACGGTAGGGACCAGGAACATAGGTGGGAGTAACCTTTGGCATTCGGTGGGGAAAGTAGAGGGGACAATTGCGGCTATTCTGGACATTGGCAAGGGGGCTTTGGCTGTTTGGCTGGCCCAAAAGTTCGGTTTTCCCCATTCCATCCAAGCGGCAAGCGCCGTAGCAGTAGTAGCTGGGCACGATTGGCCAATTTTCCTTGGGTTCCAAGGTGGAAGGGGTATAGGCCCAGCCCTGGGGGCAATGCTCCTTTTAGTCCCGAAAGCTATGCTCTTATCCTTAATCTTTTATGCCCTCGGTTTCTTCACCAGGGCCCTGGGGCTTGGAGTAGGAGTTGGGGTGCTGGCCTTGCCCTTCTTCACCTGGCTTAAGGGCTATCCATTCCCCCACATAGCGGCTTCAGCCATCATGTTCATCTTCATGGTTATCCGGCGGCTTACGGGGATAGGGGTTTTGGAGGAAATAAGGGCCTCTCCCCATAAAAGGAAGCTTATAGCTTACCGTGTGCTTTTTGACAACAATTACGGCTGGAGGAGGCCCGTGTAACCGTTGTATGGGTAGCGCTTTTTGGACTGTTGGCCCTGGCGGCGGGGTGTTGGGCCCGGAGAAGAAAGAGGAGCACAATTAGCGCTGAGTTCCCCTTACAACCGCACCCAGGCCAAGGGATGGTCTGGCGCAGGATTCCCGATAATCCAGCCCGCCGTGCGCAGCACGTAGCGCACCAGCCAAGCTATTAGCAGGTTCAGCCGAGGGAAGTGCTGATCACTGACTGGATGGGTCTGACGGGCCTCCAACGCCTGGGGTAGGTCCTGGGCGGATCGGTATAATGGGCCAATAGATCGTTACCAACCTCTTTATCACAAGATAAAATCAAATCAGCGCTAATACGGTCCAAGATGATTGGTGGGAAGAGAGCAATGGCCTCATCCCCATTAAGCACAGCCAGGGCAAGGCCACAAGTGCTGTAAGCTATGAAGCGAAGCCTATTACGGGCATCGCATGCTGTCCATTGGTATCGGGGCAAATGGTGACGGCTTAGATGAGTTACAAGCTTTGTCCCCAAACTCCCTTAGTAAAGGATAGGGGATCTTGAGTTTCCCAGGCCCAAAAGGCGGGATAAACACTTTTTCCTTTCAAGCCCATAACGGCGTAATATGTGGCGGATGGTGTGAGGTATATTGCCAGCCTTTTTCGGCCTAATCTTTTCTTCAATCTCCTTTGGTGTTTGGCTAGGGGAGCGTTCTCCCTCAGCCTCATACCTCTTTGCGGGAGGTATGCCAAAGGCGAGAGGTAGCGCTTATGCTTCCCGTCTTTTGATATGTTTCCACCAAATGTTTTCTTGCCTCTATTCGGTTCATATGGCATAAGGTCTGCCATAGGTGGGGCTCCTCCTTTTTGAGTTTCTCCCACAATTTAAGGGGGAAGCCCCACCTTTTGTCAAGATTGCTTCCATTACCTGGTAACGATCTCTTGGCGCAAGTGCTTAAAGGGGTTGACATTACCCCCAGCCACCAGGTATACTTACCCTGGCGGAGGGAAAGGGTGAAAAGGGAAGCTATACTTCAAGAGAAGGCTGGGGAGAAGGTTCGGTGCCTGACGTGCGAGAGGCGTTGCCTACTTAAAGAGGGCCAAAGGGGTTGGTGCGGGACAAGGGAAAACTTTGATGGTGCAATCTATACCCTTACCTACGGTATGGTCTCTTCCCTCTCCGCTAACCCCATTGAAAAGAAGCCGCTTTACCATTTTTACCCCGGAAGCGTGGCCTTGACCGCTGGAAGTTTCGGGTGCAATTTTGCCTGCCCTTGGTGCCAGAACTGGGAAATTTCCAAATCGCCACCGGACCCTCTCCGCTCCCGCTTCTTCTCACCAGAAAGCTTCGTTCAGGAGACTATCCGGTGGCGTTGCCAAGGAACTTCTATTAGCTTCAATGAGCCCACCCTCTCCCTGGAATGGTCCCTGGATGTTTTCAAGCTGGCTCGTGAAAAGGGCCTATATAACACCTTTGTCACTAATGGCTACATGACCGAGGAAGCCCTCAAGCTCCTAAAGGAAGCAGGCCTTGATGCTATGAATGTGGACATAAAGGGGGGAAAGGAAGCCGTTGAAAAGCACTGCGGTGTCGACGTGGAGAAAGTTTGGAGGAATTGCCGCTTAGCCAAAGCTCTGGGAATCCACTTGGAAATCACAACCTTGGTCATCCCTTCGGTCAACGATGATGAGGAAACACTGAGGTCCATAGCTTCCAGGATTTGCCGTGAACTGGGGCCGGAGACGCCCTGGCATGTCACTGCCTATTACCCTGCTTACCGCTTCCAGGCCCCTCCAACTCCGGTGAAAACTCTGGAAAAGGCGCGCCAGATCGGCTTGGAAGAAGGGTTAATGTTCGTTTACATAGGCAACATACCTGGCCATCCCGGAGAGAACACGTGGTGTCCCAACTGCGGCTCGCTCTTAATAGGCAGGTTCGGCCTCAGCCTGACTTCCTTCAAGCTCAAGGATGGCCATTGCCCAAAGTGCGGGATGGAAATACCAGTCATTGGCAGACCACCAGGAATGAACTGACATGAGTTCTCAAAGGATTATCGTTTTAGGCTCTGGAGCCTCCCTCTCCTCCAAGGACAGGGATAACACTTCCCTGGCCTTTGATACTCCTTCCGGCATTCTCCTCATTGATTGCGCTTCTAACCCTTACCGCCAACTCCTCCTGGCGGGGCTTGACCCCAACCGCCTCTTCGCTGTCTTTCTTACCCACCAACATCCCGACCACGTCTATGGCTTCCCCTCTTTAGTTCACCACTTCATAATGGCTCGCAGAAGTTCAACCTTGGCTGTTTATGCTAATTTCCCTACCTTAAGAGTAGCCGCTTCCTTACTCAACGCCTTCGGCCTCAGAGCCGAATTCCTGCGTTTCTTCAAAATCCCCGAAGAGAAGAACTACACCCTACTGGAATCCGAGGATTTTTCCCTTATCACCGCTCCTGTCCGCCACGTTGTCCCAACTATTGCCCTACGAATCAATTCCAAGCTTAACTCATCCTCCTTCGTTTACTCCTCCGATACAGGGCCATGTCCGGAGCTTGTGGCCTTGGCCAAGGAGGCCGATATCTTGGTGCACGAGTGTTCGGTTTCAAGGCCTTCGCAGGGCCACACAACCCCCGCCCAAGCTGCTCAACTCGCCGAAAGCTGCGGGGTCAAAAAACTTATCCTATTGCACTTTTGGCCCACTATGGACATGGAGAAGGTTTACGAAGAAGCTTCTCAGCACTTCAAAGGCGAAATCATTTTAGCCCACGATTTTATGGAGGTAGAGCTGTGAGCATTTACCCTGTAGATCTCCACACCCACACCAATTTTTCCGACGGTGAGCTCAGGCCCAGCGAATTGGTTCGGGAAGCGAAAGAAGCAGGATTAATCGCCTTGGGCGTGACGGACCACGACAATATCAATGGGGTAGAGGAAGCCATGGAAGAGGGCCAGGCCCTCGGGGTTGAGGTAGTGCCGGGGGTGGAGATAAGCGTGGAAGGTCTGGAAGAAAAGCGTGAAGTCCACATCTTAGGCTATTTCATCAATCATAGGGATGAAGGGCTGCGCTCTTTGCTTCAAGCAGTGATAAAGGCTCGGGAGGAGCAGAAAATAAGGCAGATAAAAATCCTGCAAAGTTTCGGCTTCAAGATAGAGGTAGAAGAAGTCTTTGCCCGCACCAAGGGTGTCCCAGGCAGGCTCCACATAGCTCAAGTCCTTTTAGAGCGAAACCCCGAGCGGTTCCAAAATATCCAGCAAATCTTTGACGAATTCCTCTCCCGCAAAGGTAAGGCTTATGTGCGCCGGGAATGGTATCTCTCTATAGGCGAGGCCGTTGAGGCCATAAGAAAGGCTGGGGGGATAGCTGTCTTAGCCCACCCAGGAGTTTACAGGCTCCCAGGCCAGGCTGAAAGCTGGCTTTTGACCGCAAAGGCCAAAGGCATAATTGGCCTTGAGGTCTGCTATGCCTACGATAAAAACCGCCCTTATGTGGGGGCTCCTCCGGATTTTGTGGAAGAGCTAATTTCGGGCTACTCTTCCTGGGCCGAAAGGCTTGGTTTCCTTAAAACCGGTGGGTCCGATTTCCACGGCAATGGTAGAGGAGCAAGGCTTGGGGAAAAAGGCCTTACACTTGAGGAGTTTGAGAACCTGAAGAAGCTTTGGGGAGGTAGAGCATGAGGAGGATTGAGCTGGATGGGGAGCACCTCACCGTGGAAGACGTGGTGGAAGTGGCTTACAAGGGGCCGGATGAGTGCATTGTCTCCTTTTCACCTCAAGCGGTGGAAAGGATGCAGCTCAGCCGCAAAATTGTGGAAGATTTAGTGAATAGGGGGGAAGTGGTCTACGGGGTCACTACTGGCTTCGGCTACTTCAAGGACAAGTTCATTGACCTTTCCAAGGTAAAGGAGCTGCAACACAACCTCATCTTGAGCCATTCGGTTGGGGTTGGGGATTACCTTTCGGTTCCGGAAGTGAGGGCCATGATGCTCATAAGGGCCAATTCCTTTGCCCGCGGTAATTCAGGGGTCAGGGTGGAATTAGCCGAGATGTTAATCAAGATGCTGAACGCCGGTGTTCACCCACTTGTCCCAAGGAAAGGTTCGGTGGGGGCAAGCGGTGACCTCGCCCCTCTGGCGCACATGGCTTTGGTGATTATAGGGCTTGGGGAAGCTTATTACGAGGGGGAAAGGCTTCCTGGGGCCGAGGCTCTGAGGCGCGCTGGCCTTTCCCCAATCGCCCTTGAGGCCAAAGAGGGCCTTGCCCTAACCAATGGCACTTCGCTTATAGCCGCCCTTTCATGCCTGGCCGTCCACCGAGCTTGGAACCTCGTCCTGGCCGCTGATATAGCCGGAGCTATGTCTTTAGAGGCGCTATGGGGCACATTGAAAGCCTTTCACCCTTCCATCCAACGTGTTCGCCCTTACCCATCCCAAGCGGAGTGCGCAGCCTTCATCTCCGCCCTGCTGGAAGGAAGCGAATTTGTCCGCCCCCTCCATTCCCCTTACGTCCAAGACCCCTACTCTTTGCGCTGCATCCCCCAGGTCCATGGAGCTATTAGAGGGGTAGTAAGCTACGTCAAAGGCTTAGTAGAGGTGGAGATAAATTCTGCGACTGATAATCCCCTTTTCTTCCCAGGGGAAGAATTAGTATGCCTTTCCGGTGGCAACTTTCACGGCGAGCCCCTGGCTTTAGCACTGGACTACTTAGCCATAGCTTTGGCTGACCTTGGGAACATCTCAGAGCGCCGGTTGACGAGGCTTTTGGATGAGAAGGCGAACGGTGGCTTGCTACCGCCTTTCCTGACCAAAGAGGGCGGGCTCAACTCCGGCTTCATGCTCTTGCAGTACACAGCTGCCGCTTTGGCCTCCGAAAACAAAGTCCTCTCTCACCCAGCCTCAGTGGATAACATCCCCACATCAGCCAACGTGGAAGACCACGTAAGCATGGGCGCCTTGGCAGCTGATAAGGCTTTGAAAGTAGTGGAGAATGTGGAGACAATCGTGGCGATTGAGCTCATGGCAGCAGCCCAGGCCATAGACTTCCGAAGAGAAGCCCTTGGCCCCAGCGTTAAGATGGGCCGCGGAACCCAAATCGCCTACAACTTAATCCGAAAGGAAGTGCCGTTCATCGCCAAGGATGAGCTCCTCTATCCCTACATCCAGAAAGTGCAGAGATTAGTGCGAGAAGGCATCTTAGTGAAAGAAGTGCTTCTTCACGCTGATTGAAATCAGCCTCTTTTGGCCTTCGGCCGAGGGTCGGCCTGCGCTGCCCCCTACCCCCTGCGAGGGGGGTAAAAGGGGAGCGAGCAGCTCACTCCTGTAAACTAGCCTGCGAGTGGGACCCTAAACCCCAGCGAACCCTCGGCAAACGGGGGTGGGAAAAAATAAGGCCAAGATGAGCAAAC
>Ga0197143_1001789_pt1 | contig 17289 bp, 17 predicted proteins | sample GBS70_MetaG_FD_148603 | JGI IMG/M metagenome (GOLD analysis project Ga0197143, IMG submission 148603) | Sediment microbial communities from Great Boiling Springs, Gerlach, Nevada, United States - GBS 70_MetaG | ecosystem: Environmental > Aquatic > Thermal springs > Hot (42-90C) > Sediment...
GGAGGAAGCAGGGGTTGAAGGAACGCCCATTGCTCATCGGTCAGCTCCCGAAACTCCATCGCCTCCCTCCTGGATCAGGCTCCCCAAGGTCGAGTATACTACCCACCCAGGGTTTTGAGATGAGTTCCTGGTCATCCCCCTCATCGTCTTCGGGCCCGGCAAGCTGCCGGACCTGGGGAAGTCCCTGGGCACCGGCCTGCGGGAGTTTGAGCGCTCCATCCGCGGTGAGGAGCGGCCCCCGGCCGAGGCCGAACGGAGTACCGGGTCCGCCCAGAACCCCGGCCCGGGGAGCCGCTAGGCCCGGCCGGTTTCGACCCGGAGCGCCCGGACGTAGGCCCGGACCCCCACCGCCCAACCCTCCGGGGGTGTTCCCTCGACCCGGTCGATAAGGCCGCTCCCCACCACCACCGCGTCGGCCAGGCCCCGCAGGGCCCGGACCTGTTCCGGGCGGGAGATCCCGAAGCCGACGGCCAGCGGCAGGCTCGACACCGCCCGAACCCGGCCCAGGAAACGGTCAAGGCCCGGGGAAAGGGTATCCCGGGCGCCGGTAACCCCTGTAAGGCTCACGCAGTAAAGAAAGCCCGAAGACGCCTCGGCCACCCGCTTAAGCCGCTCCGGGGGCGAATTGGGGGCCGCCAGAAAGACGAGGTCCAGGCCCCGGGCCCGGGCGGCCGCCCGCAGCGGCCCGGCCTCGTCGGGGGGCAGGTCCGGGATGATCAGGCCGTCGATTCCGGCGGCGGCCAGCTCGGCGCAAAAACGTTCCTCGCCCCGGGCCAGTACCGGGTTGTAGTAGGTCATGACCACCAGGGGCTGGGCGTATCCGGCGGCCCGGAGGCGGGCGGCCAGGTCCAGGGCGTGCCCGGGCCGGGCCCCGGCCTCCAGGGCCCGGTGGCTGGCCCGCTGAATGGTCGTCCCGTCGGCCAGGGGGTCGCTGAAGGGGATGCCCAGCTCCAGGAGGTCGGCCCCGGCATCCAGGACGAGCCGGGTCAGCTCCCAGCCGGCCGTCAGGTCCGGGTAGCCGACGGTGACGTACATAAAGAGGCCCATTCGGCCCTCGGCCTTCAGGCGGGAAAAGAGTTCGTCAATCCGGCCCATGGCCTATTCCGCCGGTATCAGGTCCAGGTCCTTATCGCCCCGGCCGCTCAGGTTTATTAAGACCAGCCGCCCCGGCTCCCTTCGGCCCAGCTCCAGGGCGTAGGCCACGGCGTGGGCCGCCTCCAGGGCCGGCAGGATGCCCTCGGCCTCGGCCAGGGTCCGGAAGGCCGCCAGGGCGGCCTTATCGTCCACGGCCACATAAGTTACCCGGCCGCTCTCCTTGAGAAAGCCGTGCTCCGGCCCCACCGCCGGGTAGTCCAGCCCCGGGGCGACGCTGTGGGTTTCCCGGATCTGGCCGGCCTCATCCTGAAGGACGTAGGTGTAGGCGCCGTGGAGGACCCCGGGCCGCCCGCCCACCAGGCTGGCGGCGTGGGCCTCGGTCTCCAGGCCGAGCCCCGCGGCCTCCACCCCGACCAGCCGGACCTGCAAATCTTCCAGAAAGCCGTAAAAGATGCCGATGGCATTGCTTCCCCCGCCCACGCAGGCCACCACGTAGTCGGGCAGGCGACCGGCGAGCTCCAGGACCTGGGCCCGGGCCTCCTGCCCGATAACGGCCTGGAACTCCCGGACGATGCGGGGGTAGGGGTGGGGGCCGACCACGCTGCCGATGAGGTAGTAAGTGGTGCGGACGTTGGTGACCCAGTCCCGGATGGCCTCGTTGATGGCGTCCTTGAGGGTCTGGCTGCCGGAGGTTACCGGCCGGACCTCAGCCCCCAGGAGCCGCATCCGCCGGACGTTGAGCGCCTGGCGGCGCACGTCCTCGGCCCCCATATAGACCACGCACTCGAGGCCGAGCATGGCGCAGACGGTGGCGGTGGCCACCCCGTGCTGGCCCGCCCCCGTCTCGGCCACCACCCGCCGTTTGCCCAGCCGCCGGGCCAGCAGGGCCTGCCCCAGGGCGTTGTTTATCTTGTGGGCCCCGGTGTGGGCCAGGTCCTCCCGCTTGAGGTAGAAGACGGCCCCGGCCCGGTCCCCGAGGCGGCGGGCGTGGTAAAGGGGGGTCGGCCGGCCGATATAATGGCGCCGGTAATATTCCAGCTCGGCCCGGAAGCCGGGGTCCTCCCGGAACCACTCGTAGGCGGCCTCCAGCTCCTTAAGGGCCGGCATCAGGGTCTCGGGGACGTAGCGGCCCCCGAACCGGCCGAACCGGCCCGCCTCGTCGGGCAGCTGTTCCCGCGGGGAAGTCATAGCCTCCGGACCACCCGCTTATTGTTTTAGCACCATGGCCGCCTCCTTTGCCCGCCGGACGAAGGCCCGCATCTTTGCCGGGTCTTTAACCCCGGCCGTCTCCACCCCGCTGGAGACGTCGACCCCGGCCGGCCGGACCCGACCCACCGCCGCCGCGACGTTCTCCGGGGTGAGGCCCCCGGCCAGAATGACCGGGTAGGCCCGGGCCACCTGGGCCGCCAGACCCCAGTCGGGCAGGGTGCCCGTTCCCCCGTACCTTCCGGGGACGTAGGCGTCCAGGTGCAGGAATTCCACCAGGCCGGCGTACCGGTCCACGGCCGCCAGGGCCTCCGGCCCGGCCAGGTGGACGGTTTTCCAGACCGGGACCCGCAGGCGCCGGCAAAGCTCGGGGGGTTCGGTCCCGCTCAGCTGAACCCGGTCGAGGCGGCAGAACTCTATAACCTCCTCCAGTTCGGCGGGGTCCGGGTTGACGAAAACCCCCACCAGCCCGGGCCGCCCGCCCGGCCCGAGGCCGCCGATAATGGCCCGGGCCTGGGCGGGGGTCACCTGCCGCCGGCTGGGGGCGAAGACAAAGCCCACAAAGTCGGCCCCGGCCGCCCGGGCCGCCTCCAGGTCGGCCCGGGCCTTCAGGCCGCAGATTTTGACCAGCAGCCCGCCCGTCAAACCCCCACCCTCCCGACCAGCTCGGCCAGGGCCCGCCCGGGGTCGGCCGCCCGCATCAGGGCCTCGCCGACCAGGATGGCGTCGTAGCCGGCGGCCGCAACCCGCCGGACGTCGTCCGGGGTCCTCAGGCCGCTTTCGGCCACGGCCAGAATCCCCGGCGGAATCCGCGGCCTCAGCTTAAGGCATATATTTATGTCAACTTCCAGCGTCCGCAAGTTGCGGTTGTTTATTCCCACCATTCGGGCCCCGGCCTCCAGGGCCGCCCCCAGCTCGGCCTCAGTGTGGGCCTCCACCAGGGCGGCCAGCCCCAGCTCCTGGGCCAGCCGGAGCAACCGCCCCAGTTCGGCCGGCCGCAGGGCCGCGGCGATGAGCAGGACCGCATCGGTCCCGGCCGCCCGGGCCTCGTAAAGCTGATACTCGGTAACGATGAAGTCTTTCTGGAGGACGGGGAGGGGCCGGCCGAGCCGGGCGGTAAGCTCCCGGGCCCGCCGGAGGTGGTCGGGGCTGCCGGCGAAGAACTCCGGCTCGGTGAGGACCGAGAGGGCATCCGCCCCGGCCGAAACGTAACTGGCCACGACGGCTTCCAGGTCCGCTTCGGGCCGGATCCGGCCGGCCGAGGGGGAGGCGAACTTCACCTCGGCGATGACCGAAAGGCCCGGCCCCCGCAGGGCCCCGGCGAAATCCCGGGGGGGCGGGGCGGAGGCGGCCGCCGCCTCCACCCGCCGGCCGTTCCGGGCGGCCCGGGCCTCGGCCCGGCGCCGGACGGCGGCCACGATTTCGGCGAGGATATCCCGGCCGTCGGCCACTTTCAATGCCCTTTGGGAAGGCCCAGCATCCGGCTCCGGGCGATGAGGCCCTCCAGCCGGGCCCGGGCCGCCCCGGTGTCGATGGAGCGGCGGGCCAGCTCGACCCCCTCCCGGAAATCCTCGGCCAGGCCGCCCACCACCAGGGCGGCGGCCGCGTTCAGCACCACCACGTCCCGGCGGGGTCCGGGCACCCCGGTAAGGGCCTCCCGGACCAGGACGGCGTTCAGGGCCGCCGTTCCCCCGGCCACCTCCATCAGGCTGGCCCGCTTGAAGCCCAGCTCTTCGGGGCTGAGGACGAATTTCCGGATGCCGTCCGGCGAGACGTCATAGACGGTGGTCGGGGCGCTGATGGAGATCTCGTCCACCCCGTCGTGGCCGTGGACCACGAAGGCCCGGCGGGTCCCGAGGTTCTGGAGGGCCTGGGCCAGCTTGGGGGCGGCGGCGGGGTCGGCGACCCCCAGCACCTGGTATTCGGCCCCGGCCGGGTTGGTGAGGGGGCCGAGCCAGTTGAAAACCGTCCGGATGCCCACCTCCCGGCGGGGTCCGGCGGCGTGCTTCATGGCCGGGTGGTAGAGGGGCGCAAAGAGAAAGCCGATCCCCTCCTCCCGGATGCAGGCGGCCACGTCCTCGGGCTCCAGGTCGACCTTCACTCCCAGGGCCTCTAAAACGTCGGCCGACCCGCACCGGCTGGACATGGCCCGGTTGCCGTGCTTGGCCACCTTCAGCCCGGCCCCGGCCACCACAAAGGCGGCCGCCGTCGAAATGTTGAAGGTCCCGAAGCCGTCCCCGCCGGTGCCGCAGGTGTCCACCAGGCCGGTCAGACCCTCCACCCGCCGGCAGCGGGCCCGCATCACCCGGGCCATCCCGGTAATCTCGTCGGCCGTCTCCCCCTTCATTCGGAGGGCGACGAGGAAGGCCCCGATCTGGGCCGGGGTGGCCGCCCCGTCCATGATCTCGGCCATCACCTCGGCCGCCTCTTCGGCCGAAAGGTCCTCACCGGCCGTCAGCTTGGCAATTGCTTCCCGAATCATCCCGTACCTCCTGGCCGCAGGCTAAAAAGTTTTTCAAAATCGTTTTCCCGTGTTCGGTCATGACCGATTCGGGGTGGAACTGCACCCCCTCCACCGGGAACCGCCGGTGTCGGAGCCCCATGATGAGCCCCCGCTCCGTCCGGGCGGTAACTTCCAGGCAGGCCGGAAGGCCGTCGGGGGCCACCACCAGGGAGTGGTAGCGGATGGCCCGGAAGGGGTTCGGCACCCCCCGGAAGACCCCCCGGCCGTCGTGGTAGATGAGGGAGGTCTTCCCGTGGTAGAGCTCGTCGGCCCGGACCACCCGGCCCCCGAAGGCCTCCCCGATGCACTGGTGGCCCAGGCACACCCCCAGGATGGGCACCCGGGGACCGAGCCGGCGGATGAGCTCCACGGAGATGCCCGCCTCCCGGGGGGTGCAGGGACCGGGGGAGATCACCACCTTTTCAGGCCGAAGGGCCTCCGCCTCTTCGACGGTGATTTCGTCGTTTCGGGCCACCTCCACCCGGGCCCCCAGCTCCGAAAGGTATTGATAAAGGTTATAGGTGAAGCTGTCGTAGTTGTCGATGAGCAGAATCACGGTCCCGCCTCCCCACCCGGCGCCCCAAGCCCTTCGGCCAGGTCGATGGCCCGGAGGAGGGCCCGGGCCTTGTTCACCGTCTCCTGGAATTCCGCCTCGGGCCGGGAGTCGGCCACGATGCCGGCCCCGGCCTGGACGTACCCGACCCCGTCCTTCAAGACGACGGTCCGGATGGTGATGGCCGTATCCAGGTTGCCGTTGAACCCCACGTAGCCCACCGCCCCCCCGTAGGGACCCCGGCGGTCCGGCTCCAGCTCCGAGATTATCTCCATGGCCCGGACCTTGGGCGCCCCGGAGAGGGTGCCGGCCGGGAAGCACGACCGGAGGGCGTCGAAGGGGGTCCGGTCAGGCCGGAGCCGGCCGGTGACGTGGGAGACCAGGTGCATCACGTGGGAGTAGCGCTCCACCTCCATAAGCTGGGTGACCTTGACCGTCCCCGGGACGGCCACCCGGCCCACGTCGTTGCGGGCCAGGTCCACCAGCATGATGTGCTCGGCCCGCTCCTTCTCGTCGGAGCGAAGCTCGGCCTCGAGGGCCCCGTCCTCCTCGGGGGTGGCGCCCCGGGGCCGGGTGCCGGCGATAGGGTGGACCTCGACGAGGCCGTCCTCGACCCGGACCAGCATCTCCGGGGAGGCCCCGACCAGGTGGAAATCCCCCAGGGCCAGCAGGAACATGTAGGGCGAGGGGTTGATGTGCCGGAGGGCCCGGTAGAGGGCCAGGGGGCTGGCGGTGGTGGGCCGGCTGAAACGCTGGGAAAGGACCGCCTGAATGATATCCCCCGCCCGGATATATTCGAGGGTGCGCTCCACAATCCGGATAAACCCTGCGGGGGTCAGGTTTGACGCCACCAGGACCTCCCCGCCCCCCATGCGGCCGGGAAGCCGGGGGGCCGGGGCCGGCGGGCCGGGTGGCCGGTCCAGGCGGGCAACCATCGCCTCCACCCGCTCCCCGGCCTTAAGGTACTCCTGCCGGATGTCCCCGTCGCCGCAGACCAGGCTCAGGGCCAGCATCCGGTGCTTGAGGTGGTCGAAGACCAGGACGGTGTCCGCCAGCATAAAGACGGCCTCCGGCAGGCCGAGGGGGTCCGCCTCCGGCAGGGGAACCCTGGGCTCGAAGAAGCGGACCGCATCGTAGGCCAGGTAGCCGATGGCCCCGCCCACAAACCGGGGCAGGCCCGGCAGCCCCACCACCTCCCGCCGACCCACCAGCCTCTCCACCAGCGGCAGGGGATTCTCGCCCCGGACGGTCAGCACCCGGCGAGGCCCGGCCCCGATGAAGCTGAACCTTCCCAGCCGCTCGCCCCCTTCCACGCTTTCCAGCAGGAAGGCATACGGTTCACCTGCGGCCAGCTTGATGTAGGCGGAGACGGGGGTTTCCAGGTCGGCCAGCAGCTCGGCGTAGACGGGTACCAGCCGGCCGGGCCCGGCCAGGGTCCGGACCCGCCCCAGGGGCGGCTCCAGCCTCACCCGACCACGACCTCCCGCCGCCGGAAGTACGTCAGGCCCATCGCCTCCTCCGCCAGCCGGAGGGTTTCCTGGGCCTCCCGGCGGGCCACCTTACTGCCCTCGATGAGGATCTCCTCGACGATTCCCGGCCGCCTTTCGAACTCCGCCCGCCGCTGCCTGATGGGCTCCAGGAAACGGTTGAGGGCCCGGGCCAGCTTCTGCTTGACCTCCACGTCCCCCACCCGGCCCTGCCGGTAGCGGCGCTTCAGGTCCTCGACCTCCTCCCGGTCGGGATTAAAGAGTTCGTGGTAGATAAAGACCGGGTTTCCCCGGGTCCGGCCCGGAATGTCGGCCCGAATGCGGCGGGGGTCGGTGTACATTCGCATCACCTTCTGGGTCACCGTCTGTTCGTCGTCGGAAAGGAAGATGGCGTTGCCCAACGATTTGCTCATCTTCTTCTGGCCGTCGGTCCCGGGCAGAATGGGCGAGCGGCCCAGGAGCACCTGGGGCTCGGGGAAGACCCGGCCGTAAAGGTAGTTAAACCGGCGGGCCACCTCCCGGGTGAGCTCCACGTGGGCCACGTTGTCCTTGCCGACGGGAACCACGTCGGCCCGGACCATCAGGATGTCGGCCGACTGCAGAACCGGGTATCCCAGCAGGCCGTAGGGGATCGCCTCGAGGCCGGCATCCCGGGCCATCTGCTTGATGGTCGGGATCCGCTGGAGCCGGGGCACGGTGACCAGCATCGAGAAGAGGAGATGCAGGGTGGTCACCTCCGGAACCAGCGACTGGAGGTAGATAGTGCTCTTGTTCGGGTCGATCCCCACCGCCAGGTAATCCAGCACCATCTCCCGGATGTTCTCCGGGATTTCGGCGATGTCCTGGCGGGTGGGGCGGGTGGTCAGGGCGTGGTAGTCCGCAATCAGGAAAAAGCACTCGTACTCCTCCTGGAGCTTGACCCGGTTCTCCAGGGAGCCCACGTAGTGGCCCAGGTGCAGCTTGCCCGTGGGCCGGTCTCCGGTAAGCAACCGACCTTTTCTACCCTGAGTAACTTCCACGGCTTATCCCCTCCTTTCAGTCGCCCGTAACGGGAACCTCTGGCAGACCCTTTAACGCCTCTTCGACCCGCTCCCGGGGGTAGGCGTAATCTTCCAGCTTGCCGGCCAGGTACTGCTCGTAGGCGGCCAGGTCGAAGTGGCCGTGGCCGCTCAGGTTGAACAGGACCACCAGCGGCCGACCCGCCTCCCGGGCCTCCAGGGCCAGGTCCACGGCCGCCTTGATGGCGTGGGCCGACTCCGGGGCCGGGACGATGCCCTCGGCCCGGGCGAATTCCACCGCCGCCTTAAAGACCGCCGTCTGGTGCTCGGCCCGGGCCTCGATGACCCCCTTGTCGTAAAGCAGGCTGACCAGGGGCGCCATCCCGTGGTAGCGGAGGCCGCCGGCGTGGATTCCCGGGGGCACGAAGGCGTGGCCGAGGGTATGCATCTTGAGGAGCGGGGTGGTGCCGGCGGTATCCCCGAAGTCGTAGGTGTAAACCCCCCGGGTCAGGCTGGGGCAGGCCTCGGGCTCCACCGCGATTACCCGGAGGGGCCGCCCCTTGAGCTTGTCGGCCACGAAGGGAAAGGCCAGGCCGGCGAAGTTGGACCCCCCGCCCACGCAGCCGATGACCACGTCCGGGTAGTCGCCGGCCAGCTCCAGTTGCTTTTTGGCCTCGAGGCCGATTATCGTCTGGTGCAGGAGGACGTGGTTGAGGACGCTGCCCAGGGAATACTTGGTATCTTCCCGGCTGGCGGCATCTTCCACGGCCTCGCTGATGGCGATGCCCAGGCTTCCCGGCGAGTCGGGGTTCTGGGCCAGCACGGCCCGCCCGGCCTGGGTGTCGGGGCTCGGGCTGGGGACGACCCGGGCGCCCCACGTCTCCATCAGCACCCGCCGGTAGGGCTTCTGGTAATAACTGACCTTGACCATGTAAACCTTGCACTCCAGGCCGAAGAAGCTGCAGGCCATGGCCAGGGCGCTTCCCCACTGCCCGGCCCCCGTCTCGGTGGTGAGACGGCGGACCCCTTCGGCCCGGTTGTAAAAGGCCTGGGCCACGGCGGTGTTCGGCTTGTGGCTTCCGGCCGGGCTTACCCCCTCGTACTTGTAATAGATGCGGGCCGGGGTTCCCAGCGCCTTTTCCAGCCGGCGGGCCCGAAACAGGGGGGTGGGCCGCCAGAGGCGGTAAACCTCCCGCACCGGCTCCGGGATCTCCACCTCCCGCTCGGTGGTCACCTCCTGGGCGATGAGGGCCCCAGGGAAGAGGGGAGCCAAGTCGTCCGGGCCGACGGGCCGGCCGGTGGCCGGGTGGATCACCGGCGGCAGCGGAAAGGGAAGGTCGGCCAGGATGTTGTACCAGTACCTGGGCATATCCTCTTCGGTTAAGACGTATTTGACCGTAGACATTCGGCTTCCTCCCGGGTGCTTAAAATCAAAAAGCCTCTCGTCCGAAGGGACGAGAGGCTTTCAGGCCTTCGTGGTGCCACCCTACTTTGGCCGCCCGGCGCGGCCCTCAACGGCGGGTACGGCCGGGCCGGCCGCCTCATGCCGGCGGCTGGCCGCCGGGAATTCGGCCCGACGATACCCTACGCCCTGATAACGGTGGCAACTCCGGCAACGCCTACTCTCGCCGAGGGAGCGATTTCGGGTTGCGGCTCCCGGGTCCATTCAGCTCCTGCGCCGGCACCGGGCTTCCACCTTACCCCGGCTCTCTGGGCTGCGCCGCCGGGCCTCAGGGGCCCGACACGGAGCCTACTAGTCCCGTTCGCAGCCGTTGGGATATTCTTCGATAATAATCTAGCAACCAGGACCGGCTCTGTCAAGCGCCGGCCGACCCCGTCCCCGGCGGGGATTCCGGTCTTCGGGGCCGAAACCGGCCGCCGGGGCCCCACGCCCGTGGGCCCCGACCGTCAGGTTACGTAGACACCCGGCAAGCCCTGCCATCCTGCCTTTGACCGGGCGTCCGGGTCGGTTATAATTACAATGAGATTGCGGGCGATGGGTCCCGCCCGGCCGCCCCCGAGGGGGCGGTGAACCGGCTCGAAACCTGAGCCTGATGGCCCCTACCGTAGAACCCTACGGCAGGGGCCTTTTTATGTCCCCTGCCCCAAAGGAGGTTTCAGGTGAACGACCTGTACGTCGCGACCGTCCTTTCGGCCATGGTTCTCATTGCCAGCATCCTTTCGGTGGAGCTAGGGGTATCGGTGGCCATCGTGGAGATCGTGTTGGGGGTGGTGGCCGGCAACCTCTTCGGCATTCGGCCGACGCCCTGGCTCAATTTCCTGGCCGGCTTTGCCGGCATCGTCCTCACCTTCCTGGCCGGGGCCGAGGTCGACCCGGACCTGCTCCGGGCCCGCTTCAGGGAGAGCCTTTTCATCGGCGGGGCTTCCTTCCTGGCACCCTTTGCCCTGGCCTTGGCCTTTACCCAGCTGGTCCTCGGCTGGGACCTTCGGGCCGCCCAGCTGGCCGGCGTCGCCCTGTCCACCACGAGTCTGGCCGTGGTCTACGCCGTCCTGGTAGAAACCGGCCTGACCGAAACCGCCCTCGGGAAGGTCATCATGGCGTCGACCTTCGTGACCGATTTCGGGACGGCGGCCGCCCTCTCCCTGCTCTTCGTCACCCCGTCGCCCTGGATCCTTGCCCTTATCGCCGCGTCCGCCGCGGCCATGGTCATCATGCCCAGGCTGGAGCCCTGGTTCTTCCCCCGCTACGGCAACCGGGTCATCGAGCCGGAGATCAAGGGCGCCTTTGCCGTCCTCTTTACGCTGATGTTCTTCGGCGAGCTGGCCCAGAGCCACGCCGTTCTCCCCGCCTTTCTCCTTGGGCTGGCCGTGGCCCGCATCCTTCAGCGTCATCGCCTGGAGCTTCAGCGCTTTCGGGTCGTGGCCTTCGCCTTTCTCACACCTTTCTTCTTCCTCAAGGGCGGCATGAACATCTCGGTCGGGGCCGTGCTGGCCAACCTCGGAATTGTGGCCCTCCTCTTCGGGGTAAAGGTCGCCGCCAAGATTCTGGCCGTCTATCCCATTGCCCGCCGGTACGTCCCGGAAGGGGCCTGGTATCTCACCCTGCTGATGAGCACGGGCCTTACCTTCGGGACCATCTCGTCGGTCTACGGCCTTAATGCCGGCATCATCGACCGGACCCAGTTCTCGGTGCTTATTACCGTCGTTCTGCTCACGGCGGTGGTCCCGACGCTGGTGGCCCAGCGGTGGTTCGCGCCGGCCACTGAGACCCAGGAGAAAGAAAAAGCCGGCGAGATGGTCTCTGAACCGGTGACCACGGACGGGGTAGACTGAAGCGGAGGCACGGAATGACCCTGTATCGACGGATTCTTGTTGCCCTGGACGGTTCGGAAGCCTCGAGGCGGGCCCTCCGGGCGGCCCTGGAGCTTGCCCGGGCGCTGGGAGCAAACCTGCATGCCATCGGGGTGGAGGAGCACCTGCCCCACTACGCCGCCACCCTTGGGGAAGTGCAGGAGGCGAAGGCCGAGGCTAATGCCTTCTTCGAGGAGGTTATGGCCGGGGCCAGGGCCCTCGCCGCTGAGTACGGCGTCCCCCTTACTACCGAGGTCCGCGCTGGCAACGCCGCCCAGCAGATTATCAGTGCGGCCCGTCAGGGCGGGTTTGACCTGATCGTCCTGGGGGCCCACGGCCACAGCTTCCTGGAGCACTTTCTGCTGGGGTCCACCACCGACCGGGTGGTGGACCACGCCCCGTGCTCGGTGCTGGTGGTCCGGTAGCCGCGATGGCCGAAATGGTCGGACTTCGGAGCCGGGCGCTCCAGTTCATCGTTCTGCTGGGGCTCGTAAGCCTCTTTGCCGACATGGCCTATGAAGGGGCCCGAAGCATTTCGGGACCTTTCCTGGCCACCCTCGGGGCCTCCGGGGCGGCCGTGGGGGTCGTGGCCGGCCTGGGGGAGCTCTTCGGTTACGTGCTCCGGCTCGCCTCAGGTTACCTGGCCGACCGAACCCGCCGCTACTGGGCGGTAACCATCGGCGGCTATCTCCTCAACCTGCTGGCTGTTCCGGCCATGGCCCTGGCCAGCCGGTGGGAGGTGGCCGGCACCCTGATCTTGGCCGAGCGCACCGGCAAGGCTTTCCGGACCCCGGCCCGGGACGCAATGCTATCCCACGCCGCCCGGCAGACCGGGACCGGCTGGGGTTTCGGCCTGCACGAGGCGCTAGACCAGGTCGGCGCCGTTGCCGGGCCGCTGGCCGTCTTCGGCATACTTGGCGCGGTGGGTGACTACCGGGCGGCCTTCAGGGCGCTCCTGGTGCCCGCCGCGGCGGCCCTGAGCCTGCTCATCCTTGCCCGATTCCTTTACCCCAGGCCGCACGAGCTGGAGGTCGAACGCCCCGACTTTGAGACCGCCGGCCTGCCCCGGGTCTTCTGGGTTTACCTGGTAGCCGTGGGCCTGGTCGCCGCCGGCTACGCCGATTTCGCCCTCATCGGTTATCACCTGGAGCGGACGGCGACCGTCCCGGCTAGTGCCATTCCCATCCTGTACGCCCTGGCCATGGCCGTCGACGCCGTCACAGCCCTCATTGCCGGGTATCTCTTTGACCGGGTCGGGTTCCGGGTCCTGGTTGGGACGGCCCTGGTTGCCAGCCCCTTTGCGCCGCTGGTTTTCGGTTCGAACCCCATCGCCGCGGCCATCGGGACCGTCCTGTGGGGCATCGGCCTGGGGGCCCAGGAATCCGTCATGCGGGCGGCCGTCGCCGGGATGGTGTCCCCCGACCGGCGGGCCACCGCCTACGGCATCCTAAACGCCGGCTATGGTCTAATGTGGTTCGCCGGAAGCGCAGTAATGGGCGCCCTCTACGACATTTCCCTGGAATGGCTCATCGGCTTCTCGCTGGCCCTTGAGCTTGCTGCCGCCCTGGGGTTCGTCTTTGCCGGGTGGGGCTGGGCCTCACGGCCGCAGGGTAAAGGCTAACCTGACAGGTGACCGGACAAGGTGAATGGTAGTGTCGGCCCCCCGCCTCGGCCGGCGGTACCCCCGTCGAAGTGTTATAATTTATGTGCCGAGGCGATGGAGCCCGCCGGGGCGGCCCCGCAGGCCGCCCGAACCGCCGGAAGGCTGATGGCTCCTGGTCCAGACTTGGACCAGGAGCTATTTATTTGGGCAACGCGGCAGATGGCACGGTTTCCAGGGGGTCCGAGGGACCGTCACCCGCCCCGAAAACCCGGGTGGGAAAATTTCCCCACGGCCGGCGACCAGACCCGTCCTCTTCCCTTTTCTGATGGGGAAGTGCATTTCCTGTACTGGTTTATCCAGGGGAGCATCATGAACCCCGAGACCCGCTGCCGGCTGCGGCGGGCCTGGGGGTTCTGTCAGCGGCATGCGCTGGCCCACCTGGCCGTGGAGTTCGCCTTCCGTAACGGCTGGGTGCACGGCTGCGCGGTGCTCTATGACGACATCATGGACCGGGCCCGGCTCGCCTTTGGCGGCCCAATTCGACCCCGCCTGTGGCTGGCCCTCCGTCTCCGCCAGACGGCTCCCTGCCTGATGTGCGAGCTGGGTTTTGGCCCGGACTCGGCCGCGACGGCGCCTGCCGATATCCTGAGTCGGGGTCGTGAGGCGGCCGGCCTCCAGGCTTTCGGTCTCATCACCGAGCCGTACTGGCGGCCGGCGGTCTGCGCCCACTGTCTGGGCCAGACCGCAACGCCCCAAAGCCCCAGGTGCCGGCCTCATCTTGTCGCCGATATACTGGCCCGTCGTCCGGTTGACCTTCCCGCCCAGAAGGAGCTGGTAGCGTCAGTTTGCCGGGTGGTGAGCTGCTATTCCCGGTCCTTCCGGTTAGAGTTCCAGGGAACCGACACCGTCGAGGACCGCGCCGGCCTGATTGCGGCCGTTGGCTGGTGTAGCGGCTGGTCGGAATGGCTCCGACTGGTAGGTGTAAGATGAGTTCAGGAATGCTGGTCGGGGAGATTATGTCGCCCAACGTGATAAGGCTCGCTGACATGATGGCTCGGCCGGTCCTGTCCGTTCCGGCGGATACGCCGGTAGAGGAGGTCATTGCCCTCTTCGTCAACCGGGGACTGCATCCAATCCCGGTGGTAACTGACGGGCGGCTGGTTGGGGTCGTCGGCCGGGCGGATATCCTCCGGGTCCTGCTGGACTCTCAGCCTGGGAAAGGGACCGCTTAATGGGACTGGCAACCCTCGACCTCTGGGAGAGCCTCAGCCGGCCCGGCTGCCCCATCTGCCGGGTTCGGCGCAACTCCGAGCGGCGCTACGCCGTAAACCTGCTCTGGGAAAACGTAAACGACCCCGGCGTCCGGGCCCGGCTCCTGGCGTCCAACGGGTTCTGCGGACCCCACGCCGGCCTGCTCCTGCACCTGGCCGACCGGGAGCTGGGCAGCCGCCTCGGCCTGGCCATCATCTACGAGCACCTGGCCCGGGACCTGAGCCGCCGGGTCGGGGAGCTTCTCAAACCGGGCGGCCGGGGACGGGTCTTCGGCCCCGCCCGAATTCCCTCGGTCCGCCAGCTCCGGGGGCTCCTGCCCGCCGAGGAGTGCCCCGTTTGCGCCGTGGGCCGGGAGGCCGCCGACCGAAACCTGTGGTTCCTGGTGGAAAGGCTCCCGGCAGCCGACTGGCGGCAGGCCTGGCAGGCCTCCGACGGCCTCTGCCGACCCCACCTGCTTGGGGCCCTGGGGATGGCGGCCCGGGCCAACCCCGAAGTCTTCGATTTCCTCTGGCAGGACGCCCTGGGCCGCCTGGACGCGCTGCGGCACAACCTGGCCGAGTTCATCCGGAAGCAGAGCTGGACCCACCGGGACGAACCGGTCTCGGCGGCCGAGGCCGGGGCGGTTGAGGCCGCCATCCGCTTTTTCACTGGCGACGGCGGGCCAGAATAATACCTTGGGGAGGGGAATGAGATGCAGGCCAGGGACTTAAGTCCGGTTTACGAGCTGGCTCGGCAGGTGCGGGAAAGTGTCGGCCGGGTCATCGTCGGGAAGGCGTGGACGGTGGACCTGCTCCTGGTCGCCCTGCTTTGCGAGGGGCACGTCCTCATCGAGGACGTGCCCGGCATCGGCAAGACCACCCTGGCCAAGGCCCTGGCCCGGTCCCTGAGCCTGACCTTCAAGCGGATTCAGTGCACCCCAGACCTGCTGCCGGCCGACATCACCGGCACCATGGTCTTCAATCAGGCCCTGGGCACCTTCGAGTTTTACCCGGGCCCGGTCTTTACCCAGGTCCTGCTGGCCGACGAAATCAACCGGGCCACCCCCCGGACCCAGGCCGCCCTCCTGGAGGCCATGGAGGAGCGGCAGGTCTCCGTCGAGGGGGAGGTCCGGCCCCTCCCCCGACCCTTCGTGGTCCTAGCCACCCAGAACCCCATCGAGCTGGAGGGGACCTTTCCCCTGCCCGAGGCCCAGCTGGACAGGTTCTTCCTCAAGCTCAGCCTGGGCTATCCTGACCTGGAGGAAGAACGGCAGATCCTCCGCCGCTTCCGCACGGCCGACCCCCTTAAGGAGCTCGTCCCGGCGGCCGGGGCCGACCAGATCCTGGTGGCCCAGCGGCTGGTCCGGGAGGTCCACGTCTCGGCCGCGGTGGAAGACTACCTGCTGGGCCTGGTCCGGGAGACCCGCCGGCACCCGGCCATCGAGCTGGGGGCCAGTCCCCGGGCGGCCCTGGCCCTTTACCGGGCGGCCCAGGCCCTGGCGGCCGTGGGCGGCCGCGACTACGTGATTCCCGACGACGTGAAGGCCCTGGCCGAACCGGTCCTGGCCCACCGGCTGATTCCCAACCCCCAGGCCCGGCTGAAGGGCCGGTCGGTGGCCGAAACCCTCCGGGAGGTGGTGGCGGCCGTCCCGGTGCCGGTGGAAGCCTGAGGGGAGGCGGGCGTGGAGTACATCGAGGCCCGATACCGGCAGGCGGAGCTCCGGGCCCTCCTCATCGGCCTGGTGCTGGCGGCCGGGGTCCTGCTCCGGCAGGTGGAGCTGGTGGCAGTCGGAACCCTGCTGGCCCTGGTGGCGGCCGTTTCGGTGGCCTGGGGCCGCTACGCCATCAAGCGTCTGGAATACACCAGGTCCTTCGACTCGCCCCGGATATTCTGGGGCGAGACGACCCATCTTTCCGTAAGCCTGGCCAACCGCAAGCTGCTCCCCCTGGCCTGGGTCCAGGTGGAGGACGAGTTCCCCGACCGGGACAAGGTTCAGCTGCTGCGGGGGCGGCTCGGCTACTCCCACAAGCCGAACCGGTTCGTCCTGTCGAACCTCTTTGCCCTGGGCTGGTACGAGCGGGTCGTCCGCCGCTACCCGGTCCGGGGCGCCTACCGGGGCTACCACGCCTTCGGGCCGGTGACCATCCGCACCGGCGACCTTTTCGGATTTTTTACGGCCGAGCTGGTGGTCGACCGGGTCGACTACCTGACGGTCTACCCCCGGGTCGTGCCCCTGGAGCGGCTGGGGCTCCCCGCCCGGGAGCTCCTGGGGCAGCTTAAGGCCCGCCACAGCCTCCAGCGGGACCTCTCCCGGGTGGTGGGCGTCCGGCCCTACGTGCCCGGCGACAGCCGCCGCCAGGTCCACTGGCGGGCCACCGCCCGGGCCGGCCGGCTCCAGGTGAAGGTCCCCGAGCCGGTGACGGCCCCGAACCTTCTGGTCTTCCTGGACCTGGCCACCTTCCAGTACCCGTGGCAGGGGGTGCACCCGGACCGGCTGGAGCTGGCCATTATCACGGCGGTGGCCCTGGCCAACGCCGCCCTGGAGGAGGGTTTTTCGGTCGGCCTTTACGCCAACGGCAGCCTGCCCGAGAGCGACCAGCCCCTGAAGATTCCTCCCGGCCGGTCGCCGGCACAGCTGACGGTGATCCTGGAGTCCCTGGCCCGCATCGGCAGTTTTCCCAGCCTCAGCCTGGAGGCCCTGCTGCGGCGGGAGGCCCGGGCCCTGCCGTGGGGGGCCACCACCGTGGTGGTGACGTCGGTGCCCACCGAGGGCCTTGCCGCCGGCCTTTTGCGCCTCAAGAGGCTGGGCCGGCCGGTGGTGCTGATTCTGGCGGAAGGCGGGGACGGGGTGGAGCTGCCGGGGATCCCCGTTTACCGGGCGACCGGGTCCGAGGTCTGGGCGGAGCTGGACCGTGTCCGACTGGGTTAGCCGGCTCTTCTTCCCCCTGGCCGTCGCCTGGGTCGAATGGACCTGGGTTTACCCCTGGGCCCTCTGGTGGTCCGGGCCGGCGGCCCTCGGCCTTGGGCCGCCCCTGGCCCCGGCCACCGCCTGGCTCGTCCTCTCCGCCGGAGCGGCCCTCGCCGCCCTGGCCCGGCCGGGGTTGCCCCCGGGGCTCCTGCGGGCCGCGGCCCTCGTGGTGGGGCTGGGGCTGGCGGTCCTCGGGGTCTGGCGGGACCACTTTGCCGGAAGCCCCGGAGCGGCCTGGGTTGGGGTCCTGGGCCAGGCCCTCCTCAACACCTTCCGGGAGCCCTCGGCCCCGGCGGCGGGCTTCTGGCTGGGG
>Ga0197143_1001790_pt1 | contig 17280 bp, 14 predicted proteins | sample GBS70_MetaG_FD_148603 | JGI IMG/M metagenome (GOLD analysis project Ga0197143, IMG submission 148603) | Sediment microbial communities from Great Boiling Springs, Gerlach, Nevada, United States - GBS 70_MetaG | ecosystem: Environmental > Aquatic > Thermal springs > Hot (42-90C) > Sediment...
TCGCTGCCCAGGGGGTGATCACCGACCCCGAATGGATCGGCCCCATCAACTTCATCTTTGGCGGCGCGGCAAACTACGGTGGCGTGGGTGGCCCGGTCCTCTCCGGCATGGCTCCCGGTGCCAAGATTGCCGCCTTCCAGCACGGCTTCTGGCTCCCCTTTGACTCCTGGGTCCTGGCGGCCCTGGGCTTTGACGGCGCCCCCAACACCGGTGACGAGTCCCAGATCATCAGCAACTCCTGGGGTGCCAGCGCCACCATCAACGACGGCTGGGATGCGACCTCTCGCTTTGCACATTGGTTGAACAATTACTTTGCCCCTAACTCGACGTTCCTGGTGGCCACGGGCAACGGTGGTCACGGCTATGCCACCGTCACCGAACCAACTGGCGGCTCCATCATTGACGTAGGTGCCAGCACGATGTATGGGACGCTGGTGTACTTTGAGTTCATCCTGGACGAAACGATGCTCACCTACGGGGACGTGCAGCCCTGGTCCAACCGCGGTCCCACCACCCTGGGGGATGTGGCACCGGACGTGGTGGCGGTGGGCGCCTGGGGCACCGGTGCCAACCCGCTGAACATCTACTTCGGCAACGGCCAGGCCGCCTACGATATCTTCGGCGGGACCTCCATGGCCACGCCCATTGCCGCGGGGAACCTGGCCCTGGTCTACCACGCCTTCCGCGCTAAGCATGGTCGTTGGCCCACTTGGCAAGAAGCCAAGGCAATCTTGCTGAATGGCGCCCGCGACCTGGGCTACGATGTCCTCACTCAGGGCTCGGGCAGCGTAAATGCCGACCGGGCTACTGACATTGCCGCGGGGATGAAATACGGTTACTGGGTGGAGCCGGCCCAGTGGGTAGCCGGCAGCTACCAAGGCATTGAATACGCTGCCTTCCCCGCGATAATGCTCCCTGGTCAGGCCGCCGTGAAGACTTTCACCATCCACAACACCACGGGCGTACCATTCTCAGTGAGCCTTCGGGACGTGGCGCTACAGAGAGTCGCCGAGGTCACCTTTACCCTCTCCTTCCCGTCCTTCAGCCCGCCGCCTTTTACCCGCCCCACCTGGATCACGGACATTACAGACCTGATCACCACCTACGACCCCGATCTGATCCGTGCCCAGGTGGTCTTCCCCTACAGCGTGTTTGATAGTAACGGCAACTATAAATATGATTACAATGACCGCTGGCGGGTCTACTTCTACGGCTGGAAGGACCTGAACGGAGATGGGGACCTGTGGGCTGACGCCGACAGCGACGGCCTGGTGGATGCGGGAGAGATTGACGCTTACGAATACAACCGCTTCACCTACGGCTATCCCACCGGCACCTACCTGGAGGCCAGTCTGGGGAAGGACAGTTACTCTCGCTGGCTGGACCCGGCCCAGACCGGCGGCGACGGCATCTTCTTCGGCGTCCAGCGGCGCTCAACGTTCGGGCCGGATGTATCAGCAGGCTTGGCCGATGACTCTGCTAGCGGGACAGGTCCGGACCCCGTTACTATGCAGGTCCGCATCACCTTCTATAAAAAGGCCGACTGGGACTGGCTGACCCTATCCACTTCCAGCGTGAACTTGCCCGCGGGTGGAAGCGCCACCTTCGAGGCCACCCTCTCCGTCCCGGCCGATGCGAAGCCTGGGGTCTACGAGGGCGCTATTGAGGTCAGCCACGCTTCCCATAAGACCGTCATCCCGGTGGTGGTCCACGTGGCGGCTAATTCCCCCACCTTCTCCTTTGGCGCTTCCTCGCTGGATGAGCCCATCGGGGATACCCCCTACGACAACGGTCACCTCTTCGGCGGCTTTGACTGGACCTGGCGCTACGAGGCTGGCGACTGGAAACTTTACTACTACGACCTACCTGAAGGCACTGCTGGCCCGGGCAAGTTTATGATAGTGGATACCCAATGGATAACCGTGCCCACTGATGTGGACACTTGGATCTTCGGCCGCACCACCGATTTCTACTCCACTTTGGATCCCACCTTCTTCGGTCCGCAGAGCGTGGAGCTGGTGGGCGGGAGCAATAACACCTACATCGGCGGCGGCCGGTTCGTCTTTAACACCGCCACCGGCGGGCCACGGGAGGTAGTGGCTGGCGAACTGCGGGATGGCCTGGGCTTCATCGCCCTGCACAACGTCCTCTACGCTGGTACCCAGTTAGGCGAGCCCCTTGTCGGAGCCGCTTATGCAGTCCAGGTGCTCCCATTCCCAGTGGTTATCACCACGCCGGTCACCTTTGGAAATTGGACTCAGGTCTTCTCCACAACCCGCACGATCCCAGAAGGCATCCAGGTCCTGACCTTTGGTCTGAGCCGGCCAACGGTTCTTACGAACCAGACGGCTTCCCAAGACGACCCCGATGATCCATGCACGGCCAGCTGGGTGATTTCCCAGACTATTAGCAACGGCGGGCTCCTGGAGGTGACCACGGCCAGTGCGGTTGCCGGGCTTGACATCGACCTTTACGTCTATAAGGACGACGGGGACGGCGTTTTTGAGTGCGAGCCCGAGGATATTCCTGTGGCCTCCTCTACTACTCCCACGGCCTTTGAACAGGTCCGCATTACCCTGCCTCCGGATGGTGACTACTGGATCACGGTTCATGGCTGGAGCGTGCCCGGCGGAAGCCAGCCGTTTGACATTACCATCAACGCCATCCAGGGGACGGACCTTACGGTCAGCGGACTGCCTTCCGGGTCAGTAGTAGCAGGGACCCCAGTTAGCTTCCAGGTTTCGTTCTCGAAGCCTGTCACCCCGCCGGCCACCTATTACGGTCTGTTGTTCATTGGCCCAGCGTCGGCTCCCACAGTCATCCAGGTCCCGGTCACCATCAACTTTGTACCCACAGCGGCCACCATCTATCTGCCGGTGGTGATGAAGAATTACAGTCCGTAAATTCAACCAGAGCCAGTCTGGCTTTGGCGGGGCGGTGTGTCTAAAAAGGGCGCACCGCCCCTTCTATAATTAGGCAAATATAGTGGGAAGCCAGCTGCAGGGGATGGCCAAAGGGGAAATCGCCCGTTCTGCTGGCGGTGGTCCTACAGTATAGGGTGACCGGGAAGTCTTAGGTTAAAGTTCTTTGGATTCAATTTAGAGTCCATTCTGCGTGGAAGAAGTTCTTGCTGGAGGACTGCTTCAGGCTACAAATGTATTTCCCAACCCTTCTCGCCTAACAAGATAATATCCCCCATTTTGAAGCGGCCTTCTAAGATGGCTTCGGAGATGGGCTCTTCTACGTAGCGCTGGATTGCTCTCTTAAAGGGGCAAGTAGAACCGTTGTTTGGGAGGCCCGTAGGGATAACTCTTGCGGTTGTTCCTTAGGGGCAGGGGCAAGATCTGCCCCCACCTGGCGTTTACCCACGCCCTATAGTTCTCCTCCCCGGCACAACGCTTTCCAGCCGCGCCGGTTCACAGCCTCCGCCCCAGTGCACCAACGCCTCCACACGCCGGGGGCCAGGGTCAAAAGCTCCCTCCACCGTCCAGGTCAGGTCCACCTGGCCGCCGTCCTCCCTAAGCACGAATCGGTTCAGCCGATACTCCCCCCGCCGGTAGGCCAGGGTCTCTCCATCGTCCTCGTAGAGGAAACTCACCACTTCCTGCCCCTCCGCCGGAGGATAAAGGTGCAGGGTCAGCGGGTCGGTGGGGCGCTGACTCACGTAGTCCATATCCGGCCCCATTGGCACCACCGCTCCCGCCCGCACAAAGACCGGGATCCGCTCCAGCGGGGCCTCCACTTCCAGCCACGCCGGCCCCTCGTGCCGCTCATCCGTCCAGAAGTCGTACCAGAGGCCGGCGGGTAGATAGACCCGCCGCCGGGTCGCCCCCTCTTCCAGCACCGGCGCCACTAACAGCGCGTCCCCGCAGAGAAACTCATCGTCCAACGTGTGGGTCGTCGGGTCGTCCTGGAAGGCCCAGAGGAGCGGGCGGACGATGGGCGCCCCCGTCTGCGTGCATTGCCAAAGGGCCGTGTAGAGGTACGGGAGCAACCGGTAGCGCAGCCGGATGAACTCCCGGTTGATGCTCAGGTACGGCTCCCCCCACGACCACGGCTCCTGGTCCGGGCTGAACAGGTACGTGTGGGCCCGGCAGAAGGGGAAGAAGACGCTCATCTGCAGCCAGCGGGTGAAGAGTTCCCCCGTGGCGAAGCCCTCAAACCCGCCGATGTCGGAGCCGGTGAAGGCGATGCCGGAAAGCCCCAGGTTGAGGACCATCGGCAGGGTCTGCCGGAGCGACGCCCAGTCGGAGCGGTTGTCGGCGGTCCAGTGCGCGGCGTAGCGCTGGACCCCCGTCCACCCGGAGCGGGTGATGACGAAGGGACGGCGGTCCGGGGCCAGCCGCGCCAGTCCCTCCGCCGTGGCGCGGGCCATGTTCAGCCCGTAGAGGTTGTGGGCCACACGGTGATCGCCCCCCGCGCCGTCCAGGTTGTGGCGGACCGGGCCGGGAATGGTCGCACCGTCTTCCCCGAAGAGCGCGGGCTCGTTCATATCGTCCCAGATGCCGTCCACCCCAGCCTCCACCAGGTCTCGGTGCAAGTCGCCCCACCACTCCCGGACGCGCGGGTCGGTGAAGTCCGGAAAGGCGCAGTTTCCGGGCCAGACCGGTCCGATGAAGACGCGCCCGTCGGGGTAGCGGCAGAACATCCCCCGCGCCAGCCCGTCCTTAAAGACCCGGTACTTCCGGTCGGCCTTGACCCCGGGGTCTACGATGGTGACGACTTTGAAGCCCTGCCCGTGCAGGTCGGCGATCAGGCGCTTAGGGTCAGGGAAGCGGCGACGGTCCCAGGTGAAGACCCGATAGCCGTCCATGTAGTGGATGTCCAGGTGGATGCTGTCGCAGGGGACGCGGTAGGTCTCCCGGAAGTCGCGGGCCAGGCGGCGGACCCGTTCTTCGGGGTAGTAGGACCAGCGGCACTGGTGGTAGCCCAGGGCCCAGCGGGGGAAGAGGGGATGGCGACCCGTCACTTCGGTGAAGCGTTCCAGGAGTTGGGCGACAGTGGGGGCATAGAAAAGAAGATAAGACACTTTACCCCAGCCCTGGCCTTGCGGGTCGTGAGGCAAGTAGAGGTCTATCCCCACGGACTCCGGATCGGCCTGACCCAGGTCAAACCGACTGCGGGCTGAACTCTCTAACAGCAGTCCCCAGGCGTGCCGTCCGTCCGGATGTAGCACGATCAGGAAGGGGACACAGAGGTAGAGGGGGTCATCGCCGGGGCCGTAAGTGCGAGGGTCGGTGTTCCAATTGATGTAGACGCGGCCGCGCAGGTCCAGAGGCGCGGCTCGTTCTCCCAGGCCGTAGAAGTGAGCGTTTGGGGGAACACGCCAGCGCAGGAGGGCATAGGAAGGGCGCTCCTCCGTTGCGCCTTTTATCTCCCCGCCAGCGGCCCAACTCACCGGTGCGGCCTCCTCCGCGAGGGTGTCCCCGGAGGCGTTGGCGATGGCGATGCGGCCGTCGGGGGAGACCCGGCAGCAGAGGAGGGGGGTGCGGAGTTCGGCAGCTTGCTTTAGCGACGCAGTGGCCTCCCGAAGCATACCAGCCTCAGGCTGCCAGGAGACTTGGATGATGTCCGACGCGAAGGCTTGAACTGTTACCGAGGCGCGGGCAAAGTGGCAGTGGAGGGCATTCTCCTCCTCACGGACGGAGAGGAGCGGGCCGGGGGTGGCAATGACAGGGCCAGGGGGCGGGAACGCACCCGGCGGGACGGGGATGCGGCGCAGGAAAGCCAAAAGGAGCGGTAGTCCCCGGAGAGGGCGTTTGGGGTCAGCGAACTTCGCCTCCACCCATCGGGTGCGAACAGCGTGGACGACACCGTTCCACGTGGGCCTTAGCCCGATGGTTTGGATGCCGCGCAGGAGCAGAAAGAGAGGATTGGCCATATCTTACCTCCGGTAGGTTTTTCTTTCAGGAGTTATCCAGCATATAATAGCACACCGACAAAAGCTTAGCAAAAAGAGGTGGCTGAAGTTAGGGCTTCCCAGTTTTATGGCTGGATAGTCGCCTTTGGCCGCGAGATAAAAGATCGTAAGGCAACTGCTCGCGGTTGCCCTACAGCGTCAGGACCGACCGAAGCAAAGCTTGCAGATCTGCCCACGGCTGAAAAACTGGAAAGCCCCGGGGCTGAAGTTCAGTCACGAGTCGGGACAGGTAAGACCATAGGGGAATTACCCTGGGCAATAATTTTCCGGGAAGAATACGAGATTACTCCGCATAGGATAATCCTTCCCCAATAAAGTGCAACCAGAAAAATAGCCCGGAACACCTTGGCTTTACCTACATAGCCGCACACGGACCGGGGGTCAGTAAAAGAAAGCAGGAGGGCAAACCCTGCAGTAGCTTGCCCTCCTTAGCCGCTCGGTTTTTTATTGCTCAGTTCACTTTTCCAGCGTGCAGATGGCGCCAGGTTGCTTTATCCTGAGGGCAATGGTCTCAAATACCCGGAATTTGTGTTCCATGTTGGAGGTTTCCAAGTAAGCGGTGACCATGTCTTGCCCAATCGCCAGGTCCATGTAAACGGGCTTGGGGGAAAGAACTACCACTCTGTTTTCTGGAACTGCTGGGGTGAAGAAGAGGCCTGCTTCAGCTACTTTCTTCACAAGTTCTACCTCCAAGAGGCCTTGGCGCCCAACTACCCTCTGAAGCAAAGCATAAGCGGAAGGGTTCATGATTACTGCATAGGGTCCATAGAAGCCCGAGGAGGTGAGTTTTGCTACTGCTTTGGAAATGTCAGCTAAAGCTTGGCCTTCTTTTTCCCAATCACCGAGGGGGAGAACTTGGCGGCCAGAAGCGTTAAGTAAGCCCTCAAGGCCGGTTTCCTCGCAGCCTTTGAAGATTAGCTCATCTTCTTCAAAGGCGCATAAGGCCGCCGCTGCCGCTATCGGGCCTACATCAAAAGGTTGCCCCCTCTCAAAGGCGTCTAAGTCCCTGGCAGTTATGGCAAAATCCCGACAAATCATCACCAAAGGTAGGTGTTTGCTCAGCTCTGCCTTTACAGGTTCCCCTTCTACCAGCTTGTAGCTGTAAAGAGGCACTGTGTAGATCCCAAAGCCCAAAGGGCCGCAAAGCTGGAGGAATTTCCGCCCTACCAAGATTTGGCTGGCCACTTCTTTGACCGTTTTGTCAATCAATTCCCACTGGGAAGGGCTTAAAGGCACAGCTTCTCGCATAAGGATGTGCTCCATGTTTAACCCTCCTTTTTAATCAAACTTCCTATGGTCCAACCAGAAGGACTTAAGTGGCTTAGCCTCTTCAAAAGCCTCCTAAAGAGGCCTTCATGATACAATTCATGGCTTTTCAAGATCTCCAATAGCTCTTTTACGGATGGCTCTTGCACTTTGCTTGCAAATTCTTCATATTTTTGGGCTGTTTCTGTTTCCAAGTTTACGTCAGCTTGCAACATAGCTTGCACTTCGCGCGCAAGATTAACAGGGTGGTGTTCAATTGGTATAGGCTTACCTAAACCGGCGAGTTTTTCAGCAAGCCAGCCCATGTGTTGCATCTCGTTTATGGCTTGAAGCTCCAATTGTCGTGAAGTCTCTTCATCCTTGGTCAAGAAGGAGTGGAAAAGATACTGCAAAATAGCTGCGTATTCGTGGCGTATTCCCCAATCCAAAGCTTCCAATACGGAAGGGGAAGGGGACTGGGGCACAGCGGTTTCTTCGGGTGGGCTTTCTGAGCGAAACTTTTCCCCAAGCTCCACGAAGATTTCCCGGTGGCGTTCTTCATCAGCAAGGATGCGTTCCAAGTCTGAACGCAGGTCCGGGTTTTCTATTGCGGAGATGTAGGCACGATACATAGCTATGGCTCGGTCCTCAGCTTGGACATCTCTGTCCATCCATTCGGCTTTGGTTTCTCCACCCAAGTCCGTGAAACCTCGTTCAATGGTTGGGAGGCCTTGGAGCTTGACAATCCAGCGGGAGAGTATCCAGAAGTGGCGCATTTCTTCTCGGGCTATGGCTTCAATTTCGCAGGCTTCTTCTCCTTCGCCCATGGCATAGGCGTGCAAGAGGTATTGGATTACGGCGGCATGCTCATCCTTCGCTGCCGCTTTGAGCATCTCTACCAAATCGGCCATAACTTACCCTCCTTTCTTAAGGAGCTTCTCTAAGCGCGCGTATTCTCCTTCCAGGAAGTTGGCGTGGAAAGCCTCTTCGTCCCTTAGCTTCTCAAATATGGCTTTTATATTGGGATCCTCAGCCAAATCCATCGCCAGTTGATATTTATCTCGGGCGGCCTGTTCTTCAATAATCATGACCTTGAGGAAATTGAGCCAATCCATGGTTAACCTCCGTCAAGTAATTTTTTTGAACTTTTCCTTGGGGGCATTGCAGACTGGACAACGCTCTGGAGGATTACCCTCAGCTATGTAGCCGCAAATTTGGCAGACATAATATTCAGGAGCAGTCTCGGCTACTAAATGTTGGAGGGCGCGTTTGTATAGGGAGGCGTGCTCTTCTTCCACATCGCGGGCATGACTAAAAGATATGGAAGCTTGCTTATCCCCTTCCTCTTCCGCTTCCCTTATGAATTGAGGGTAATAAACACCACTGGCCTTCTCTTCCCGTTCAAAAGAGGCCTTCAGGTTGGACTCAGTATCTCTGGTGATGACTTCCCCCAGCAGTTTAAGATGGCGTGTGGCGTGGACGCGTTCTGCTTCGGCTACGGCTTTGAACAGAGCGGCTATCTGAGGATAGCCCTCTTCCTCGGCCTTTTCGGCATAGGCCAGGAGGCGAAAATAGGCTTTGGCTTCAGCTACAAAGGCTGTGTACAGGTTTTGCTTCGTCTTTTCGCCCATGCTACTTCCCGATTTCCTCCAAAGCTGCTAAGATTTCGGAGATGTCCGGAACCTGCCGGATTGGGTATATCTTCTTGAACCTTATGACCCCTTCTTCATCTACGATGAAGACCGCCCTTTCGCTGAAACCGTTTTTCTCGCGGAAGATTCCGTAAGCCTGAGCTACGCCTCCGTGTGGCCAGAAATCGGCCAATAGAGGTGTTTCCTTAACGCCTATAGCATCAGCCCAGGCCTTCTTGCAGGGGACGCTGTCCACGCTTATGCCCAAAGCTATGGCGTTGAGTTCAGCAAATTTTTCCCGATTTTTTTCCAAATCTTGCATTTGGATCTTGCACACTTCGGTCCAAGCCAAGGGGTGAAAGGAAAGTATTACCTTTTTGCCGCGCAAGGTGTTCAAGCTCACATCATTGCCATCTTGGTCTTTGAGTGTAAAATCCGGTGCCAAATCTCCAACTTCGGCCATTTTTGCCTCCTTATCCTTCAAAGAATGGTTTCTCCCAGTCATCCCACCAAGTTTGGTTGGCGGTCAAGTATTCAAGGGCTTCGCGCAAGACTTTATAGTGTTTGTTTTCTTCCTCCATAAGAAGGCCGTAAAGTTCCTGGGCTTGCGGGATAGGCGTCTTTTCCTTGGCCTCTTCATAGAGGCGATAGCTTCGCTCTTCCATTTTAAGGGCATACTCTAAGACAGCTACATCGCCTTGGATGCTTGGGGCCTGCTGGGGTGGAGGGAAAATGAAGGGCGGAAGGAGTTCTTCAAACGCTTTTTCCGGCTCAGGGAGAACGGAAATGTCAAGGCTTTTGCCCACTTCCAGAGCTTCATCCCTGTGCAGCCACGGTTTTCCTTCTCGGAACGCTTGATATTCGGCCAGGAGTATGCGAAGGTGGTCCTCTTCCATTCGTGCTAAGTAAGAGAAGGTATTACGGCCTCGCTCATCGGGGCTTCTCAAAGCGGCTTCGGCGTAAAAATCCTTGCCCATTTTTTCATTCTTTATGGCAAGAGCCAAAATAGAGAATATCTCGTCAACCATCGCCCTCTCCTTTTTTAGAGAAACGAGGGACCGGCTAATGGCCGGTCCCCCACAAAACTTACTCCACTACTTTAATCGGGTGCGCATATTCCCAGAGGCCGTGGATGTTGCAGTAGGAGGTAGCGTAAAGTGTTCCCGATTTCTGCACCTTCATCCAGAAGACTACTTCGTGGTGGGTGTAGACTGGTCCGGTGTTGGGGCCTTGGACTGACTCGCCATGGGCGTTAAAGGCGAAATGGCCGACATCGTAAGCGTATTTGTCCCCCTCCGGATGGAAATACACGCTAACCCAACGGATGTGGTGCTCGGTGGTGTTAGGATGAGCTATCTCTTTGCCGATGCTTATTTTCACCTGGAAAAGTTCACCAGCCTTGACCTCGGAAGGGGCTTCAATGACTGGCACATGCTTTTCAGCTTTCCAATCAGCTTTTTGGAAAAGTTCCCCTATCATGTTGTGACCTCCTTCAAGATTCTTGCGAATTTGGCTCCAAATTCCTCTCCCTTTTTGAGCTCTTCGTGGCTCGCTCTACCGGTGAAGGTGATGGAGTCTACCAATTCCCATCTGAGTGGTTCTATGATTTCCTTGAGCCTTTTCAGGGCTCCACCGCTCCAACCGTAGCTTCCGAAGTAGGCTGCTTTCTTGTTCATTACTCGCTTGAGGGCAGCCATCTCCAAAGCATGGGCTACCGGAGGGAAGAGGTCTCCTTCATAAGTCGGGGCTCCTATTATGACCCCTCGGCGAACCCACAGGTAGGGAAGGATATAGGCGGGGTGAACGCGGGCCGCATCAAAGATTTCCACCGGGACCCCTTCTCTGGAGACCCCCTGGGCTACAGCGTTCATGAACTTTTCGGTGTTGCCATACATTGAGCCGAAGATGAGGGTGACAGCAGGCTCGCCTGGGGAAGAGGCATAACTCGCCCAAAGTTTGTAAAGTTCCACGATAGCCGAGGGGTTCTTTCGCCAGATTAGGCCATGAGAGGGAGCAATTACATCTACCTCAATGCCTTTAATTTTGTCAATAGCTCTGAGGACAGGCCCACTGAATTTGGCTACTACGGTAACGTAATAGCGAAGGGCTTCTTGCTTGTAGAACTCCAAATCGGGGCATTCATCGTCAAATATTGCCCCCCTCAAGGCTCCGTATCCCCCAAAGGCGTCGCAGGAGAAGAGGACGCGCGAGTTGACTTCATAAGTCATCATGGTTTCAGGCCAGTGGACGAAAGGTGTGTGGAAGAAGCGGAGCGTTCTTTGGCCTAAGTTTAGGGTCTCGCCATCCTCTACCACTTTAACGTTTTCAGTGATGCCGAAGAAGGCTTTGAGAAGCTCCTTCCCCCTTGGGCTAACGATTATGGTTGCCTTAGGAGCAACCTGGCGGAAGGTGAACAGAGTCCCGGTGTGGTCAGGTTCCATGTGGTTGACGACTACATAGTCTATCTCCGTGGGGCTTATGAGTTCAGCGATGTTGGAGAAGAATTCATCGGTTTTGATGTTTTTGGCCAAATCAATTAGGACTTTCTTTTCGTCCAAGATTAGGTAATAGTTGTATGAGACCCCTTCCCTCTCTATCGGCCAAAGGCCTTCAAAGAGGTCGGTGGAGCGGTCATTTATGCCAATCCAATAGATTCCGGGAGCTATAGAAATCGGTGGCATTTTAGTCTAAAGGCTCGAACATATCTTTGGTTGCTCCACAATCGGGGCAGACCCAGTCATCGGGGAGCTGCTCAAAGGGCGTTACGGGGGAAATGCCACGGTCGGGGTCACCTTTAGCGGGGTCATAGATATAACCGCAAACTGAGCATTCATAGCGCTTCATGGCTGGCCTCCTTTTTCACTAAGGTATTGGATTACAATTTTGGCCTCTTCATCGCTTAGCTTGGCACCTTTTTGGCGCATCCTTTGAACTGTTTTCTCCCATTCCTCCGGAGTCTTCTTAGCGTTTTGGATGGGCGCAAGGTTATGGCACTTTGTGCATCGCTCTTGGATTAAGGCCTCTGCGCCAATTGTTACCTTGCGTTCCGGATGCTCCGGATATTTACAGGTCCAGGCTATTATAGTTAATAGGAACAAAATTGTCAATAATAAAGGTTTACGCCTCATTTTTTAACCTTCGCTGTGGTCAATTTAAAGCTTTTTCTGGTGAAAGCAACTCTGGCTGAAGAGTCGCTTTGGATTCTAAAGAAATTGCTTCACCTTTCACTTTTACGATGATTGTATCACCCATTTTGAAACGGCCTTCCAGGATGGCTTCGGAGAGAGGCTCTTCCACGTAGCGCTGGATTGCTCTCTTGAGGGGGCGGGCACCGAAGTTGGGGTCGTAACCTTTTTCGGCCAGGAATTCCTTCGCTTCCTCGGTCAGCTCTATGGAGAGCTTCTGCTCTTCAAGCCTTTTAGCCAATTTGCCGATTTCCAGGTTCACTATCTTCTTGATGTCCTCCTTTGTTAGCGGTTTGAAGACTACTATAGCGTCAACTCGGTTCAGGAATTCGGGCCGGAAGGTGCGTTTAAGCTCAGATAGAACTTGCTCTTTCATGGCTTCGTAACGGGTTTGGAGGTCTTTTATTTCATCCCTGGTAGCTTTGAAGCCAAGGGCTGCTGCTTTGTTCAGCCTTTCCACCCCAATGTTAGAGGTCATTATCAAGATGCAGTTGCGGAAGTCAACCCTCCGGCCGCGGCCATCGGTCAAGTGGCCTTCTTCCATTATCTGGAGGAGGATGTTGAATACTTCTGGATGAGCTTTCTCTATTTCGTCCAAGAGGATTACGCTGTAAGGGCGGTGGCGGACGGCTTCTGTTAGTTGTCCACCTTCCTCGTATCCGACGTAGCCGGGTGGGGCGCCAATGAGGCGGGAGACGGTGTGGCGTTCCATGAATTCGGACATGTCTATCTGGATTAGGGCATCTTCGGTGCCGAACATGAACTCAGCTAAGGCTTTGGCCAGCTCCGTCTTACCAACCCCTGTCGGCCCCAGGAAAATGAAGGTTCCGATTGGGCGGCGAGGGTCTTTAATCCCAGCCCTTGCCCTGCGGACAGCTTTAGCCACAGTTTCAATGGCCTCGTCTTGGCTTACAATGCGCTTGTGCAGCTCCTCTTCCATCCGCAATAGGCGCTTGGTTTCTTCCTCAGCCAAAGAAGTCACCGGAACCCCGGTCCACATTGATACCACTTCCGCTATGTCTTCGGGGGTTACCAAGGGGAGGTCTTCGGAAAGCTCCCATTCTTCCCTGAGGGAGGAAAGCTTCTTTTCCAGGTCTACTTCCCTGAGGCGCAAGGCTACAGCTTCTTCGTAATCGCCGAAGCTCAGGATTTCCTCTTTCTTCTGGCGAATTTGCCTCAGGTTGCGGAATATCTCTTGGAGCTGGCGGGCGTAAGGCGATTTGTACATCCTAACCCTGGCCGCAGCTTCGTCTATGAGGTCAATGGCTTTGTCCGGAAGGTAACGGTCAGTTATGTAACGGATGGAGAGGCGAACAGCGCTGAGGATTGCTTCATCGGTTATTTTAACTTTGTGGTGGGCTTCGTAGCGGCTCCGTATGCCCTTTAAGATTTCAATTGTTTCCTGAGGGGTTGGTTCAGAGATGTAAACAGGCTGGAAACGGCGCTCTAAAGCCGCATCTTTCTCTATGTACTTGCGATAATCATCGGGGGTTGTAGCTCCTATGCATTGGAGTTCACCTCGGGCTAAAGCTGGTTTGAGGATGTTAGCGGCATCTACCGCTGAGCCCGCTGCTCCAGCCCCTACTAACATGTGCATTTCGTCTATGAAGAGGATGACGGGGGAATTGCGTATTTCTTCAATGACTTTCTTCAGGCGCTCTTCAAATTGCCCCCTGTAGATTGTTCCGGCCACCAGTGCGCCGACGTCCAGCATTACCACCCTTTTATCAAGCAATGGTTCGGGCACTTCTCCGGCTACAATGCGCTGAGCGAGGCCTTCAACTATAGCTGTCTTTCCAACGCCTGGCTCTCCTATGAGGGCGGGGTTGTTTTTGGTGCGGCGGGCCAGGATTTGCATTACCCTCTCAATCTCTTTCTCACGGCCTATTACCGGGTCAAGTTTGCCTTCTGCTGCTAAAGCCGTCAGGTCAACCGAGAGTTGGTCCAGTAAAGGAGTTGTGCTTTCAGCGGGGCGAGAAGGAGGTTGCGGCTTGCTTTCAATAATGAGCTTAGTAGTCTGACGCCTTATGGCTTCTAAATCAACCCCTAAGTTCCTCAGGACTTCTATCGCTAACCCTTCTTCTTCCTTAGCCAAGGCCAATAAGAGGTGTTCTGTCCCTACATAGTTGTGGCCGAGGCGACGGGCCTCGTCCATGGCCAGGGCTAAAACCCGCTTGGTCCTTGGGGTAAGGGTGAGCTGGGTTGGGGTATGCCTTCCGGGCTTTATAAGCCTTTCCAGGGTGCGGCGGACGTGCATAGGATTTATGCCTAACTCTTCCAGAACTTTTACTGCTACGCTGTCTCGGTCGTGAAGGAGGCCCAAAAGGAGGTGTTCGGTTCCTATGTAGCTGTGGTTGAACCTTATGGCCTCTTCTTGGGCCAATTTCAGGACTTTACGAGCCTGCCTGGTGAATTTCTCCAACTTATCTCCCATATTCCCTCCGAGAGAACTCCTCGTAATCTTTACGCCAGTCCTCGCTGGAGCGTTCGTGCTCTGCCACCCTCTTAAGGCTTAAGCCCATCCGGCGGTGAACGGGGTCAAGGCTTATTATCTGAAGGCGTAGGACATCCCCAACCTTTACCACTTCTTTGGGGTGGCTTATGCGTTGGAAGGAGAGCTCAGAGATATGGATGAGGCCTTCTATGCCATCCTCTATTTGGACGAAAGCGCCGAAGGGGGTTAGTCTGGTGACAGTTCCTTCCACAAATTGCCCAACTCTGTACTTCTCTTCCACCATGCTCCAGGGTTCAGGCTGGAGGCGCTTTAGGCTCAAGCTCACCCTGTTCCTCTCTTTGTCCACTTCCAGGACGTAAACTTCTACTTCGTCTCCTACTTTGACCACTTCGCTGGGGTGAGAGACTTTGGTCCAAGATAGCTCTGATAGGTGGATTAACCCTTCAACTCCCCCAAGGTCCACGAAGGCCCCGAATTCGCATATTCCGGTAACCTTGCCGACGCAGATATCTCCTTCCTGAAGCTCGCGAAGGAGCCGGTTTTTCCTTTCCGCTCGCCACTCTTCCATAGCCAGCTTTTCTGAAAAGATTAGGCGTCCTTGCTCTCTTTCCGCTTCAAGCACCTTTAATTTTATCTTCTGCCCAACAAGTTCGGAAAGGACTTTTGTCCTTGCGCTCCCTCTGTGGTTGCGGTAACGGTAGGGGTCAATCTGGGATAGGGGGACAAAGCCCTTGAGGCTTCCAACCTTTACCAGCAAGCCACCTTTATTGTAGTCCACCACTTCGGCTTCAAAGGTGGCCTTTGTGCGCTTCAGTTCTTCTACGTAAGCCCAATCGCTTTCCAGTTTGGCCCTGAGGATAGAAACCACGGCCTGGCCAGTATCGGACTCAGGCTTTATGACGCAGACGGGGATTTCATCGCCTTCTTTGTAGTTCTTGAGGATTTCCCAGGCTGGTCCTGCCAACTCTTTGCGGTGAAGGATAGCCTCGGTCTTAGTGCCAATATCCACCAAAACCTCGTCAGGGGACAGCTTGACAATGACCCCCTTGACTATGTGTCCTGGAGCTATGTGAGGTATTTCCAGAAGTTCCTGGTAGATTTCCTGTGGCTCCATAGGTCCTCCCGCCCTTTGGGTTCATGATTATTATAGACAAATTCAGGCCTAAAGGCAAACTGAAGGTTTTTTGGGGCGTGTCCCAGAATTGTGTGAGGCCTGCTGGCCGGGGGTCTGCTAAGCTCTTTGGTCCCACTCGGAGGGTCCCCTCATAACCCCCTGGCCTTTACCCTCCTTGCAGGGGGGTACGGGAAGTTTACCCCTCGCAGGGGGTATGTGGGATTCCCCACCCCCAATTGTTGGGGGTTTACCAGGGTTTTGGGTTCCACTCGTGTGGGGGTTTACCTTCCTCGTAGGGGGGTTACGGGGGGTAGGCCACACTTCCCTTATTTAAATTTAGGGGGACACCCCCAAGCCCCCTGCCAGGGGCTTTGCACCCCTGGCCCCTCCTTTTGCCCACCCCCGTTTTGATTAAGGTCGGCGAAGGCCGACCTTTGGCCGCAGGCCCCAAAAGGCTGATTTCAATCGGCATGAAAAAGGCCGACGAAATTGAGACACACCCTTAGCCCTATGTGACGTTATGGCTTCATCCTCATATGGTCTATTGCCAATTAAACCGGAGTTGCGGGTATTGCTTTTTTACCGCAAAGGACACAAAGAAATTAAAGAGCTCTGCGCCCTTTGCGCTCTTTGCGGTTCAAAAAACTGAAGGTCGGCGAAGGCCGACCTTTGGCCGTAGGCCCAAAAGGCTGATTTCAATCGGCATGAAAAGGGCCGACGAAATTGGGCCACACCCCCCTTTTTGCTTCTCCATCAGGCGGTGAAACGCTCCTGGGAAAACGCGGCGCTGCTATAGCCGATTCAAAGTTTTACCGTAAAAGCGCAGGTAAAAGCGAAGCAATTATGGCGGCAAGTATGGTTATCCATGCAGTCACAAGCAACCCTATAATCCACTTTAAGGTGGAAGAAATAGTCCGTCTTACATCCTCAATCTTGTCCTCAAGGTCCTGCTTTGTGGCTTCAAGTTCTCGCCTCACCCCTTCAATCTTGCCCTCAAGGTCTTGCCTTACCCCCTCAATCTTGCCCTCAAGGTCCTGCTTTGTGGCTACAAGCTCTTGCCTTACCCCCTCAATTTTGCCCTCAAGGTTCTGCCTTGTGGCTTCAAGTTCTCGCCTCACCCCCTCAATCTTGCCCTCAAGGTCCTGCCTTGTGGCTACAAGCTCTTGCCTTACCCCCTCAATCTTGCCCTCAAGGTCTTGCCTTACCCCCTCAATCTTGCCCTCAAGGTCCTGCCTTGTGGCTGCAAGCTCTTGCCTTACCCCCTCAATCTTGCCCTCAAGGTCCTGCCTTACCCCCTCAATCTTGCCCTCAAGGTCCTTCCTCGTAGCCGCAAGTTCCTTTCTTACCCCTTCAATCTTGCCCTCAAGCTCTTGCCTTGTGGTCTCTATCTTGTAATCAAGCCTCTCCCAGTAACGGTCAATCTTCTCGTCCAGCGAGATAAACCTCTGGCTTATGTTATCCAAGATTCTAGAATGTTCTTCAACCCTACTTTCAAGCCATGTTATCTTTTGCTCAAGGGTTACCTCGGCCATGATAAACCTCCTGGCAATCTGCAATTTAAGTTTAGCATACTTAAGCCCAAATGGCAAGGCAAATTTCGCCGTTTGCCCGTTTGCGCAAAGCTGTGCATAGGGTTTATAATTTCAAAAAGCTGATGGAAATCATTTCCGGAGATTTTGGCTATGATTGAGCACTACGAGTTTGGCCACATCGTGATTAGAGGGAAAAGC
>Ga0197143_1001792_pt1 | contig 17273 bp, 19 predicted proteins | sample GBS70_MetaG_FD_148603 | JGI IMG/M metagenome (GOLD analysis project Ga0197143, IMG submission 148603) | Sediment microbial communities from Great Boiling Springs, Gerlach, Nevada, United States - GBS 70_MetaG | ecosystem: Environmental > Aquatic > Thermal springs > Hot (42-90C) > Sediment...
GGACCTAGAGCTTCTTGAGCTAGAGCGGCGCGGGCTGATCGAGCGGGCTTCAAGGCGGATCGTTATCCTGAACGAATCGAGATTGCGGGAGTTGGCGCAGAGCCTCTTTTGATCGCGATTTTCTGAGAAGTGTTGTCAAGCCAACAGCCCAAGTGTTGCCAAGACAATATACTAAGTGTTGGCTAAACGGCAGTCGGGCTCCGCGAGGCGGTGTATACGTGAGCTATCCCAAAGCAGAGGTGCACCGCCTCGAAGGAGGTGATCAGGATGATTATTATCATCATCGGTGATGATTGGATTCTCATTAATTGTTCTTGTCTAACGATGGGTTAGTTTTGCTAGAACGGACAAGGCTGTTTATAATGAATGCAAAAGCAGTCTTGTTCGTTCTTAGTAGCAGCTCAACTCATGCCATGCAAGGGAAGCGGCCATGAGTACAGGTTTGCTCGTTCAAAAAGTTTCGAAGGCCTTTAAAGGGAAGACTGTTCTTCACGATATTGACTTAGCTGTTCACCCTGGCGAAGTTGTACTCCTCAAAGGCCCTAACGGGAGTGGGAAGTCCACCCTGGTGTACTTGATCTCCGGCGTCTATCGGCTTGAGATAGGTGATATCTGGCTGGACGGAATCTCGCTCAAAGAGGAGCCCCGCCGTGCGAAAGCTGCTGTCACAACCGCTTTCCAAGAGATACTCTTCGACCCACTCCTTACGCCCTTACAGGCGCTCTATATCCATACCAAGTTCTATGGCGCACGCTGGAGCAGAAAGCAAATCCAACAGATCTTAGAGGAGTTCGGCGTCAGCGAACCGAATCGCCCCATCTTTCAACTTTCGGGGGGAACGAAGAAGAAGGTCGAGTTGCTCAAAGCTCAGCTGATCGAGACCCCAATTTATATCTTTGATGAGCCCTTTGCCGGCCTGGATGAGTCAAGCCGTAAGCAAGTCGAAGAGATGATACGTGCTCGCAAGCGCCAGGGCAAGACGATCTTGCTCGTCAGCCATGAGCCAGGGATGCTCGATTTTGTTGATCGTACTGTGTATCTTGAGGCCGGACAGATCGTGGAGAGTGTCAAGGAGGTTCCCAAGGTGGTCGTTGAAGCTATCGTGAAGGGGTGGAAAGAAGAGTACCGCGCAGCACTTGAGCCTTATCTGTTAGAGGTGCAGAAGTTGGAGCCGACCGAAGAGGAGATCGAGGGACTGCTCAAGTCTTTAGGGTTAGATAAACTGGGCAAGCCCATTCAGGTCATTCGTGCTGATGAAGCTGCCGCTCAGGAGCTATTAAAGGGGCTGGGAGGGGCTGTGCGCACTCTTGCTCCTCAGCAGACTTCAGCTTTCAGAACTAAGCTCAGGTTAGCTGGGGAGCTCTCACTCGCACAAGCAACTCGTCTGCTTGAGGAGCGCGGCCTGGAAGTTCTGGAGTTACGCCAGGTGTGAGCTATGCAAGCTACTCTGTTGCTATGGTGGATCTTTCTCAAAGAGGCCTTCACCCGGTGGGAGTTGCTTTTGCCCTTCGTGATCAATCAAATGCTGGCTTTATGGATTTTCTCTTGGGGTTTCCAGAAAGTCGCCGGCTTGGAGTACGCTCAGACTTTAGCCATCGGTTGGGTCGGCTTTGCAATGGTGACTATCGCCGTCATCAGCGGCGTTACCTTGACAATTGATTTGAGCTTGCAGAAGATCCGTTATTGGCTCAGTTTGCCGGTCTCGCCAGGAGCGATCGTGTTGGGCAAGCTGCTAAGCGCCGGTGCTTTAAGCGTGGTCGCTTCTCTCTTCACGCTGGCCCTGGGGCGAGCTCTGTTGCTTCAAATCGAGCCCTTTGAGGCCCTGTGGGTCTTATTGACGCTTGTTCTCCAAGGATTCACGCTCGTCGGCCTGCTCGCTTCCATCTCCGTGTTTATACGCGATATCACAAAGATCGGCGTCATTATCAGCTTGATTGTCGGCGCGCTGCAATATCTCAGTGTCGTCTATTTCCCCATCGAAATCTTCCCGATATATGTGAGGGGGCTCATCTATCTCAACCCGCTGACGTATGCCATCAATTTTATCAGAGCGCTCTTGCTCTCGGACCGACTCGATCTGCTCCCTCTGGCTGTGCTGAGTCTCTTGAGTGTCGGGTGGCTGCTGGTGGGCTGGGCGGTCTTGCAAAGGAAGGTGATCCATCAGGGGCGTTAAGCAAAGACATCTCACAACAAATCTAGCAAGAAACTTGAAAGAAAGGAGGAATTGCCATGATGAAAGGCTGGCTGAAGAAAGCGATGGTTGGCTGTACTATTGCGCTTATGCTTTTGGCGATCGGACGCCTAGAAGGGTTGCGAGCACAAGGCGGGCTTGATCTGAAGACCCTAGTCAACACGCGCACCGATGAATTGATCAAATTGGCCCAAGACCTCAAGGTTGATACGAGCAGTTTAACGGCGTTCAAGCAGGCTTTTAATGCTGATAAAGTCGATGATGCTACCAGGTCCCTCAATGCCTTCCCCGCTGTAATCACTGTGTTTGCCGGCTTAGGAAGGCTGAAAAAGCTGGATGAAGCGACGCTTCAAGCAGGCCTTTACAAGTTGATAGGCGCCCTTGAGCTCTTTCTCGAAAGCGTGAAGAGTCAAGAGACCAAGGTCTGTGTGGGGCTCTATCTGACAGACAAGAAAGAGGAACGTATTGTCGGGCCGTTCGTTAACGACTCTCCGAAGGAAATCGGAGGCACAGTACCACTGAAGCTACAAGCTCAACGATGTATATAACGGCTTGGCAATTCCAAGTGTAGCGAGACGGCAGTCGGGCTCCGCGAGGCGGTGTAAGCTAAGCCATCCCAAACGAGAGGCGCACCGCCTCGAAGAGGAGGAGACGAAGTTAGCAGTCTGTACGATCGGAGTAGTGTTGGTGTTGGGAATTTCAGCATATCAGTCAATAGTTAGCGCGAATCTGGATCAAGCAAGCTTGCCTGAAAGGGCATTGACAACTGATCCGTTATTTGACCGTAGCACTTTCATTGCCAAAGTAAAAGGGATCTTTAAGCCTATAGAACGAGTTCTACCCAAGGGTGATACTCTAGACTACAACAGGACTGTCTTATTTAGCGGCTTGCCGAATAACACCAATGAGCATATCGTCATCGTGCCCTTGAGTAAGTCATCGCTATCCAAGCAAAAAGCTCGGCGGCTTGGAATCGATTTGACTTGGCAAGAAGCTAACCCTATAGCGCTTGCTGCTTACTACATTATTGCTCCCAATGACTTTTCGTCACTTGAGGCTGGGAAGCCTTATTTAACTATAGCTATATCTTGGGAGAAGCGAGTAGTGTGAGATCAGACTGGTACAGTGGTCAAGGAAGCTGAGATCATGTGGCTGCGAGGATGCAATGATGAGCAGGCTGAGCATGACCATGTTTTCGGATGGATGGGCAAAGATTGGTTCCTTTTCCTTGGCAATGCTTATGGGCACGATGGAGAGTTTTGTGTAATAATTTCTGAAGATCAAGCTGGGTAGGCGTAGGCGCTAAATTGTGCACATGGTGGAACGTTCGGAGCTCTTAGGCGATTATGTGCAAGAGTTAATTCATCAAGGAGCGATCCGCTCTGCGCCCGTCGAGCGAGCCTTCCGCGCTGTAGAGCGAGATCGCTTCCTTCGCTCTATCTATCGCTACCTCCCGCAAGAGGGCACCTGGGAGTGCATTACGCACTCCCCAGAAAATCCTGACTTGAAGACCCTTCAACTGATCTATTCTGATCGTTCTCTCGTCACGCTTGTGAGGGATGGGAGGCCGGTCAGCTCTACCTCCCAACCATCTCTCGTGGCCCAGATGCTAGAGGCATTGGAGCTCTACCCTGGGGCGAAGGTGCTAGAGATTGGGACGGGTACAGGGTACAATGCCGCCCTGATGGCAAAAATCGTCGGCGATCATGGGTGTATTGTCACATTAGATATTCGTGCAGAAGTGGCCAACCAAGCTCACCAGCTCCTAAGCCAGATGGGTTACACTAATATCCGTGTGCTCTGCCGCGATGGCTTCTACGGAGCTTCAGAGTATGGGCCTTATGACAGAATTGTGGCTACCGTAGGCTGCACCGATATATCTCCTCATTGGGTTCAGCAGCTGGCTCCACAAGGGTTTATGCTGGTGCCGCTTCAGCATGGAAGTTTATCAAGTCATCCTCTGGTGCACATTCATCTGGAGGAGGGACGGCTAGTCGGCCGCGTAGTGGGATGGTCTGGCTTCATGATCATTGAAGGGGAGTTAGCTTGGGCAGGGGAGTTCTGGGCAGAGAGCCCGTGGATAACTCGGGTACCACCATTTGTGCTTCAGGGAGAGCCTGTAGCTTCTTATCCCCTTCCTCCAGAGTTGCCTCTCGCCGATGACCCCTTGAAAAACCCGATCCATCAAGCATTTTACTTCCTCTTGACTTTAAATGATAGACGTGCCTGTGAGACACTGAGAGGCTACGGCCTTATCACTCCTGAGTCCGCTGTAGTGATCAGTGGTCAGCAGGTTCTGCTCTACTCCCAAGATACTCAGCCTGATAAGGAGCTCTATGAGACAATGATGACACTCTATCATACCTGGCAGGACCTAGGCCGTCCCAGTTGGCGAGATTATATGCTACAATTTTCGCCAACGAGCAGCGCCAAAGGCCAGCTTTACAAGCAAGACCATAAATGGATTATTACTCGCAAGTGGTTTGAGCAACTGACTTGGCTTCACGAGAACGCACTGTGGAAGTGATCAACCCCTCTCATGGATAGAGATACCCTCAACTAGAATTCCAGAGGCCCGTTCTTCAAACCTTGACAAACATAGTACCATGTTATATAATGTACCATGTCATGGTAAACAGAGAGAGGGTTGACCTAGAGAACTGGATCGCGCAGTTGCGCAAAGGAGCCCTAGAATTTGCCGTGATGCTCCTTTTGCAAGACGGGAAGAAATACGGCCTTGAGCTCGTTCAAACCTTGGAGAAGATTCCCGGACTTATCGTCACCGAAGGGACGATCTATCCGCTCCTCAATCGCCTCAAAGAAGAGGGCTGGCTGACCACCGAATGGGTCGAATCCAATGCCGGACCACCACGCAAGTACTATCGCTTGACGCCACAGGGGCGGCAGCGCCTTGAGGCTATGATCCAGCATTGGCAGGAGTTTTCCAGCTCCTTGAATGATCTGATAGAGAGCAAGGTGCGCGTATGAAAGCCTTCACCCCCCACGCCCAGAAGATCTTAGACGACTATCTGCAGCGGCTTACCCAAGCCCTCCAGCCGTTGCCGGAACCTGATCGCCAAGAGATCTTTCGCGAGATCCAAAGCCACATCTACGAGCGCCTGGAGCAAAACGAGAAGATTCTTTTAGAGTCTGAGGACGTACTTGAGGTGTTGTACAGGCTGGGCGAGCCATCTTCGTATATCTCGCTCTATCTGACGGACGCGTACTTACAGAAGGGGTTTGAGCGGCGCTCTCCGGGATTGTTGCTGAAGGGGATCCTGCGCTGGATGGGCTCGTCGGCCTTGAGCTATCTCTATTCGTTTCCGTTCTTCGTGCTCTATTTTGTTTCGCTCTTGCTGTTCACGTTTGGCACGGCGAAGGCGCTCTTCCCAAACAATTTTGGGATTTATGCTCACCAACTGACAGAAGAAGGAGAAGCAAGACCGACAAAGCCAGGACATGTACGCTTTGCATTGTCATTCGGCTTTAAATTTAGCACTGAAGAATCTGAAGTGTCTGAAGAGTTGAAACACGAGATCTTGGGGTACTGGCTGGCGCCGATTGGAATTATTGGAGGGATGATGCTTGGGATAGGCGCGACGGCGCTGCTGCGATGGATGACGCGGCGGCTCTTAGCGAAACGATATGGATTCTGAAAAGGGGAGAGATCACGATGAGCAGAGAAGCCCTCTTAGCTTTATTAGCCATAGTCCTCATAGCGGTAGGAATCTTCTTCTTCCGCTTCCTACCCAAACCGCTATCGTCCCCTGAAACCGACACTCTGCACAAAGTCGAACTCAGTAGTGTCTTGCTTGGCACGGGCAGCAGAGTTGCTTTGGTGAGTCTCAGCATCGCCCAAGGTAATGAGGTCATCTCCCAAAAGCAATTGATCATATTTAGCAAGCCGGACAAGCTCTTGATTGCCGAGCCTGAAGGGGAACGCCTCTTGGCTCTCAAGGAGAAGCTCTTTCTCTTTCTTCCTCATAAGGGCGAGGTCGAGGAGCTCACTTCCCCTAGCAGTCGCAAACAGGGCTTTGCTGGAAGCAATATCAGTTACGAAGAGATGGGATGGGGCTTTCAACTCTCATCAGCGGCTAAGCTCTTCGTGGATAAAGAGACCAAAAGACCGTCCAAAATAGAGTTTTACGGTGAGACAGGGGAACTGCAAAGGGTCGTTGAGTTTGATGAGTTTGTACAGTTTGAGGGCGAGTGGCTAGCAAACAAAGCGAGCATAAGAGAGTTGCTCGATGGCAAAAGCACGGAGATTGCCGTTCTAAGCCGGAACAGCCAACCGCTCCTAGACTTGCTCTTTACGCCTGATCAGTTGAAGAGCTTGAAGCTCGAGTTGCCGAAGAGATAAAGGAGGTGCTCTTTATGTATAGACGCATGGTGTGCTTCGGATTAATAGCCCTTTTGATGTTCAATGGGGGGACAGCAGCCCAACTTGTCCAACCTGCTCAGCAGGCCACTATAGATCTCAAAGCGCTGGTGCTGTCGCGATTGGATGACCTGCTCAAAGCCAGCGAGCAGATAGCCAAGGAGAATCCCAACCTCGATCCAACGTCGTTGCGCGATCCGCTCACTGAGTTCAAGAAGGCTTTTGAAGCAAATAAGATGAGCGACGCCGCTATGCAACTGGACATCGTGAGCGTCATCCTGCTTTTAGCACAAAAGAATGGGTTTGTAACAAGGCTCCAAGAGGCGCATCTGCGGACTGGACTGCATCGTTTAGTCTCGGCGTTCGCCCTGTTTCGAGAGCAAGCTCAGCGTCAGACGGTCAAGATCTGCACAGGCCTCTACATCAGTGAGGATCAAAAGTCCGAAGAGGTGCTCAGCCCTCTCCTGACGGATGTGATCAAGAAGCTCACGTTCACCAACACAAAGACGGGCGCCAAGGAGACGTTCATCCTCAAAGAGTCCAAGTGCTTCTGAAGTTGGTCGTGAAGTCAGGCGTGGTGTACAATAGGGCGCTATGGGTAAGAAGCTGGAAGCGGTCTATGAGAACGGCGTCCTCCGTCCGCTGGAACCCCTGGACCTGCAAGAGCACCAGCGCGTCACAGTGGTCTTGTCTGAGATACCTATAACGGAGGAAGACTGGCTCGACGGAGAGTGCTTGCGCCTCTGTGCTGCTGAGGCGGACGAGCGCATCAGCCTCGAAGCGGTGAGAGAAGCGCTCTCGAAGATCCCCGGCTCCCTGACGGCAGACTTCATCGCAGAGCGCGAAGAACGCTGACGCTCTCATCTAGAACAGCAGCAGGTCTTCGAGGGGCTCGATGGCTGACTATTTCCTGGACTCCAGCGCGCTCGGGAAGTACTACCACGTCGAGGTCGGCACAGCCGAAGTGGACCGCTTGCTGAAGGAGCCCGGCTCCCGGTATTTCATCTCGCGCCTAACTGTAATAGAAGTTCAATCCGTCTTTGCGAGCAAGGTTCGTAGGGGTATCATCACAGAGGCTGACTTTCAATTGTTACGCCGCCGCTTCCTGGCGGATGTGACGAGGCGCCAGTTCCTTGTGGTCCGCATGACCGGCTGGCATTATCAAGAGGCAGAGCGGCTCATCAGAAAGCACGGGCCGAGTCGAAGTTTACGGACTTTGGATGCTCTCCAGCTCTCGGTCGCTCTGGACTTGCGCAACCGAGGGATACTCGATCACTTCGTGTGTGCGGACAAAAATCTGTGTGCGATAGCGCAGGTGGAAGGGCTGTCAGTGATCAACCCGCAGCAGCCATAGACCGCTCAAGGGACAGCGTACAGTTGGCTCACCAATAGACGGGCGCCAAGGAGACGTTCGCCCTCAAAGAGTCCAGGTGCTTCTGAGCGGGTCAACAGCGGAGTCAGCTCACTAGGGAAGCAGCCTCCCCACGCCGATGCGCTCCCGCGCCTCTTCGAGAGTCTGTCGCGCGACGGCGCGCGCGCGCTTCGCCCCTTCGTGTAAGATCTCGCGCACCTCTAGCTCTTTGAGCTGCGCCCGCCGCGCCCGGATGGGCTCTAACGTCTTGAGTAAATACTCTGCAACAGCCCGCTTGAGCGGCTCGTATTTGAGCGTGCCCGTGGCGTAGTCCGACTCAAACTGATCGTAGATCTCTTGGGGCGCTGTCAGCTTCAGCAATAAGAAGAGATTGGCCACCCCAGGGCTCTTCTCTTTCGTATCCGGCCGCGGGCCAATATCTGTCACCGCCGTCTTGATCTTTTCTCTGATGGACTCCTCCGGCTCGGTGAGGGCGATATAGTGCTTGGGCCCAAGGGACTTGCTCATCTTGCGCGTGGGGTCAGCCGGAGACATCACCCGCGGGGCTTCGGTGAGCAACGCTTCGGGTTCGGGGAAGGTCTCGCCGAACCGAGAGTTAAATCTTCTTGCGATCCGACGCGCCAGCTCGATGTGCTGCAATTGATCCTCGCCCACGGGGACTTTTGAAGCTTTATAGATGAGAATATCCGCCGCTTGCAAGACGGGGTACGTGAACAGCCCGCAGCTCACGAACTCTTGGCTCTCGCCCTTCTCTTTGAACTGGGTCATTCTCTGCAAATCCCCATAAGACGTGACGGCGCTCAAGATCCACGCTAATTCTGTATGTTCTGGGACCTGCGACTGCACAAAGAGCGTACACTTCTGCGGGTCGAGCCCGCAGGCAAGCAAGTCCATCGCCATCTCGATCGTATTCTTTTGGAGCTCTTGGGGATCATGCTCGACCGTGATCGCGTGGTAGTCCACGATAGAGTAGAAGCACTCGTACTGCTCTTGGAGCGCGACGTAATTTTTGACCGCGCCGAAGTAATTCCCAATATGAAGAGCACCTGTGGGCTGGATGCCGGAAAGAACGACAGATTTGGAAGCCATAGGGGAAGCTACGCTAGAGGAGCCAAAGCCGATCACTGACGAATTTCTGCGTCATCGCATATCACCTTCTCGAAGAGTGAGTGTGCTGATTATAGACAGGGCGCGACGGATTGTCAAGGGCAGAGCTGCGGTCAATTACCCTCGAATACGTAGACGACCTCGCTGGTAGACAGCGAATCAGCCCGAAAGCTGCTCAGCATATTGCGTGAAGATCTTCATCTACTAAGAGCTTCACTGTCTATTTGCTTACGATGGGGAAAACATGCTCCTCCGCCACAAGTTCAGCAGCGTAAGCTAAAGCCGCGCGGATATCTTCCAGTTCCAGTTCGGGATAGTCCGCAAGCAAATCCTCCGTGGGCACACCCGCAGCCAAAGCCCTGAGAATCTGCTCGACGCTGATGCGTAGACCACGAATCGTTGGCTTGCCCACGAGCACATTCGGATCAACGGCGATACGATTGAGCAAATCTTTCTCCATCGCTTTCATAAAATAGATTTTATGGACAAATTGTGCTTCTCGCAAAGAAGACTCCAATTAGGGGTCAATTGCTCTGAGCTCGCTCTTCCACTATAATATTCAGCAAGCATGACTATCCTCATCAGAAACTGCACAGCGATTACTATGGGCGATCCCCTGGTGCGCCGGGGCGCCTCCATCGCCATCGAAGAGGGAAAGATCGCCACAATCAGCGACGATCCCAAAGACTTTGAGCACAAAAAATTCGACACGGTCATTGACGGCACAGACAAGCTCGCACTTCCTGGCTTCGTCAACGCCCACACGCACCTGGCGATGGTCTTGCTCCGTGGCTACTCCGACGACAGAAACCTCCAAGAGTGGCTTGAGCAAGATATTTGGCCGGCAGAGCGCAAACTCACTGAAGACGACGTCTACTGGGCCTCTCTGGTGGGCATAGCCGAGATGATCCGCTCCGGCACGACGACCTTCTGTGATATGTATTTCTTCATGGACGCTGTGGCTCAAGCCGTCAAAGAGTCGGGGCTTCGCGCCGTGCTCTCCTACGGGATCATCGCGCCCCAGCCGGGGGAGAAGGCCCAAAAAGAGCTCTCTATCACCGAGAAATTCCTCAAAGATTGGCACAACCGCGCCGAGGGACGCATCCGAGTCGCTGTCGGCCCCCATGCCCCGTACACGTGCTGTGATGAAGTCTGGCGGGATGCACGCGCCCTCGCTGTCGAGTATAATACTCTCATTCATACGCACCTGCAGGAGACCTTAGCCGAAGTGAACGAGTCTTTCCGTCTGTATCAGCAGAGCCCCACCGAGCGCCTGGAGGCGCTGGGGGTCTTTGAGGCCCCCACAGTCGCGGCGCATGGCGTGCATCTGCGCGATCAAGACGTCGCGATTCTAGCGCGGCGCGGGGTGGGGCTGGCCCACTGCCCCACGAGCAATCTCAAATTGGGCTCTGGGATCGCTCCCGTGAAGAGATATACACAGATGGGGGTGCGCGTAGGCATCGGCACCGACGGCGCAGCTTCAAATAACAATTTAGATATGCTCGAAGAGCTAAGATTAGCTGCTCTGCTCGCCAAGCGGGACGACCCCACGGCGCTGCCCGCCGCGGAAGCGCTCCACATGGCCACACGAGCCGGAGCCCAGATTCTCGGGCTGGAGGGGGTCGGGCACTTGGCTGAGGGCGCCGAAGCTGATATTATCTTACTAGATATGAGCGGCGCTCACTGGCAGCCGGGGCACAACCCCGTCTCGGATTTGGTCTATGCGGCTCAAGCCAGCGACGTCGAGACCGTGCTGGTCGCGGGACGGATCGTCATGAAAGAGAAAGAGATTCTCACGTTTGATGAGGAGCGTGCCAAGGCGAACGTGCGCGCCCTCAGTGCCAAATACCGAAAGATCTGAACACATACCCTCACCCCCATCCCCTCTCCCCTCAGAGGGAGAGGGGAGCAAGGGGTGAGGGGCTCTACAAAGGAGGAAGGACATGGCACTCACTCAGGAAGAGAAAGCGAAGATCGCCGAGCCGTTTCGCATCCATCTGCAAGATACGGGCTCGGCGGAGGTGCAGATCGCGCAGCTGACCGAAGAGATCCGTAGACTCACGGAGCACTTGAAAGTGCACAAGAAAGATTTTCATTCCCAGCGCGGCTTGATGATGAAGGTCGGGCGGCGCAAGAGGCTCCTGCGCTACCTGGCCCGCACCAAGCCGGAAAAATACTTACAATTGATCGAGCAGCTGGGGATACGCGGCTAAGAAATTCTATGGACAGCCCAAGAGGAGTCGTTACAGGTTGCAAGTTGTAAGGTGCTCGTGAGAGGGTCTTTCGCGTGCACCTTCGAACTTGTCACTTGTAACGGCTCTCGGTGTGGCTGTCGAAGGAGAGACAAGCTATGACAGGAGTCGTCGAAGTGCAGCGAGGGCCGTGGAAGCTCTCTACCGGGAAGGTCGCGCGGCAAGCCGACGCCGCGGTCTTGGTCGAGTATGGCGATACCGTGGTCTTAGTCACGGTGACGCGCGGCGAGGCCGAAAATCTCGACTATTTCCCACTCACAGTAGACTTTGAGGAGAAGTTCTACGCCACGGGGAAGATCCCCGGCGGGTTCCTCAAGCGCGAGGGCAAGCCCTCTGAGGCCGCGATCTTGAGCGCCCGCATGATTGACCGCCCCATCCGCCCCCTCTTTCCCCCAAACTATCGAGAGAAGGTACACATCGTCGCTACCGTGCTCTCCGCGGATACGGAGCACTGCCCGTCGATTGCCGGCCTGCTGGGGGCATCGGCAGCGTTGATGATGAGCGCCGCTCCCTTCCAGGGGCCCATCGCCGGGGTGCGCGTCGGGCGCCTCCACGGCCAGCTCGTCGCCAACCCCTCCGATGCCGAGCTCGAAGAGTCCGACATGGAGATCATCGTCGCGGGCAACAAAGAGAAGATCTTGATGGTCGAGGGCTCGATGAACGAAGTCCCCGAAGAAGAGGTGCTCGAAGCCCTCGCGTTTGCCCAGGGCGAGATCAGGAATCTCATCGCCCTCCAAGAGGAATTCTTGGCAAAGATCCCCCCGCGCGAGAAGGTCCAGCCCGAACCGGCCCCCGATACGAGCGAGCTGCGCCAAGCTCTGAGAGCACTCATCTGGGATCAGTTTGAGAGCCTGCGTGGGCCAGGGATGACCAAGCTCCAGCGCGAAGCGAAAGCCGATGCGATCCGCGACGAAGCTATCGCCAAGATTCTCGCAGAAAAGCAAGCGGCCGGGGTTACTGAGCCTGCGGAGCTCGAAGCGCTCAAAAAGCAGCTCACAGAGATCTTTACGGAGCTATTAGAAGAATTTGTGCGCGTGAGCACGCTGACCACAAAGATTCGCATGGACGGGCGGCGCGCTGATGAGCTGCGCCCGATCTGGTGTGAAGTCGGTATTCTACCCAGAGTCCACGGCTCGGCCCTCTTCACCCGCGGCGAGACCCAGAGCCTCGGCACCGTGACCCTGGGCACCTCAAGCTTAGACGAGCAGATCATAGACCGAATGCTCGAAGAGGGCCGCGAGCGGTTTATGCTGCACTATAACTTCCCGCCCTACAGCGTCGGGGAGGCAGGGCGCATGGGCCCGCCAGGCCGCCGCGAGATCGGCCACGGCAATTTGGCGAAAAACGCCCTCAAGGCCGTCATCCCCAGCGAGGACGAGTTCCCCTATATTATCCGGGTCGTCTCGGAGATCTTAGAATCTAATGGGTCTTCGTCAATGGCTACTGTCTGTTCGAGTTCGTTAGCGTTGATGGACGCTGGAGTGCCCATCAAGAAGCCTGTCGCCGGGATCGCTATGGGGCTACTCACCCACAACTCAGACTATATGATTCTCACGGACTTGGCCGGCTACGAGGATCACTTTGGCGATATGGACTTCAAGCTCGCCGGCACGAGGGACGGCCTCACGGCCTTCCAGATGGACGTCAAGATTCACGGGATTACGCTGCAGATCGCGAAAGAGACGATGCTGCAAGCACGAGCGGCACGGCTCCAGATCTTAGATATTATGGACAAGACGCTGAGCGCGCCGCGCCCGCACGTGAGCCGCTTCGCCCCAATCTTAGAGGTCATCCCCATTGACCCAGAGAAGATCGGCTTGGTGATCGGGCCAGGCGGGAAGACCATCCGCGCGCTGCAAGCCGAAACAGACACCGAGATCGATATTGACGACGAGAAGAACGTCGTCAAGATCTCCGGGCACTCCGCGGAGCTGGTCCGCAAGGCCCGCGAGCGCATCGAGCAGATGACCGAGGAGATCGTCGTGGGCAATCGCTATACCGGCAAAGTCACGCGCATTGAGAAGTTCGGGGCGTTCGTGGAGTTGCCCAATGGCGTGCAGGGGCTCATTCGCCTCGCTGATCTATCTGATCGCCCGGTCAAGAGGGTCGAGGACGTGGTCAAGATCGGCGATGTGGTCACGGTAGAAGTCATCGAGGTGGATGAGCTCAACCGCGTGAATCTCAAGCTGGTGCGCGAGACGGCTCCCGCGGTCAAAGTCGGCGACGTGCTCGTGGGGAAGATCGTGGGAATCGCTGATTATGGGGCGTTCGTGGAGACGGAGGCAGGCGTGCGGGGGTTGATTCACATCTCGCAGCTTGCCGACGGCTACGTCGAGCGCGTTGAGGATGTCGTCAGGGTTGGTGATCCTGTGCTCGTCCAGGTGATCCGCATTGACAAGGAGGGGCGCTACTCCTTCAAGCGCTTAATAGGGAAGGCAGGGCTGAAGATCAAGACCTAATGCGCGAACTCTACCCCAACTGCTATACAGAGCAGCTTGAAAATGGCGTCAGGGTGCTCGTGGAGCCCATGGAGGATCGCCCGTTAGCGCTGGGCGTGTGGGTGCGCGTGGGCAGCCGCGATGAGCCCGCTCATCAAGCGGGCATGGCCCACTTCATCGAGCACATGGTCTTCAAGGGCACGACCAACAGAACGGCGTTTCAGATCTCCGAGGAAGTGGACGCCCTCGGCGGGTACATCAACGCCATGACCCACAAAGAGTACACGCTCTTTCACATCGATGTCCTTCCAGAGCACCTCGAAGCAGCCCTAGACATCCTTGCGGACTTGGTGAAGAACCCGCGCTTCGCCGAAGAAGATATCCGCAAGGAGCAGGGTGTAGTTCTAGAAGAGATCCGCATGACGGAGGACAACCCCCAAGAGAAGGTCTTCGATCTCTTTGTGGAGCACATCTGGGACCATCAGCATCCGATGGCGCGGCCCATCTTAGGGAAAGCCGAGACGGTGCGGCGCTTCAATCGTTCGAGGATCCTCGAATTTCACAGATACTATCAACCAGAACACTTGATCGTGACCGCGGCGGGAGCGATCGCGCCCCAGCGGGTCGTGGATGCTGTCAAGAGAGTGTTTGGGGGATTGGAGCCTGGGGCGCGTCTGCCAGCGCGTCAGCCTCCGCAGCCCACTAAGCACTTCTACATTGAAGACCGGGACTCCCAACAAGCGAATTTAGTGCTGGGCGTGCCCAGCGTCGGCCGCCACGACGAACGCCGATTCACTCTCGAAGTGATGAATACGATCCTCGGCGGTGGCATGAGCTCGCGGCTCTTCAAGAAGATTCGCGAAGAGCTGGGGCTCGCCTATGCGGTCTTCAGCAGCGCCAGCCTCTTTGAAGACAGTGGAATCTTTATTATCTACGTGGGCACGGAACCCAAGAACGCCCGCCAGACGGTCGAGATCTCTCTCGAAGAGATAGATCGTCTGGTGCGGGAGCCCGTGCCCGAGAGCGAGCTGCGATTAGCGAAAGAGAAGCTCAAGGGCAATATTCTGTTGGGGCTGGAGACGGCGCACTCGCGGATGGTTCGTCTGGGGATTGGGGAGCTCTATCAGATTCATGCGCCAGTCGAAGAGCTGGTGCAGAAGATCGAGCAAGTCACTTCTGAAGAGATCCAACAGATTGCGCGCGAGCTCTTCAGCAGTGATGGGCTGAGCTTGAGCGCCGTAGGGCCCGAAGCAGAACTGCGCAATTTGGAACCCATCTTTACTGTAAGAACCTAAAAAAATGCCGTGAGAGGGGAGAGGCCCCCTCCCACGGCACTCTGGGTGAAGCAACGCCTTCGGATCGTTACGGCTCGTCCCCTCTCAGCTGTGGGCACAGTCCATCTAAGATATAGAGATTGAGCTCGCCGGGCTTGGCGGTGTTGGCCGCCCAGAGCTGTCTCTGAATGCGACTTACGAGCTCTGGATTTCCTGGCACCCGCTCTTGAATGATCAATGGCACAAAGAGCGCCACCGGGCCCAACTTCTCCGCGACAGCATACGGCGTCACCGCGTGGAACGGGTCTTTGCCCGTGGGAACAGTCGGGTTGGGGCTGCTGATGAACTGCGCTACAGCGACAGCGATCGCGCTCTGGCCGTCCCCTGAATTCACTGTATATGCGCAAAAGCGCACCGAGTCGAGAAAGATCGCGGCGGGATTGCCCCCAGCAGGCACGGTCGAGTCTACACTATGGGGCGCCGTGATCGTCACGCGGCTGATCGTATTGTCCCCCTGATTGATGAAGTACGCGTACATGTCGCCGAGCCATGAGCCAACAGTCGTCGCGATGGCAGCCGGCTGTGGGCCGGTCTGAACCGTGGCGATCACCCTGTAGCGATTCTCATTGGCCGGATCGTCGTTGATGTCAATGATGCTGATCGTATTGCTGCCCGTGTTGGTGACGAACGCGCGATTGTGCGCACCTGATGAGTAGAGCGCGATGGCGCTGGGCTGGGTGCCGACTTTCACGGTCGCTTTCAGGGCGTTCGTCTGAGTATTGATGACCGAGACGGAGCCGTCGTCGGCGTTGACTGCGTAAAGATCGGCGTTATGGGTGGCGCGAGCCAGAGCAACGGGTCTCTTCCCCACGGCGATCTCAGCACGCACAGTCCCGCTAGGCAGGGCGACCACGAAGACTTTGTTGGCGGCAGCATCAGCGACGAACGCCGTAGCGCAGTCGCGATTGACAGCGAGCGCGCTGGGGCTGGCTATCGCCACGCTCGTGCTCGCGACGATCTCCTTGGAGAATGTATTCACAATCTGCAAGGTCGTGCCCTCCGCAGACTTACTGGCAGCGATGAGCCCACTACCCCCGGCGCACGACGCCAACCCGATGATATCGCCAGAGAGCGCCAGCGTGGCGCTGGGCTTGAGCCCCTGCTGACCGTATGAGAAGACTCCCGCGAGGGCAAACAAGAAGACGAACGCTAAAACAGCCTTCCGCGTCATAGAAACCTCCTTGGTTTCGTTGGTCTTGGCATGAGCAATTATAAGGGGTTGAGCGTGGCAAGTCTGTGCCGATAAGGTGAAAAATAGGTGGAAGCACATTGTGCAAGTACGCCGATTTGCCTGAGATCAGCTTCAGACGCTAGAGTGTGCCAGGAGGTAGATGCTATGCGAACAGCGATGGTCTTTGTGGTGAGCGCGGCGTTGCTCTGGACGAGCGTGCCGACGGCGTGGGCCCAGCAGGGTCCGGTCAAGTGTCGTCTCAAGGCCGATCCGTTGTTGCCGGGGGCCGCGTCGTTTCTCATCCCCGGCTTGGGGCAGTTTCTCAACGGCGAGGACGGTAAGGGATTTACGCACTTAATTATTGCGTTGGTTTTGCCCTCGGCGGTTGGGCTTGGGGCACTCTTGCTGGCCCCAGTCGTCCCCATGCTCAGCTATATTCTCTTAATCGCCGCGCCGACGCTCTATCTGGGCTGGGCTGTCGTGAGCGCCATGGACGCCTATCAGATCGCTGAGAAGTACTGTCGGCCCTAGAAACTCAGATTGACAAAAAATTCTTGGACTTTGAGGCCGGAGGGCTGGATCGCCGTTCCGGCACGCCAGCCCCAGCCCTTCTCCGTGTACGAGATCGTCAGGACGATCTTATCTAATGGCTTCACCAACCCCAAGAGAACTATGAGTAGATCTGCAGCCCAAGGCCCGCTCTTGAAAGCGAGCTGCACGTCGTGCTGATAGATGGGATCCAGCCCAAAGCAGCCGGCATCGGCCGCACATACAAAGAGATCGCTCGTGATGCTCACGCCGCCAAGAGAAAGACTCGTTAGAAACTCCCGCAACGAGAAGACGATCCCGCCGAGGGTATCCGTCCAGATCGCTGTCACAAACGCATCCCCCACTGACCAGCTCGTGATGAGCGTGTGCGAGCTGATCGCCAAGTCCGAGTCAAAATAGAGAATATCCGTGATGTCCAAAGCCAAGGGCTCCACGCGAAAGGAGCTTGTGATCTGCAAATACTCGATCCCAATGGAACCTT
>Ga0197143_1001793_pt1 | contig 17265 bp, 18 predicted proteins | sample GBS70_MetaG_FD_148603 | JGI IMG/M metagenome (GOLD analysis project Ga0197143, IMG submission 148603) | Sediment microbial communities from Great Boiling Springs, Gerlach, Nevada, United States - GBS 70_MetaG | ecosystem: Environmental > Aquatic > Thermal springs > Hot (42-90C) > Sediment...
CAAGAGTAAAAAAGTTTATTCAAAAGTACTTTACTAACATTTTTGGAAACACTCACAGTATACACTCCTCAGGACAGGAGGCTCATCGTGAAGTAGAAAAAGCAAGAATGTTTATTTCTTCAATGTTAAATTGCCAACCAGAAGAAATAATTTTTACTTCAGGAGGGACAGAATCAAACAATGCTGCAATAAAAGGTGTCTTTTTTGCTTTAAGAAAAATTTATAAAAAACTTCATGTAATAACTTCAACAATAGAACATCATGCTGTTTTAGAGCCTATAAAGTTTTTAAAAGAAAATTTTGCTGATGAAGTTGAAGTAAGTTATGTTCCTGTTGAAGGAAACGGTGTTATAAATGTTGATAAATTATTTTCATATATTAAAGATAATACAATACTTATTAGTATAATGCATGCAAACAATGAAATAGGCACAATTCAACCAATTGAAGAGATTGGGAAAAGATTACAATCTTTAAATGAACAAAGAAAAAAAGAAAACAAGCCACAAATTTATTTTCATACAGACGCAGTACAAACTTTTGGTCATATTGAAGTTGATGTTAAAAAACTTAATGTAGATTTATTATCAATAAGTGGGCATAAATTTTATGCACCAAAGGGTGTGGGTGTGCTTTATGTCAAAAAAGGAACAAAAATAGAGCCGTTATTACATGGTGGGGGGCACGAGTTTGGTCTTCGTTCATCAACTGTTAATATTACAGGTATAATGGGGTTATACAAAGCAGCAGAGATTGCAAAAAATGAAATGGAAGAAGAAAATAAAAAAATAAAAGCTTTAAGAGATAAATTGTTAGACGGAATACAAAAAACTATACCTGATATTGTTATAAATGGTGATTTAGAAAAACGTTTAGTGAGCAACTTAAACATATCTGTAGCAGGTATTGAAAGCGAATCAGTGTTGATTACTTTAGATAGAAGAGGAATTTATATTTCTTCAGGGAGTGCGTGTTCGTCTGGTAGTTTAGAACCATCACATGTTTTGTTAGCGATAGGAAGAGATGCAGTTTTAGCACGTGGTTCTTTAAGGTTTACTTTGGGAAGGTTTACAAAAGAAGAGGATATCGATTATGTTTTAAGAATATTACCAAAAGTTGTAGAAAAAATAAGAAAAATTTCGCCTTTGTATAAAAAACAACAATGACTGAATACATACATCTGAAATTCTTGCTAAATATTTAAAACCAAAAGAAGGTATATTTGAGGATAACAATTTCGAGCCGTTAGGTGAGCCAGAATTTGGTACCCAAAAGTTTTAGCTCTTAGAGAAAACATACTGATCGTAGGACACCTTCCACAATTAGAGAAACTTTCAAGTTTACTTTTATGCGGCGATAAAGCAAAAAAGTTGATAAATTTTGAGATAGCAGGCGTTGTTTGTATTAAAAAAGAAGAAGAGATTTAGATTTTTAGTATTGAATAGATAATCACAGCAGGAACTTTGTTATAAGTATGACTTCTATTTTTGGAGCAAAAAAATTAGTTTGGGGAACTGCGCCTGTTTTAGGCAAAGGAAAAGTCAAAATTGTTGATTCTTTAGGCAGAGTGCTTGCCAAAGATGTAACTTCAGATTTTGTTCTTCCTTCGTTTGACAGGTCTGCGAAGGATGGTTATCCAATAATCTCCGAAGATACAAGTTATGCTTCAGGAAAAAATCCTGTATTTTTAGAATTTGTAAGAAAAGGACAAAAAGTTGTTGTTGAACTTTTAGATAAATAAAATGGATGTAGTAGAAAAAGAGATACTTAAAATTAAAAATGGTAAGAAAGAAAAAATTTTTGATTCTATAGTTGTTGAAAAACAAATTAATATTTATTTAAACAACAATTTGACATTTAGGTTAATGTGTTTACCTACAGATTTAGAGTTCTTTTTATATGGATTTTTTTTCTCAAATAGGTATATTGACGAACCTGACGAAATTAAAAATTTAAAGATCATAAACAACAACTGTTTTGTTGAAATAGACAAAAAAATTACAAACAAAATTTTTACTTTAGGTTCGTCATGTTTCTCATCTTTTTTTAGTATTGATGATATAGTTGGAACTTCAACAAACAGGTATATTGAGATTCAAAAATATGATATAATAAAGATAATGAACAAATTTCAAAAAATGAGCAAAATATATAAGCAGACAGGTGCGATACACTCTGCAGCAGTAACTGATGGAGAAAATATACATTTTTTAAGTGAAGATATTGGAAGACACAATGCTGTAGATAAAGTAGTTGGAAAAATAATTTTAAATAGATATGATACAGAAAATAGAATTTTGTTAACTTCAGGAAGAATTTCATCAGAGATTGTATTTAAGGCAAAACGTGCAAACATTGCCGCAATTGTTTCGTTTTCAGCACCAACATCTTTAGCGATAGAAGTTGCAGAAAAGTTCAAAATTTTGTTGATAGGTTTTGCCCGTGGTAAGAGATATAATGTATATACTACAGACGCATACTAAAATTACTTGTAGCGGTGTGATTTATCCCGCCAAGGTTTGCCCTAAAAACCAAATAACTAAACCACGCCTTCCTCACTTTTCCACTTTAAAAAAATACATCAGGTGCTATTTTTCTACTTTTGTATCCTCATCAGTTAAAATTTCCGGATTTTTCTTTTCACAGTTAAACTAAATTATTTCTCCACTTATAAGTATTCTGCCAGAATTGTCATATACAACAGCATATTGACCTTTAGTAACAGCTTTTACTGGTTGTTCAAACAAAATCTTAAGTTTGTTATTATCTACTTTATAAATCTTACATTTAGCTGGTAAAGATTTATATCTGATTTTACAAAACAGTTCATAAGAATTTATTTTTTTTATATCGTTTTCGTATAAAACAGGGTCGGATATCATAAGTTCTAAAGAATACAAATCTTTTTCAGAAGAAACATATAAAGTATTAGTTTGTGGCTCTATTTTTACAACATACATTCGTGAGTTGACACCTTTGAGGGCAAGATTTCTCCTTTGTCCTATTGTATAAAAAAAATACCCTTTGTGGTATCCTAAAAATTTTTTTGTACGATAATCCACAATTTTACCTTTTTGTTGAACATTGTATCCTTTTGAAATAATGAACCTTCCATAATTACCATCTGGAATGAAACATATATCAAAACTCTCCTTTTTGTTAGCAACTTTTAAGTTTGCACAAGTAGCAATTTTTCTTACTTCGTTTTTTGTTAGTTCACCCAATGGTAACAAAATATGTGGCAATACATTTTTTGAGATGCTGCATAAAAAATATGATTGATCCTTAATTTCATCTTTTGATTTACAGATATAATGCTTTCCTTCAGATGAGACAATTTTTGCATAATGTCCTGTTGCGATAAAATCTATATTAAACAAATTTTTAAGTTTTTCATATACAGAGCCAAATTTAATTTTTTCGTTACACCAAATACACGGGTTCGGTGTAAAACCAGAAATGTATTTTTTACAAAAATTTTCTATAATATGTTTATTAAATTCACTAGAAAAATCTAATACATAATGTGGAACACCTAATTGTGAACAAATTGTTTTTGCATCATAGATATCTTTTGGAGAACAACAAAGTTGTTTTTGAACATTGTTTAATGCATCACAAGACCATAATTTCAGTGTTACACCTATAACTTTATATCCTTGTTGTAACAATAAATAAGCTGCAACTGATGAATCGACCCCGCCCGATATTAACACTGCAACTCTGTTCTTCATTTTTTAATTCCCATAAACAAATTTGTTAATTTTGTAATCTTTACCATCAGTAAGTATCTCTATAGTCCCATCAGTATCAGTTCTAAGAATTTCTATACCATAATCTTTATATCGTTTCAATACTGTATAATGTGGATGACCAAACCTATTCTTTCTACCACAAGAAATTATAGCTATTTCTGGCTACTGAGTTATCATTAGGTGTATCAAAAACAAAATTTTCTGGTGGATATAAAATTTTTATTTCTACTACTGGGACAAGGTTTATATAAGTTTTCTTCACGTGTTAAATAACATTTTATCTTTTTTTCATTTACAAGTTCAAGTAATCCAAAATATATAGATGATAGATATGGGGAGCCAGGACTATAAAATTTTTCTACTTCCATATTAGATAAAACATATATCATTCCGCCGTAAATTTAATGAAACAATCCTCATCCATACAGGAGGTTTTGTTGTATCTGAAGCAATACACATTTTTATCCCACGTTTCAAAAGTTCTGTAAGTGTTAAGTATACATATGGATAAGTACATAAACTTGCTTCTTTTGCACGATAAGTTGCTTTTTTTATTGCGTTATAAAAATTTTTTCTAAACCATAAGATTTGAAAACTTTCATTGCTTGTTCAGCAGCTACCAGTGATTATCTGTCGTATTATTTCTTTCGTTCATAGTTTTTTATAGACATCATAGAAAAGTTAACAGTACTTGCGAAATAAGTATGATGTTTTGGAAGTAAAAAAGGTATTAGGAGAAAACTGCAACTGTAAAGTGATAGCAAAGATAGAAAATAGGCAAGCAGTAGAGAATATTGACGAGATTATAGAAGTTTCTGACGGTATAATGACAGCATGTGTGGATTTAGGTGTGTCTTTGCCGATCTATCAGGTGCCTATTGTGCAAAAGCTGCTGATTAAAAAATGCAAGAAGAAGGGAAAATTTGTTATAACAGCGACGCAGATGCTGGAAAGTATGACTTAGAATGTGCGTCTAACAAGGGCTGAAGTCTAGATGTAATGAATGCTGTCATTGACGGGACGGATTTCGTCATGCTCTCTGCAGGGACCCCGGTCGGGATGTATCCTGTTGAGACAGTTAAAATGATGAACGAAATACTGAAATTTACAGAAAAAATTTGTTTAAAATCATAGGAGGTTTATGATAAAATTTTCTAGTACTTTAGCTTTTATATCCTAGCATAAAATAAAAAATAAGCCACACGGATTTTTTGTCTAATTTTTTAGCACATCTTGTGTGTTAAGTGGTATAATTTTTATTGTAGGAGGTGTCCTATGAAAAAAGAAATAGAACAAGAACTAAACAGACAGCTAAACAGAGAGCTTTATTCTGCCTATTTGTATTTATCAATGGTAGCATATTTTGAATCAATAAATCTAAAAGGTTTTGCACACTGGCTGAAAATACAAGCAAAAGAAGAAGTAGGGCACGCAATGAAATTTTTTGAGTTTATAAATGAAAGAAATGGTAAAGTTGTGCTTGAAACAATTGAAAAGCCAAAGGTGGATTGGTCATCGCCAGTTGAGGCTTTTAAAGATGTATACGAACATGAGCAAAAAATCACAAGTTATATTCATAATCTTGTTGAACTTGCAAGGAAAAATAATGATTATGCAACAGAAAACTTTTTAGCATGGTTTGTAGCAGAACAAGTTGAAGAGGAGGCACAATCTTATGAAATATACCAGAAATTACAAAAATGTGAGGAATCGGCTGTCGGATTGTTTAATTTAGACTATTATTTGGGTAAAAGAGAGTGAGAATATGCTGGTAAAAGGTATAATAGGATTATTGGTAGGTAGTATAGTGGGTTTCGTAATTAGTAGTATTTTTAGAAAGTTGGGTGGTGTGTGTCCCGTAATTTGCAATTCAATAATTTCTATTATTTATTTTGGAATATTAGGATTTATTATTATGATTGGCAGAAAATAAAAACCAATAGAAATGGGAGGAGGGTGGAAAGTAAAAAATTGGTAGAAAATAATGATAACAAATCTTGAAACTTGTTCTTTTCTTTTAGCTTTATGACAGGAAAGGAGCATAATATAAGAAAAATGCCTATAATATTTGACATCTCCGAGATCTATCAAATTGCAGTAGCAATTGAAGAAAACGGGATAAAATTTTATTCTATGTGGGCAAAAAAGTCTAAAAATAAAAAAATAAAGGAGTTATTTTCAACACTTGCCGACATGGAAGTGGAACATAAGAAAATTTTTAATAAGATGCTGTCTGAGATAAAAAAATACGAGCCGAAAGAGGCTTACCCGGAAGAGTACTTTCTGTATCTGAAAGCATATGCGGACGGGATTATTTTTAATTTTGATGAACTTAAGAAGCAGCAAAGTAAATTAAAGACAACATCTCAAGTTTTAACTTATGCTATACAAAGAGAAAAGGATTCAATTCTGTATTATCAAGAAGCGAAGAATATAGTTCCTAAATATCAAGCCGACCAACTTGAAAAAATAATCAACGAAGAGAGGAGGCACTTGCTTGACTTGTCATACATTAAAAAAACACTGTAAATTGAAAAGTATCAATAAAGCCTCTTAAGAGGTAGTAATTTGGATTTAGGTTTTGTGGTAGGTGGATTTGGGTCAACGATAAATAATAACAAAATGATAAAAGAATTTTTGACATTACCTTATAATACAAGGGGGTAAGATCATGTATGACAAGGGAATCGAGGTAAAAATGCGAGAGCTTCCTGAAAATCTAAGGAGGGAGGTTGTAGATTATATAGAATTTCTGTTAAAGAAGTATAAAAGCAGAGAGGCCAAAGCAAAAAAGCTCAAGTTTGACTGGGAAGGAAGACTATCAGATTTAAAAGAGAAGTTCACTTTGGTTGAGCTACAACATAAGGCTTTAGAGTGGCGATAATGTTTTTAGTGGATACGAATGTATTTTTAGAAATACTCTTGAGGTAGGATAAGAAGGAAAGTTGTAAGAAGTTTCTAGATAACAACATCGGAAATCTTAACTTAGTAGATTTTTCTTTACACTCCATTGGTGTAGCCCTGTTTAGATACGGTAAAGAGGACATTTTTCAGAAATTTGTTGAGGATGTTGTGCCAAATGTCAAACTTCTCTCATTGCCGATGGAACTGTATAATAGGAGGTGAATACTTTTATGAATAGAAACATTAAGAAGGCTGTAATCTTTATCATCGGGCTTGACCTTCTTATTTAATTATCTTTTGGTTATCCTATACTCTGCGTTAGGCGGGAAGTGGGTCATGCCCGGCTCGCTTATTGTAGCCACGAGTTATATGTTTATCCCAATGATTGTTACTTATCGCGGTCCAAAAGTTAATCTACAAAGAGCCTATAAGAGAACCATTAGGCATTTCTTTTAAGTTAAATCGGTGGTTTTTGGTAGCATGGCTTTCTTCCTCTTACTGTTGCTTTCGCTACCTAAAGGGTTAGTTTGCTTTTTCTGGGTGTCGAATACTCCCCAGGAATGATAGGGATGTTTGAGAGATTTAAACCTGTGCTCACACCATAACAATTAGAACAGATGAAAAGTCAAGTTGCTGCATTTCCTATTCATCCAGTCTGGATTGGTTTACTACAAGGGCTTATAGCAGGTATTACGATCAATGCGATTGCTGGTTTCGGCGAAGAATTGGGTTGGAGAGGACTTCTCCAAAGAGAGTTTAGTTACATGGGTTTCTGGAAGTCATCAGCGATTATCGGCATTGTCTGGGGAATATAGCATGCTCCACTTATTCTTAAGGGACATAATTATCCTCAGCACCCTTTGGCTGGCGTGTTGATGATGACAGTTTTCACTAACGTTGCTTTCACCAATTTTCAGTTATGTGAGACTTAAAGCGAAGTCCGTCATTGCTGCTGCCATCATTTACGGCTCCCTCAATGCTACTGCAGGACTATCTATCATGGTAGTCAAGGGGGGAAATGACATAACTGTTGGTGTTACTGGATTGGCCGGATTTATTGTCCTTGTACTCGTAAACGTTGGATTGTTTATCTACGATCGGTTATTGGCTAAAGAACACATCATAATGAGTTGAATGATCGGAATTATATCTCGGGACTGCGCATAACAGCGGATAAAAGGAAAATCAAAGATTTTCCCCAAATTGTCTTCGGCAAAACTTCTTTTATCTGCAGAACGTTAGGTCAGAGTTGTGACAGAAGGACGAAAATTTTTAAAATAAAGGGAATATTTTAGAAAAATTTCTGGCAGCCAAGAAGAAGCAGGAGAGCGGTAAACCAAGAAATAGAAGCATTGTATCTTCTTCTTCTTCTGACTGTTGAGCAGCACCTCCTTACTTCCCTACCCTGCTAACTAACTCTATTTCAACAAAAAGAAGCTACCTTCTGCACTTTTTATCGACAAGTTTCTCGTTCGTAACCTCTTGAGTTTTAATTTTGTTATTTTTCCGGTATAAAGTTGAAAAGTAGGTTAGCTGTAAAAAGAAGTATGAAAAATGCGGTTGGAAATACTTTATCTTATTGTTGATATAATTTTGTTCCTTTGCGCTAAAGCAGTGCTGTAAGCCTTGATAAAAATTAGTAAGTTCCTTAATATAATATAAATATAAAGGTTCGTATGAAAGAGGATTCTGTTAACTAAAAATGATGTTCTTTGGGATAAAATTGGGATAAAAAGTGATTGGTTAGAAAGCGAGGCATTGTAGTAGACCTCTCAGAATTGGTATAGAGACATACTTTGTTGATATGAGTAGTGGGGATATTGGGTGGGTGCCGAAGGATCTAAGGTGGAGAGTTTTGGAAATATTTATTAAAGGCTCCATTTCAAATGAGTTAAAAGTATTATAGAAAAAGTTTTTCTGAAAGAGTTGGAGCCACTGGGGAAAACAGAAAGACGCGTAAGCTAAGGGTTAAACTTCCATCCTGAAAATTTAAATAAATTCAAGAAGTTTTATATTGAATCCAGGATGTGCGAAGAAAGTAATTAAAATTTTACTTTGTGCTGAGGGAGGATGCATATATTGTGCAAGTGAATTAATAAAACTATTTGTTGAAAAATTCCTTGGATATAAAAATCTCGCAAAAGAATTGTTTAAAAATACATTTGGAACTGACATTGAACTTTCAATAAAAGAAAAAAACAAATCAAAGCCTGAACATAAGGTTGAAGTTTATGGCTGGGATGATGGGGAAATTTATTTTTGGGATGGAGAAAAAGAAAGATGTATTTCAGATGAAGAAAAACTGTATGAACACATTGTAAAAATATACGAAGAATATTTCAAAAAACAGAAAGGTTAATATGGTAAACAAATTTTATGTTTTAAATTTTTCTTAACGAATTAATAAAAAATTTTATTTCAAAATGTTATGAGGATATACAAAAATTGACAAAAATAAGTAAATCCCTTATAATATAAAAGTTTACAAAAAAGGAAGCAATTATGAAAGAAAAAGATTTGAACTTTGAAGATAAACTTTGGAAGGCAGCAGATAAACTAAGAAAGAAGAAAAGAAATTAAAAAAGAAGCAGAAAAATTTCCCGGAAAATTTAGACTCCATATTTCTGAGGATAGAAACCTCTACCAAGCAAACGGAACCCTTTATATTACAGAAACAGCAAGATGGGATTATATAAAGAAAAATGCCAATCAACCAAATATAGGAGAAGTAATTGATAAAGCAATTTGAGACCTTAGAAAATGAATATCCAAGACAGTTAAAAGATGTTATTCCAAAAATTTATTCAAAAGTAAATCTTGACCATTATGACCTTGATTTAGATACGGTTTTCCACCAGAGGATAATGCAAATTTTGTATGGATACAGCATTGTATATATCATCTTTCGCCAAAAGGTAAAGCAGGTCTTGTAATGGCTAATCTAACGGTGCTTTGTCAATAGGCAGTCAAGAAGGAGAAATTAGAAAAAGAATTATTGAAGATGATTTAGTTTATGGAATAATAGTAACACCACCGAAGATGTTTTATACTGTTTCTTTACCTGCTTCTTTGTGGTTTTTAAGAAAGTCAAAATCAGAACATATGAAAAGAAAGATTCTTTTTATTTATGCAAAAAAGATGTTTAAGCCCATTTCAAGAAGACAGAATGTTTTTACTGAAGAACACACAAAGATTGTTGAAAAATTCAGAATGTTTGAAGAAGGTGAGCAGAAGAAAAAATAGATGAAATTGGTTTTGCTAAAGTTGCTACTATTGAAGAAGTTGCTAAAAATGGATATGTATTGACTCCAGGAAGGTATGTTGGAATAAAGATTGATGAGGAAGACATACCTTTTGAAGAAAAGATGAAAGAATATTCAAAAGAAATGTCAGAATTATTGAATAAAGTAGCCGAATTGACCAATAAAATTAAAGAGGTGTTTAAAAGTTTAGGATAGGAAATATGATAGAAGCGCAAAATATAGAATATAAAGAAAAATTTACTGACAAAACATTAGAAACACTTTGTGCATTTGCTAATACAAAGGGTGGAACTTTATATATTGGAATATCTAATAGAGAAGTAATAGGAGTTGATATAAATAATGAAATCATAAGAATTATTACAGAAAAAATTTATTTCAAAACTTGGTATTCATCATTCATCAGTTCCAAGAAATCCTTTGATAGTTCATATTTTCTATCTTGCTGGATTGATTGAAGAAGTGGTGTCCGGGACTGGAAGAATAATGGATAGTTTAAAATTTCAAGGTTTGCCAGAGCCCCGAATTTAAGGAAGAAATGTGTGGATTTTCTGTGAGGTTTTACAGAGATATTTACACATAGGAGAATTTAAAGAAGATGGGATTAAACGAAAGACAAATTAAAGCGGTTTTATATGTAAAGGGAAAAAGAAAATTACAAATAAAGAATATAGAGAACTTACTGGACTTTCTGATGAAGGGGCAAGGCTTGATTTATTGAAATTGGTTGATTTAAGCATATTTGAACCCAAAGGGAAGGAATGCTTATTACATTATCAAAAAAATAATTTGGCGATTATTTGACAAAATTAGTTGGCAATTTTGGTAGTTATTTAGTAATAAGTAAAAAAACATAAAAGAAGACAAAAGAACGATAAAGAAATATTAAAAAGTGAAACAGGTTGATAAGCGGGAATAAGTTATGTTCAAATCCCGCTGGGAGAAGGAATTTAAGGAAGCCAATCCAGGGGAGTGTAAGGATATAGAAAATAAAATAAGAAAGTTAGCATTTAGAAGGTTGGATGTCAAAAAACAGTGTATGAAAAATCTATTAAAAATAGCAACACCTGATGAGGCGCTTTATCGTAAAATTATGCTTTCGTTAGGATATAAAAAAAATAAGACACAGTTTTTAAACCTTGCTCTAATTACTCCATATTCTGAGTTTATATCTTAACTCTGTTTTGAGTAGATTTTTATTAGAGATAAATGGTGTTGTTATGATGGGTGATTCAACTTTAGCTGTTTATATGGTAAATGATTTACAAGATAGTATGGTATTAAAGGACGAACTTATAATGCAAGAAATCGAAAGCGAACTTGGAATAATAAAAGAGAAACTTTCTCAAAAGGGAAATATTAGATTACTTTGAAGAACTTGGCTTCCCCAAATGTAAAGAAAGAAACTGCAGTCATCTCTGAGCATCCTTATGAGTATGTAGAGCCAGAAGAAGTATCTTTTGACCGCATAATGCCAGATAGAAGAGAGCTTGACAAAATCGTATTTGAAGCCCCTCGGCTTAACCGAAAGAAGGAAGAGCAGCCTGAAGTCTATCGTGCTGTTTTAGAACTTGTAAAAAATAGATTATTGAAGGCAAGAAGTAAATGACGCTTCGCAAAATAAGGGATGTTTGCTATTGCTTGTTTTTGGTAAAATAAGAGTGGAGGAGATATACTCATGAGGAAGGACAAAATTTTCATTTTTGGGCATTGGGGAAAAATAAAAGAAGTTTTTCAGTAAAAAGAACATTAAAGGTGTCGTATATCTTTTTGGTTCTAAAAAACATCAGACATTGCTATTGATAGTTCAGATAAAAGAGTAATCACTATCTTAAGGAGCGAATTTGAAGAATTGAACATTCCTTATAAGATTTAGGTAGTTGATTTATCAGAGGTAAGTAAGGATTTAAGGGGAAAAAATTCTTACAAGGGGGTTCCTATATGGAAAAATTAAAAAGAAAATTAGCAGAAGCTGAAGAAAGCCCTTACCGCTTTTGGAAGAAATTCTCAACGAGCCATATTCTAAAATTGTTAGAGATGCCGCGATACAGCAGTTTGAGTATACCTTTGAAGTTATATGGAAACGAAACTCCTAAAAGAGTATCTTTACCACGAAGAAGGTATTGTATGTAATTCTCCAAAATCATGCTTTAGAGGAGTCTTTCTCGGTAGGGATTTTAAATTAAGAAGAAACTATTGCATTTCTTCAGATGACTGGTGATAGAAACCCGACAAGCCATACTTATGATGAAGAGCTTGCCGAAGCTCTTTATAAGAAGATTAAGTAGCACTGTATATTGATGAAAAGACTTTTTGAAGGAATTAAGAAAGAGTTATAGGCAATGAAATATGTATTATTCTGCACATCTTACAGGAGTCTACCTCGTAAGAACAGTCAGCTATAAACTGGTTTAGAGAGACTGGCCATTCTTACATTCGCGGTTTTGAACTCATAGAAAGGGAGCCTTGCAGCTATTTTATGTTTGTGGAAGGTGGCACTGAGTCGTGAAGGAATGATTTTGTTGTGGTAGTAGTGTGAGTGGAGTTGGGCGATGTGGTGCGGCACAACGTCCTGTGATAGGCTATTTCCGTTCCAGTTCTTCAGGGTAGGGGGAAAGGTATTTTTGTATTAGTAGGTATTGGTTTTTAAATCTAATAGAAAGATACTTAAGAAGTTCAAAAATTGTTTCTAAGTCAAGGAGCCCTTTCTTGTACTTCTCAACGGAATCTATCAAGTGTTTCTTTTCTTCCTTTGTCAGCTCTTTTGAGATATGTCCTAATATATGCAAGATGGTGTTGAAATGTTTTTTACTTGAAGGCTTTTTCAAGAAGGATTGGTAAAATACGATTTTGTATTTTGATAATTTTTCTTCTAAGCCAATTTGGGCGTCAGCGACAATTCTGCCAAGCTCTTTGAGGTTTTTTTGGTTATAGGTCATGAGAAGGTATTTATATTTTGTATGGAACTCTATAAGCTTTTTAATTGAGGGATTGCTGGTGATTAGAGCTCTTAATTCAGAGAAGGCAAATATTTTTGTTAAGAAATGTTTCCTGATTTCCTTATCTTTCAATCTATTTTCGTCTTCGACTGGCAAGTATGGGAATGTCCTTTTTACTGCACTTGCAAAAAAACCATCCCCTCTTCCAATTACTTTGTCATTTTTGTAAATTTTTGCCGAGCCGACACCGCAAGACGGAGATTTTGATTTTAAAATGAAGCCATCCACCTCTCCTAAACTTTTTATAACCTCTTCAATATATTTATTCATAGCTTCTGTTAAATCTTTGCTGGTCTCAGTTTGAACTAATCTCTTTTCATTGCCCACTTCTTTTATAATGATTCTTAGTCTTGGGACGGTAAGGCCAATATCTACTTCTGGGCAAAAGTCGATGTAATCCACGTAAGGCTTTAGCTTTTCAATAAAATCGTCGTTTACACTTCCACCGTTATATCTGACGTTTTTTAAGAAGCACCTGCTTAAGCCAATTTTTGGCCTTACCATGTTTCTTTTTCAGCTATGTTCTTTTAACAGGTTGTAACTGAGCTGTAACTCGGTTGTATTTTTTCTTCCGTTGTTTGCAAGTTAGGTATACATTTTATAAAATTTTTGTCAGCTTAAACTAATTTTAAAAAAAGTTTGGTGATAGTAATTTTCTTTAAGTTATGGTATAAAAGACGTGATAGTACAGTCTGGCATGTGCGTGTTAGAAAGGATGCGTGGGTAGTACTTTCGTGAGAGAAAAAGCTATTGTTTACTGCATTTTTTTTCCTAGGAGGGGAAAATAATAAAAAATTTTTGAAAACTTATTGATATAGTAAATATAAATGTGGGGATGCAGCGAGTTCAAGAGGCATACTACTTAACTTTACATCTGTCCTGGGGTGTATATATAGCCTCCGTTTTTGTTAAGGATTTTCCCTTTAGGTTTTTCTTAAGTGTTATCCATTGGGTAGTAGTAAAAAATTAGTTAGGCAAAAAAGATGGAAAGGAGAGAAAAGTTATAGATGAGACAGAAGGTGAGCATTTTGTTGATGTTGTTACTTGTATTAACGGCTCAACTTCAACTATTGTTTTCTGGCACGGTGGCAGACCCTCTGATAGATAAATTAATTGAGAAGGGTGTGATAGAGAGCTACGAGGCACAAGAGATAAGAAAGGAGATAACTCATGTTATTAAGAAGCAGTTAGATGAAGAGAAGAGCAAAGAAGATGCAAAGAAGAAAGAGGATGGGGAGAAGTTGAAGATTTCTGGGTATCTTCAAACTTTGTACAAGTGGAGCGAGGGCTCTGCTGCGCTGCTTAGCATACTTCGTGCGAGGGCGTCGTTTAGTAGGAAGTTTACAGATTTTTTAAGTTTTTCCGTAACGCCGGACTTTGCGAAGTTATCTGAGGACAAGAATGTTGAGTTGAAAGGCGTGTATATTGACTACACTCCATTTGCGGACTATCTTAGTTTTAGGATAGGGCAGTTTAACCAGCCATTTGGGTTTGAGAATGTTTATTCTTCGTCGTGGAAGAAGTTTTTAGATGCTCCGCGGTACTTGAAGGAAGTGTTGATTTCTGATTACGACTATGGCGTGCAGGTATCTGCTGGATACAAGGAGATGCTGCGGGTTCATGCTGCGGTGTTGAATGGCACGACGAAGGCCACCGAGACGAACGATAAGAAAGATTTAGCGCTGAAAGCGACATCTGATTTGAGGTTTATTCACTATTTATTCAGTGGTGTAGAGGTTGGTATTTCCGTGTACGAGAGGTATTATAGTACTGCTACGATGGTTGCGGTGATGAAGGGCAAGCATTTTGGCACTTACTTGAAGGTGGAGAGGGATATTGTTATACCTGTATTTCTTACATTGGAGTATGTTTATGGTAAAGACTATAAGATTAGGCATGATGTAATTGATTGCATTGGCACGTTGGAGATAAAGCCGTTTGCGTTGACGAAGAGCAAGTACTTGGAGGGGCTCTCGCCTGTTTTTAGGTATGAGTTATGGGACAAAGATATGAAGGTTTCTAATGATGAAGAAGCGATTATAAGCTGTGGGATAAACTACTATTTTGACAAATTTCTGAGGGTATTGATGGAGTGTAGGAGCAGCAGAACTTCAAACAAGCCGGCTACAGAGACTTATAGTTTAATGGTTCAGGTAAACTTTTAACGATAAAAAAATGTTAAATTTTAATAGTTATTTAGTAGGTTCTGTTGGCTAAAAATGATGCTTTTTGGAATAAAAAAGTGATTAGTTAGAAAGCGAGGCATTGTAGTAGACCTCTCAGAATTGGTATAGGGACATATTTTGTTAAGATGAGTAGCGGTGTGATAGATTTTTTGCATTTATGATTATTTTTAGGTTATATGCGATGGCGGAGGTTTTGGATTTGGAGCCATTTTTTTTCTTTGTTTAAGTTTAGAATATGAGAAGATATTGGTTTGTATGTGTATTGAGTGAGGTAGGGGAGTTGGAAATTTTGTGTGTGTGGTTGGGGATGGTAGCGGTTGGGTATGAATTAGTGGGTTGAGTAGCGAGTTTAAGTGTGTAAGAGATAGTGCTTGCGTTGCAAGTAGGTGATAGGAACTGGGAGAGCACACAACCTGAGTTGTAGTCCATAACTACGATGTGCATTTATTTTTTTGTAGTTTAGTTTTTTGTTCTTTGCCATAATTTGAGCCACAGCGGTCACAGAAGGATATATTTGAGTTTTGTTTAATTGTTTTGTGTTATCCATTGGTTGTTTTAACTTCCTTTCGTTTTTAGGATTTCTTCCTTGGCCTACCAGGGTCAAGGAAGGAGTACATAAGAGGGGTCTTTGGGTAAAAATAATTGTCATTTTATTTAGTTGCTGTGTTATTGATTTATGAGGGGTGGATAATTTATAAATTTTCTGTATTTTTGTGGCTGTGTTAGGGAAATTTTAAGTAATTTTAGATAAAATAGTAGCGATTGATGGAGAGAAATTACTATGGAGGAAAAGATTTTTAGAGAATACGACATTCGTGGAGTTTACCCGCAAGAGATAAATGGTGAGATTGTTTACAAGATAGCTCTTGCGTTTTCAAAGTACTTAACACAACAGATAGGTAAAGAAGATGGTGTTTGGGTTTGCGTAGGTATGGATGTGAGGAAAAGTTCTGCTGAGCTGAAAGAGTCCGCTATTAGAGGTTTTGTCGCTTCCGGCATAAATGTAGTTGATTTAGGTATGGTTCCGACGCCAGTTTTGTATTTCTCGCTATTTACTAATTTGGTGCCGATTGATAGAAAGGAGAGGAGGGTTGATGGTGGGATAATGATAACCGCATCGCACAATCCTCCGGAGTTTAATGGTATGAAGCTGTGCGTTGGTCCTTATGCTTTGTATGGGGAGAGGATTAAAGATATTTATAAAATTGCAATTAAGGAAGATTTTTCAAAATTGCCGTGCAGAAGAGAGGGCGTTGTTGTGAAATATGACATAGTATCTGACTATGTAATGTTTTTAACCGGGCAGTTTTTCAGATTAAAGAAACTTTTTCAAAAATTTAGTGAGCCTGTTGTAGCGGTTGACTGCGGGAATGGCACAGCAGGGCCCGTTGTAAAAAGAATACTTGATAACCTCGAGATAAAACACATACCGTTATTTTTCGACCCGGATGGCAACTTCCCAAACCACCACCCAGACCCAATAGTGCCCGAATATATAAAAGAATTAATCTCTGTTGTTAGGAAAAACAAGTTATATTTAGGCATTGGCTACGATGGCGATGCAGACCGTCTTGGTGCTGTAGACAGTAAAGGAGAGCCTGTATATGGCGATAAGCTGTTACTTTTGTTTTCAAAATATGTAACGAAAGAGTTTGGTAGAGGTGCAAAGTTTATTGGGGAAGTGAAGTGCTCGCAAGTGTTGTTTGATGAGATAGAGAAGTTAGGCGGTGAGCCTATAATTTATCGCACGGGGCACTCCTTGATAAAGGAGAAGATGAAGCGAGAGGGTGCGCTTCTTGCAGGTGAGATGTCAGGGCATATGTTTTTTAATGATAGGTATTTTGGCTTTGACGATGCAATATATGCCTCGTTGAGACTATTAGAGATTGTTGGTGTGGAGGGCAAGCCATTGGACAAGGTCGTTTCTTTCATACCGAAGACCTGCACCACACCTGAAATAAGAATTAACTCCTCCGATGAGAAAAAATTTGAGGTGGTAGAAAAGCTCAAAAGTGAGCTCAAAAGAAGGAAAGTGAGATTTTTAGATATTGATGGTGTGAGGGTGCAGTTCCCAGATGGTGGTTTTGGCTTAGTGCGCGCATCAAATACGCAGCCTGTTTTGGTCCTACGCTTTGAAGCAAAAAATCAAAATTTACTT
>Ga0197143_1001794_pt1 | contig 17262 bp, 18 predicted proteins | sample GBS70_MetaG_FD_148603 | JGI IMG/M metagenome (GOLD analysis project Ga0197143, IMG submission 148603) | Sediment microbial communities from Great Boiling Springs, Gerlach, Nevada, United States - GBS 70_MetaG | ecosystem: Environmental > Aquatic > Thermal springs > Hot (42-90C) > Sediment...
TGACCTGAGGAACAGGCTGGGCTCCTATCTCTATATTGCGAAGTTCAGAAAGGTCATATTGAGAAGGATCAATTTCCCCTTTTTCTATGGCGTTTAAAAGATCCGACCAGGTAGGAACAGTAAGCCATCCTCGGGTGCATTTTTCCTCAGCCAGGGTCTTTATAAGAGAAGTAGGCTGAAGCTCCATGGGCATGACGATCTTTCCTGCTGCCACATAACACGGGAAGGACAAAAAGAGACTCCCGCTGTGATAGAAGGGATGTGCTGCTATATAAACGCTTTCATAACCAAGGCTATAAGTCAAAGCATTCCCCATAGCTATGAAGAAAAGCGACTTATGGGTGTGACAAACGGGCTTAGGAGGACCCGTGGTCCCCGAGGTGAACATCAGTTCAGCCATCTCATCGGGTTCAACCTCTTCCAGAATAGGCTCAGGATTGCCCTTTTCCATTATCTCGTTATAAGAAACCATACTCGAAGGGACCGTTTCACCCACACAAATGTACTTTTCGATATAAGGCATCTCGGACATTATGGGCTCCACCTTAGGCAAGAACCCATCGCCTAAGATGAAAACCTTACACTTGGTGGCATCAGCCGAATACTTTATATCGGCCGAAGCAAAACGGAAGTTTAAAGGAGCAACAGCTGCTCCCGTTTTCAATGCCGCCATATAGGCTATGTACCACTCCAAACTGTTCATCATCAGATGAAGCACAATGTCACCCCTCTTGACGCCGCACTCATCCCTTAAAAAGTTGGCAAGCTTATTGGTCTTTTCCTCCAAATCCTTCCAAGTCAAAACCCTCCTCAATCCCTTAGAAGGCCAGCTCTCGATTAGGAACTCCCTATTAGGAAACTTACTGGCGTTAAGGGTACAAAATCTCGCAAAGTTCCAATTTTCTTTCATTTCCTCCTCCTTTACCCAGATATTTTCATGGATATAAAATTTTGATACCATGAGAATAAAATTTTGTCAACAGAAGGAGGGAGGAATGGGGATTTGTATTCACATAGGGGAAATGTTAGCCAGGAATGCCAGGATGTATCCTGATGAAATAGCGCTTGTGGAAAGATGGGTGGATACGGGCAAAAGGAGGGAGATAACTTGGAAGGAGTTCGATCGGATGGCTAATAAGTTTGCCAATGCCCTTTTAAAACGAGGGGTAGTTAAGGGCGATAAAGTCCTTCATATAATGATGAACTCCATCGATTGGCTCATCACCTATTTTGGGGTCATAAAGACGGGGGCCTGGGTTGTACCTTTGAATTTTAGGTTCTCAAGTGAGGAGATAAAGTACTGTATAGATGTGTCGGAACCCAAGGTGGTGGTTTTTGGACCGGAATTCACCGATAGGATCGAGGCCATAAAGGATGAATGCCCTACGGTAAAACATTATGTCTTTGTAGGAGAAGGGGAGAGGCCCTCATGGGCAGAATCCTTTGAGGGATTTATGGAAGGGGTCTCTGATAGCGAGCCTTCAGTTGAGATAAGTTACGAGGATGAAGCTGCCCTTTATTTCACCTCGGGAACCACCGGAAGGCCTAAGCCCATCCTTTTGACCCATAAGAACCTTGCAGCTTCCGCCATTTACGAGAGCGTAAGGCAGAAGGCGAAACACAACGATTGTTTCCTCCTAATACCCCCCCTTTACCACACGGGGGCGAAGATGCATTGGTTTGGCCATTTCATAGTGGGAGGTAAGGGGGTTTTATTGAGGGGGATCTCGCCTCAGGGAATATTTGAAGCCGTGAGCCAAGAAGGGGTTACGGTGGTTTTTCTGCTAGTCCCCTGGGCCAACGATATATTACTTGCCCTTGATTCAGGGGATCTAAAGCTTGAACAGTATGATCTTTCCAGGTGGCGCTTGATGTATATTGGGGCTCAGCCCGTTCCTCCTTCGCTGGTGAAAAGGTGGAAGGAGTATTTCCCCAAAATGGCTTATAACACCGTCTATGGCTTAAGTGAAGCCACTGGTCCTGGATGCCTTTATCTCGGGGAGGAGTATGAACATAAAATAGGTTCGATAGGGCTTCCCGGGTTCAATTGGGAGGCAAGGATCGTAGATGAGGCAGGCGAACCAGTTAAGCGAGGTGAGGTCGGGGAGCTTGTGGTAAGGGGTGATGGGGTGATGAAGTGCTACTATAAGAACCCCGAGGCCACCTCTCAGACTATAAGAAATGGTTGGCTTCACACCGGTGATATGGGCCGACAGGATGAGGATGGATTCTTCTGGCTTGTTGATCGTAAGAAGGACATAATCATTGTGGGTGGTGAGAACGTATTCCCCGTTGAAGTGGAAGAATTTCTTCATACCCATCCGAAAATTAAGGATGCGGCGGCAATTGGATATCCAGATCCTAGGCTTGGGGAAGTGGTGGCGGTGGTGATAGAGCTTAAGCCAGGAGAGACTATGACCGAAGAGGAGGTTTTCAACTTCTGTGAGGTTCTCCCCCGATATAAGAGGCCGAGAAAGGTCTTTTTCGGCAATGTGCCCAGGAATCCCACGGGCAAAATTGAGAAGCCCAAACTAAGGCAAAAATACATTGGTACGGAGACTGCCTTTAAGATCTGATGAGCATTTGATCCAGACGTTCTTGGAGGCTCTGAAAGAGGGGGAAAAATGTCTTGGGATTACCTTGAGGGGAGAAAAGAGGGAGGCTTTAGGTAAATACTTTATCCAACTCTTAAAGTGGAATAGCAAGAAGAACCTAACCTCTATTGAAGATCCTAAGGGAGTAGCAATAAAGCATTTTGTGGATTCCTTAGCTCTACTTCCTCTTCTTAAAAAGAAGGATAGAATTCTTGACATAGGGACAGGGGCAGGATTTCCAGGGCTTGTGCTTAAGGTGGTGGAGAATGACTTAAAGGTCACTTTACTTGAGGCCTCCTTTAAAAAGGTGGCTTTTTTAAAGCATATAAAGAGAATCCTTGAGCTTGAAGAACTTGAGGTGATCCATGGACGGGCGGAGGACCCTGGGTTTTTAGAGAAGGAAAAGGAGGGCTTTTCCGTAGTAGTATCAAGGGCCCTTGGACCTTTGGTAAATTTTTTAAAATTGGCCTTTCCCTATCTTCCCAAAGGAGGAATGGCTATTGCCATGAAGGGTCCCAAAGGAAAATCAGAGCTTGAAGGGCTTGAGCTAAACCTTTTTAATCTTAAAGACCAGTTAGAGTTTGAGCTTCCCTTCCAAATGGGAAAAAGGCTTATACTTGTCTTTGAGAAGAAATAAACCGATGGGTAAAGCGATTGCCATAGCCAATCAGAAGGGAGGGGTTGGAAAGACCACCACAGCCGTTAATTTATCGACCTCCTTGGCTTTGGAAGGAAAAAGAGTCCTTCTCATTGACCTTGATCCCCAAGGTAACGCCACCACGGCCTTTGGCTTTGATAAGGAGAAGCTCGAAAGGACCATTTATCATTTGATGCTCGGCCTTTCAGAGTTAGAAGAAGTGATCTTCAAAACGGAGATCGATAAGCTTGAGCTTGTTCCATCTAATATCCATTTGATAGGGGCCGAGGTGGAACTCATGGATCACCCGCAAAGGGAAAAAAGGCTTAAAGAAGCCCTTTGCGGGAAAGTCCAATTTTACGATTTTGTCTTTATAGATTGTCCCCCTTCTTTAGGTCTTTTAACCCTTAATGCACTTGTGGCTTCGGATTCGGTGCTTGTACCTCTTCAATGCGAATTCTACGCCATGGAAGGTTTGACCCAACTTTTAAGGACTATAAAACTTGTAAAGAAGCGTTATAATTTTAACCTTCAAATAGAGGGGATTCTTCTTACCATGTACGATGGGAGAAATAATCTCTCAAGGCACATTTATAAGGAAGTAATGGAGCATTTTGGTTCCACCGTGTTTCAGACCCTTATTCCTCGGAACGTGAGGCTTTCGGAAGCTCCAAGTTTCGGCAAACCGGTTCTTCTTTATGATCGGAGTTGTGTTGGTTCAAAGAGCTATTTAGAACTCGCTAAGGAGATCATGAAGAGAAATGGTCTCTAAAAAGGGTGGGCTGGGGAAGGGTTTAGAAGCCCTTCTTGGTGAAAGTTTTAACGAGGGGGAGGTCATCTTATGTGAGGTTGATTCATTAAAGCCCAATCCCTTTCAGCCTAGGAAATCCATGGATGAAAAGGCCATCGAGGAACTGGCCCTCTCGATAAAGGAAAAGGGGATTTTGCAACCCATATTGGTCAGGCCGAAGGACGGAGGATTCGAGATCATAGCCGGCGAAAGGAGATGGCGAGCAGCCCAAAGGGCTGGTCTTAAGAAAGTCCCAGTGATAGTGAAAGAGGTCTCCGATCGAGAGCTTTTAGAGCTTGCCTTAATAGAGAACTTACAACGTCAGGACTTAAACCCCCTCGAAGAGGCAGAGGCTTATAGAACCTTGATGGAACAGTATGGATATACCCAGGAAGAGATAGCACAAAGGGTTGGGAAGGACCGGTCTTCGATAGCTAATGCGCTGAGGCTCTTGAAGCTTCCACAAGAGGTCAAGGAGGCCCTGAGGGAAGGCAAGATAACGCGAGGTCATGCTATGGCAATCCTTTCCCTTACTTCCGAAATGGAACAGCTTCAGCTTTTAAGGGAGATCCTTAAAGGGGAGCTTTCCGTAAGGGAGAGCGAGAGTCTCTCGAGGCGCTTCAAAAAAGTCTTGCCCTCCTTTGATCCTGAGCTTGAGCTTTTTTTGGAAGATCTTCGAAGAACCCTGGAGGCTCCGGTTAAGATTCACTATCGAAAAGGGCGCGGTCGGATAGAGATAGAATTCTTTTCCCTCGATGACCTGGAAAGGATCGTTCAAATAATCCTTAAGGGGGAAAAAGATGGGTAAAATTAAGGACTCTTCGGAGATAAACGGGTTTCTTGGGAAGGAGACGAACTTTGAGGGAAGACTTGATTTTAAAGGAGCGGTGAGGATCGAAGGAAACTTTAAAGGAGAGATCCGGACGCCAGATCTTCTTATTGTGGGAGAAGGAGGGAAGGTGGAGGGAGAAATAGAAGCAGGAATCGCTATAATCCAGGGAATTGTACAGGGAAACCTTAAAGTCTTGAAGAAGCTTGAGCTTAGGTCTTCGGCTAGGGTAAATGGTGACATAATCACGCCCATTTTGGTAGTGGAAGAAGGGGCGGTTTTTATCGGTAACTGCAAAATGCAACCCAGGGGAGGTAATGGAACTCAAGGAGCTCAAAATAAGACTCATTGAAGTCCTTTCCAAGTATGTACCCCAAAGGATTAAAGAACTGGAAGGATGCGTTCGGGCAGCTGTGCTTGTTCCCCTTTTTTTGAAGGACGGATGCCTTCACGTTCTTTTGATAAAGAGAGCTGAAGATCTTCTTCATCATCCAGGGGAGATCGCCTTTCCTGGGGGTATAATAGAGCCTTCGGACAAAACCCCTCAAGAAGCGGCTTTAAGGGAAGCCTTTGAGGAAGTGGGGCTTGATCCTAAGCGGGTTGAGCTTTTGGGGAAATTGAACGAGGTATTAACGACGACCAATTTCATAATAACCCCCTTTGTGGGGATCATCCCCTATCCTTATCCCTTTAAGATCGACGGAAAGGAAACCGAGGGTCTTTTGATCTTGCCTTTGAAGGAATTCAGAAAAGAAAGGGCCACCCCCGTTACTTTCCAAGGAAGGACCTTTCTTTCTTATAAAATCCGAGAAGGAATAGTATGGGGAGCTACCGCCAAAATCCTCAGCGAGCTCGTTGAACTTTTGTCCTCCTCCAAGATTTTATGTACTGCGTGACCTCTTCGGGATCATCAAAAACGTTAAGAAGATGAAGGTCCGAAGGTAGGATACACCCTTTCCCTAACACCTTATCCTTTAACCATTCAAAAAGACCGCTCCAATGGCCCCTTTCCACAAGGATCAGCGGTAATGGTCGTGTCTTTTTGGTTTGAACCAAGGTGAGGATCTCAAAAAGTTCGTCAAGCGTTCCATAACCCCCCGGGAAGAACACAAAGGCTATTGAGTGTTTAGTGAACATGACCTTTCTGACAAAAAAGTGCTTGAAGTTTATCCTTATATTGCAATAAGGATTTGGTGGTTCTTCGGTTGGAAGATCTATATTAAGGCCTACGGATTTGCCTCCTGCCTCAAGGGCACCACGGTTTGCGGCTTCCATAATTCCGGGGCCACCTCCGGTGAGGATACTATAACCTTCTTTTACCAGTCTTTTTGCCAACTCATAGGCCTTCCTATAAAGAGGGGAGCCTTCCTTTATGCGAGAGGATCCGAATATGCTCACGGCAGGTTCCACTTTGACCAGGGTTTCAAAACCCTCCACAAATTCAGCCATGATCCTGAAAAGCCTCCAAGCTTCCTTAAGGCTTAAATAGTCAAAAAATAATGATCAAAAGGCTTCTTCGCCATTTTCTTCCCTCCCCGAATAATGCTTTAATTTTCTCCTTGTTGATTTTCGTTGACAAGAAAAAGGGTGAATGTCAATATTAAATGCAAAATATTTGTTAAGAAAGATTAAGATGAAGCGTAAAACAGGAGCCCAAATTTTACTGGAGTGTTTAAAAAGAGAAGGAGTTGAGGTGATCTTCGGTTATCCCGGTGGGGCCATTTTGCCGTTGCTCGAAGAGATGTCCAAGTGGGATTTTCGATTCATTTTGGTCCGTCATGAACAGGCAGCGGTTCATGCCGCCGATGGCTATGCTCGGACAAGCGGTAAGGTAGGAGTTTGTCTTGTAACCTCGGGTCCTGGAGCCACCAATACCGTGACGGGTATAGCCACCGCCTATATGGATTCGGTCCCTGTTGTGGTTTTTACAGGCCAGGTGCCAATTCACTTAATAGGGAACGATGCTTTTCAAGAGGCGGATATCGTGGGCATAACCAGGCCTTGTACCAAACACAATTACTTAGTTACTGACGTTAAGGATTTGGCCCGTATAGTCAGGGAGGCCCTTTACATCGCTTCCAGTGGAAGACCAGGACCTGTGCTGGTGGATCTTCCCAAGAATGTATTAACTGCTCAAACGGAGTTCCATTACCCTGAGGAGGTAAAAATAAGGGGCTATAAGGTTACCCTGGAGGGGCATATCCAACAGATAAAACGAGCGGCTCAACTTATCCTTAAGGCCTCTCAACCCGTCATATATGCAGGAGGTGGGGTGATAATATCGGGAGCCTCTTCTGAACTGACGAGGCTCGCAGAACTTTTACATATACCGGTCACCACCACCCTTATGGGGCTTGGAGGGTTTCCGGGGACTCATCCTCTGTTTTTGGGCATGTTGGGGATGCATGGGACTTATCAGGCCAATATGGCGGTTACGGAGTGTGATGTGTTGATCGCCATAGGGGCGAGATTTGACGATCGGGTGACAGGTAAAGTAGAGGAGTTTTCACCCAAATCCAAAAAAATCCATATAGATATCGATCCCACCTCCATAAAGAAGAACGTCCACGTGGATATTCCCATAGTAGGGGACTGTAAGAGGGTTTTGAGGAAGCTTCTGGAGGTGATAGAGACAAGCGGAGTGAACGTTGAGGAATACCGAAAGAGGATGTCCCATTGGCTCTACCAGATAGAGGAATGGCAAAGTCATCAAGAGGCCCTTTACAATAACCTTTTAAACTCCTCCTCAAAGAGGATAAAACCCCAATTTGTGATTAAGAAACTTTATGAACTTACCGGGGGAGACGCCATAATAACTACCGAGGTGGGACAGAACCAGATGTGGGCAGCTCAGTACTTCAAGGTGAATAAACCTCGAACTTTCCTCAGTTCGGGGGGTCTTGGGACAATGGGGTATGGTTTTCCGGCGGCAATTGGGGCTCAGGTGGCCTTTCCGGATAAACTGGTCATCGATATAGCTGGTGATGGTAGTATCCAGATGAACATTCAGGAATTGGCCACGGCCGTACAACACGATCTTCCCGTTAAGGTGGCCATCTTAAATAACGGTTACTTGGGGATGGTAAGACAATGGCAAGAACTGTTTCATGGGAAGATCTATTATGCCTCAAGGCTTGGGGAATGGAACCCCGATTTCGTCAAATTGGCCGAGGCCTATGGGGCAGTGGGTTTGAGGGCTACAAGGCCTGAGGAGGTGGAGCCCGTCATAAGGGAGGCCCTCCGAATAAGGAAACCCGTACTGATGGATTTTTGGATTGAGGAAGACGCAAATGTTTATCCCATGGTTCCTGCAGGCGAACCTTTGAGGAACATGATCCTACTCTGAGGAGGTTTTAAAAAGATGCGACAAGTGCTCAACGTACTTGTGGAGAACCAATTTGGGGTTTTAGCTCGAGTAGCCGGTCTTTTTAGCGGAAGGGGCTTCAACATAAAGAGCCTTTCAGTGGCTGAGACACTGGATCCCACTTTGTCAATAATGACCATTGTCACCGAAGGAGATGAGAGAATCCTTGAACAGATTACCAAACAATTGAACAAGCTCGTTCCGGTCATTAAGGTCATCGAAGTGGGAACGAGGCCCCATGTGGAAAGGGAGATCATTTTGGTTAAGGTGGAGGCCAAACCCGAAAACCGGGCCGAGCTCTTAAGAATAGTGGAAATATTCCGAGGAAAGGTTGTCGATGTGAGTTCTAAAACTTACACCATCGAAATGACAGGTGATGAGGATAAGATAAGCGCATTTTTAGAGCTCCTTAAGCCCATGGGCATAAAAGAAATGGCGCGATCAGGAGTAATAGCTTTAACAAGGGGGTGAAAGATGGCACGCATTTTTTATGACCCAGAGGTTAACCTTGATCCCTTGAAGGACAAAACCATAGCCATAATAGGATACGGGAGTCAAGGACATGCTCAGGCTCAGAACTTAAGGGATAGTGGATTGAAGGTTGTAGTGGCCGAACTTCCCGGGACCCCCAACTATGAGCTTGCTAAATCCCATGGCTTTGAACCCCTTACGGCCGAAGAGGCTTCGAAAAGGGCTGATTGGATCCAGATCCTTGTCCCCGATCAGCTTCAGCCTCAAGTATATAAGTCCTCCATAGAGCCTTATCTACGAGAAGGAAAGATCATTGGGTTTTCTCATGGCTTTAATATTCACTATGGGCAAATCATCCCCCCTCCTTTTGTGGATGTGGTGATGGTGGCCCCAAAGGGTCCTGGACATTTGGTGAGAAGGCAGTTTGAGGAGGGAAAGGGCGTTCCCGCCCTGGTGGCAGTGCATCAAAATGCTTCGGGAAAGGCCTTGGAACTGGCTTTAGCTTATGCTAAAGGGATAGGTGCCACCAGGGCCGGCGTCATTGAGACCACCTTTAAGGAGGAGACCGAGACAGACCTTTTTGGAGAACAGGTGGTTTTATGTGGGGGATTAACCGAGTTAATAAGAGCGGCCTTCGATACCCTAGTTGAGGCCGGGTATCAACCGGAGATAGCCTATTTCGAGTGTTTACACGAACTTAAGCTCATTGTGGACCTCATATACGAAGGCGGTATCAGTTACATGCGTTATTCCATAAGCGATACGGCTGAATATGGGGATATGACCAGGGGACCTCGCGTAATAGATAAGCACGTCCGAGAGACCATGAAGGAGATCTTGAGGGAGATCCAGGATGGGAGGTTTGCCCGCGAATGGATCCTGGAGAACATGGCGGGAAGGCCCGTTTATAACGCCTTAAAGCGAGAACAGTCCCAGCACTTGATCGAGGAGGTCGGAAAAAGGCTCAGGTCCATGATGAGTTGGATTAAGGAAAGACGTTGAGGTTTTTGAGAGGCTTGGTTCCTTTAAAAGAGGGATTTCTTTTCCTCCTTCTCTTTGGAGGGGGAGGGGCGATAAGCCTCTGGGTAGGGTTTTGGAGGTTGGGGATTCTTCTCTTTGGGCTTTTCGCCTTTTTCCTCTTCTTTCTCCGCAATCCCAAAAGGATTCCTCCAGAAGGTAGGGATCTTATTCTTTCGCCGGCCGATGGGAAGGTGATAAGGATAGAGGAGGGAAATTTCCCCCTTTTTGGAGAAGGGAAACTCATAAGTATTTTCATGTCGATTTTTGACGTTCATGTGAATAGAAGCCCTGTGGATTGCCTTGTCAAAAGGACCGAGCATAAGGGAGGAAGGTTTTTGCCCGCTTATAAAGAAGAGGCGCCTTTACAGAACGAAAGGAATTTGCTTTTTCTCGAGTCCCAGGAGGGGATGCCCTTTGTCTTGGTCCAGGTGGCAGGGATTCTGGCCCGCAGGATCCTGTGTCGCGTTAAACCGGGGCAAAACCTTAAAAGGGGCGAGATTTTGGGGGCGATTCTTTTTGGCTCTCGAGTCGATCTATATATGCCGAAAGAGGTCAACTTACTGGTCGGCCTTGGAGAAAGGGTTAAGGCTGGGGAGTCGGTCATAGGAGTTTTGGAAGGAGATGAAGAAAATAAATAAAGTCTTGTTTTTGCCAAACGCTTTAACGACCTTGAGTCTACTGTGTGGCTGCTATTCGATTTTTCAAAGTTATAACGGGAATTTTGGAAAGGCAGCCTTATTGATATTTTTCTCTTTCCTTCTAGATGGCCTTGATGGGAAAATAGCTAGACTCACTGGGTCTGTTTCGCCTTTCGGCAAGGAGTTCGATTCACTTTCGGACATTGTGGCCTTTGGGGTAGCGCCAGGGGTTCTGGTATATGGTTGGGGACTTTGGAATTTGAAAATAGGGTGGGGGGTTGTTTTTTTGTTCATAGCCTGTGGGGCCTTGAGGTTGGCCAGGTTTAACGTTAGTAGAGACCTTTCCCATTTCCAAGGATTACCCATCCCCGGGGCGGCCTTGTTTTTGGCCTCTTTTTACCTTTTCTCCCGAAAGGTGAACCTTTCTCAAACGGAAATCCCCTTGGTGATACTGCTTTTGTTTTTGAGCTTTCTAATGGTGAGTACCATTCCCTATCCTTCTTTTAAGAAGTTGGAATTGAAAAAATACAGGGGATACCGAGGGCTGGTGTTGTTTTTGTTGTTCCTGGTAATCCTTTTCATCGAGCCCATTTTTACCATCTTCTTTTTAAGTGCCCTTTACATAAGCCTTGGTCCGGTAAAGGTCATGAGAAAATCCTTGAAGTTTAAACTTCAGCCCGAAAAAAAATGAAGAACTTAAGACTATTTATAGCCGTACCCTTAGGACCCGATTTAAAGGAAGCCATTTCCAAAATCCAAAATCTTCTCAAGAGGAGAAACGAAGGGGTTAGATGGGTAAACCCCGAAGGGCTTCATCTGACCCTCAAGTTTCTGGGAAATACTCCTCAGGAAAAACTTTCCCAAATAGAGGAAGCCATGAGAAAGGCGCTTGGTCCCTTTAGGCCTTTCAGCGTCCTAATAAAGGGAACCGGGGCCTTTCCTTCTTTAAAGAAGGCCAGGGTCCTATGGGTTGGGGTTGAGGACGAGAGGTCCTTCCTTAAGGAGATGTTTAAGAGCCTTGAGAAAAGCCTTCAAAAACTCGGTTTCCCCATGGAAGATAGGCCTTTTAGGCCCCACATAACCCTTGGACGCATAAAGAACCTAAAATCGATCGACCTTCCCGAGGGGTTGGAAGATCAAGAGGTAGGTGTTTTGGAGGTTAAGGAGGTGATATTATTTAAAAGTGAGTTGAAACCAGAGGGGGCCGATTACCATCCTTTGATAAAGGTCTCCTTAGGAGGTAATGAGGATGAATGCTGAGAAACAAAAGGCTTTGGAATTGGCGGTTTCACACATAGAGAAACAGTTTGGCCGGGGCACCATAATGCGCCTGGGTGAGGCGGTCAAGCTGGAAATTCCCGTCATCTCCAGTGGTTCCATCGGTCTTGACCTGGCCTTAGGGGTTGGAGGATTCCCAAGGGGAAGGATTGTGGAGATCTTTGGTCCTGAGGCTTCCGGTAAGACCACTTTGGCTTTGCACGTGGTGGCGGAGGCTCAGAAGGAAGGAGGGGTTGCCGCCTTTGTAGATGCGGAACATGCCCTTGACGTGAAGTATGCCCAGGCGCTCGGTGTGAAGGTGGAAGAGCTTCTTTTGTCTCAACCCGATTATGGGGAACAAGCCCTTGAGATAGTCGATCTATTAGTGAGAAGCGGTGCGGTGGATGTGGTGGTTATAGACTCGGTCGCTGCGCTGGTGCCGAAGGCCGAGATCGAGGGGGAGATGGGAGAGCAATTTATAGGGCTTCAGGCGAGATTGATGTCTCAGGCCTTGAGGAAATTGACATCTACCATAAGTAAGTCCCAGGCTATAGTGATCTTCATAAATCAAATAAGGCAAAAGATAGGGGTAACATTCGGTAACCCTGAGACTACCCCAGGAGGTAATGCCTTAAAGTTTTACGCTTCGGTAAGGGTTGACATTCGTAAAATTACCTCCATAAAGGAAGGCGAAGAGCCTTTAGGACATAGGGTAAAGGTGAAGGTGGTGAAGAACAAGGTAGCTCCTCCTTTTAAGGAGGCGGAATTTGACATCATGTACGGCCAGGGCATCTCCAAAGAGTCGGAAATAATAGATTGGGGGACAAACTTAGGAATCATCGAAAAAGCGGGCACGTGGTACTCTTATGGGGATATAAGGCTCGGTCAAGGTAAGGAAAACGCCAAGGCCTTTTTGAGGAATGATCCTCAACTTATGGCCGAGATAGAAAGGAAGATAAAATCACACCTTTTTAAGAGAGAGGAAGATGGAACTAACTGAACTTTTAATGAAAGCGGTAAATATGGGGGCTTCCGATATTCACCTTAAGGCGGGGCATCCGCCCTTTTTCAGGATAAACGGTGAGCTTATTCCCCAAACGGAATACGATCCACTTGGTCCCTCCGATGTGGCGAGATTGGCCTATCAGAAGATAATGAACGAAAGACAGAGGGATTACTTTATGGAACATCATGAGATCGATATGGCTCTTGGACTACCCGGGATCGGGCGCTTCAGGGTTAATATCTTCCAACAAAGGGGAAGCGTGGCCATTGCCTTGAGGGTTATACCCTATGAGATTAGGGGTTTTGAGGAATTAAACCTTCCGGTCAAGCCCTTGGAAAGGCTCTCTCAGGAACTGAGGGGGTTGGTCCTCGTTACCGGCCCTGCAGGGGTAGGGAAGTCCACGACCCTTGCCGCCATGATAGAATACATAAATACCCATAGACGTTGTCACATCATCACCATCGAGGATCCCGTCGAATACTTGTTTCGGGACAAATTGAGCATAATAAGCCAAAGAGAAGTGAGGGTAGATACCAAATCCTTTCTTGACGCCTTGAAGATGGCCTTGCGAGAGGACCCCGATGTCATAATGGTGGGTGAGATGAGGGATTTTGAGACCATTAATACGGTTTTGCTGGCGGCTGAGACAGGGCATCTGGTACTTTCCACGCTTCACACAATAGATGCCACTGAGACCATAAATAGGATTATCTCCGTCTACCCTCCTCATCACCAAAGACAGGTCAGGTTACAACTGGCGAATGTGCTTCGGGGTGTTATTTCCCAAAGGCTTCTCCCAAGGGCGGATGGAAACGGAAGAGTACCCGCTGTGGAGATCTTGATAAACACGCCAAGGGTGAAAGAATGCATCATCGATCGAGAAAAGACCGCCGAGATACCTCGGGCCATAGCCGAAGGGTACGTGGTTTATGGGTCTCAAACCTTTGATCAGTCCCTTATGTGGCTTTATAAAAGGAAACTAATCACTCTGGATGAGGCCTTGAGACATTGTTCTAATCCCGATGAATTCGTTTTGAGGGTTAAGGGGATTTTGGGTACCAGTTCCATGGGTTGGGAGGTTTTTGAGACCCAAGAGGGTTTGAAGGCCTCAGGGGAGGAGGATGAGGAGTTTTAGTAGCGAAGAGATAAGGAATACCTTTTTGAACTTCTTCTCCCAGAGGGGACATCAGGTGGTCAAAAGCTCTTCGCTTGTGCCCCATGATGATCCAACCCTCCTTTTTACCAATGCGGGTATGGTTCAGTTCAAAAAGGTTTTTTTGGGTCAAGAGAAAAGGCCTTATACGCGAGCGGTTTCGTGCCAGAAGTGCTTAAGGGCAGGGGGAAAGCACAATGATCTTGAGAACGTGGGAAAGACCTTAAGACATCACACCTTTTTTGAGATGCTGGGAAACTTCTCCTTTGGTGATTACTTCAAACGCGAAGCCATTCAGATGGCTTGGGAACTTTTGACCGAGGTGTTTGGACTTCCTAAGAATAGGCTTTACGTTTCGGTTTACCAAAGCGATTACGAAGCGGCTTTACTATGGAAGGAGATGGCCTCCTTGAGTGAGGATAGGATCATCCCCTTAGGGGATGAACACAACTTCTGGTCCATGGGGGAGACAGGTCCCTGTGGGCCTTGTTCGGAGATTATCTACGATCAAGGGGAGAAAATGGGTTGCGGGAGGCCCGATTGTGGGCCTTCTTGTGACTGCGATAGATTCCTTGAACTTTGGAACCTGGTGTTCATGCAATATGAACGCACTTCCGAGGGCGAACTGAAACCCTTACCCCGTCCTTCTATAGATACGGGTATGGGTCTTGAAAGGATAAGTGCGGTTCTACAAGGGGTTAAGGGAAATTTTGATACGGACCTTTTTCGAGGGATAATCGAGAGGATTGAGGAACTGGCCCTTTCCAAATATGGAGAGGACCCGCGTAAAGATATCTCCATCAGGGTTATAGCCGATCACGCCAGGGCAGGAGCTTTTCTGATAGCAGACGGGATACTACCTTCCAATGAGGGAAGGGGGTATGTTTTAAGGAGGATCCTAAGAAGGGCCATAAGGCATGGGTATCTATTGGGCATAAGAAAGCCCTTTTTGGTGAGCGTTATAGAAAAGGTAAGGGAGAAGATGTCCTCCATTTACCCGGAATTGGAAGAAGGGGCCTTTTTTATAGAAGAGGTGGTGATAAGGGAAGAAGAAAGGTTCTTTGAGACCCTTGAGAGGGGGCTCTTACTTTTGTCGGAAGAGATAGAAGAGCTCAAAGCCAAGGGGAAGAGAATTCTTCCAGGGGATGTGGCCTTCAGGCTTTATGATACCTATGGTTTTCCTCTTGACTTAACCGAAGAAATAGCTAGAGAGGAGGGGTTTGAGATCGATCTCCAGAAGTTCGATCTCCTTATGGAAGAACAACGCCAACGGGGAAGGGCTTCTTGGAAAGGTGAACTTCAAGGGGTCTTTTTGGACTTGAGAGAGTTAAAGAGTGATTTTGTGGGTTACGAAAGCCTTACTGCGAAGGCAAAGGTTTTGGCCATAATAAAAGGCGATGAACTTAAAGAAGAGGCCCATCAAAACGAAGAAATGGAAGTTATACTCGATAGGACCCCCTTTTATCCCGAAGGGGGGGGACAGGTCGGGGATCAGGGCGTATTAGAAGGGGAAGGCCTTATTGCTGAGGTGAAGGGTGCTTTAAGACAAGGGGACTTTATTCTCCATCAGGTTAAGATTAAAGAGGGCTCTTTAAGGAAGGCTCAAGAGGTTTGGGCAAGGGTAGATCCTTTGAAAAGGCAAAACAGTTGCCGAAATCACACCGCCACCCATCTTCTTCATGCCACCTTAAGGGAGATCCTGGGAGAACATGTGAGACAGGCGGGTTCCCTGGTTGAGCCGAATAGGCTTCGTTTTGACTTTACCCATTTTGCCCCCTTGGACGAAGAGACCCTGGAGAAGATAGAGGAGGCGGTAAACCGGAGGATAATGGAGAATCATCCGGTTTTCATTGAGATCCTCGATTTTGACGAGGCCTTAAGAAGAGGGGCCATCGCCCTTTTTGAGGAAAAATATGGCGATAAAGTCCGATTGGTGGAGATCCCCTCGATAAGTAAGGAGCTCTGTGGAGGAACCCACGTTAAGATGACCGGAGAGATTGGGCTCTTTAAGATAATAAACGAAACTGGCATAGGATCTGGGATAAGGAGAATAGAGGCTTTAACCGGGGAGGAGGCTTTAAATTACGTGAAGGATTTAGAAGCCGATTTTAGGGACCTTTTTAGACGTTTAAACCTTGAGGGAAAACCAAGTTCTAAGACCACCAGGGAGCTTTTGAAAAAGAGAATCGAGGAACTTTTGAACATGAAAAAAGACCTGGAAGAACAGATAAAGGCCTTAACCAGAAAATTTGCCCAAGGGAAAGCGGAAGACCTGGAGGTGAAAGAAGTAGGGAGACTCAAAGTTGCCTTCGCCAAACTGGAAGGCCTTGAGGTTCAAGCCTTAAGGGAGATAGGCGACCAGATAAAGTCAAAGATAGGCTCAGGTATAGTGGTTTTGGCCAGCGAAAAGGACGGAAGAGGGATCCTATTGATAATGGTAACTCGAGACTTACAAAAGATTGTACCGGCAAACGAACTGCTGGGGAGGGTTTTAAAAAGTATAGGAGGAAAAGGAGGAGGCAAAGAAGGCTTTGCCCAAGGCACCTTCTCTTCTTCCTTGGAAGAAGTTTTCCTTCAAGTGGAAGAAGAACTGAAAAACTTCAGCTCTTCTTTGAGGTTTTAGTCAAAAAATGAGTGACCACCTGTTTTAAGTTTCTCTCCCCACATTTGGGACAACAGTAAGCCTTTTCTTCGTACTCCTTAAGCCTTAGGGTAAGGGTTACGTTCTCGTTACATTTGGGGCAGTGAAATTCATAGGTGGGCATCCTTCTCACCTCCTTCAGAAGATATTTTTCTTAACCCAGGGTATAAAGTACGAAGGATCCCCCATAGTATCCCTGAAGAAGGCCTTACGCATGTAATTTAAAGCCCCAACATAAAACTCAAACCTTCTTGCTAATTCCTCAAAGAGTCCTACCCCAGGTCGCAGAAGGGCCCGATTAAGTTCACTCACCTGAAAATAGGCAAGGGCCCCTTGCTGCAGATAATAAGTCCAAAGAGATCGCCTCTTTACATATTCGGGGAACAATCCGCTCATAAAAAGCACATAATCGCCAATGTGTCGCCTTATCTCCCTTTCCTTCTGTAGGCTACCCCCACTTAAGGTTATAATGTTGGCCTCTAGCAACATCTCCGCTATGGTTTCTAGGGGTTCGCCCCGGTGATTTTTTAGAGGATAAAGATTTTCAATTCTCGCAAAATTTGTCAACACCTCAGCCACATACTCACTCACCTGAGGTTCCCTTAAGTTTAGATCCCAAAAACTACGCCTTACACTCCAGAGGAAAAACTCCCGTATCTTCTCTAACCCTTCTCCTTTCCTCTGGACCATCTAAAAATATATTATATCCTGAGAAGGTAGATTCTTCAATTTTTCCCTCCTGCAATTTTTATGTTAAGTTTTGTTTAATACATTTTGTTTTGTATAATAAAACAAAAGCTTATAAGTTAGAGAGGGACAGGGACTCCATTTTCCATAGGCCTTTGAGCCTCTTAAGGAGTAT
>Ga0197143_1001795_pt1 | contig 17254 bp, 16 predicted proteins | sample GBS70_MetaG_FD_148603 | JGI IMG/M metagenome (GOLD analysis project Ga0197143, IMG submission 148603) | Sediment microbial communities from Great Boiling Springs, Gerlach, Nevada, United States - GBS 70_MetaG | ecosystem: Environmental > Aquatic > Thermal springs > Hot (42-90C) > Sediment...
GGAGCCCCTTCCACGTGGGTCTCCCGCAGGCGGTCCGCGTGTTCCCGCAGGACCACCAACAGGTCCGGCTGGTAGACCGTGTCCTCGCGGAGTTTGACGTCCAACGGCGCGTCGTAGACTTTGCCTCGACCGGGCCGGAGGACCGCGTCGACCAGGAGGAGTTGGAAGCGGAGGGAGACCTCCTGGTGTTTCCGGGACGGAGACGGACTGGGCATCGGCACCCCCCGCACGAGGATCCAGTAGCCGGGCCGGTCGGCAACCCAGCGCCGGAAATCTTCGTACCTCTCGAACCGGACCTCCTCGACGACCGAACGCTCCATCGTTCACCCCCGGTCGGTCGGATCCATTGTACCGTCTGCGGTTTTGCCGATCCGGGCCGCCGCCGACGCTCCGCGATCCGCGCGGCCTCAGAGCGAGGTTATGCCCGCTCCACCGCCAGGGCCACGGCTTCCCCGCCGCCTAAGCACACGGCCGCGATCCCCCGGCGGGCCCCGCGCTCCTCCATGGCGTAGAGCAGGGTGGTGAGGATGCGGGCGCCGCTCGCACCGATGGGGTGTCCTAAGGCCACGGCCCCGCCGTGCACGTTGACCCGCTCCAGGTCCAGCCCCAGCTTCCGAGATACCCCGAGTACGACCGCGGCGAACGCCTCGTTGATCTCGTAGAGGTCTACCTCCTCCGAGGTCCATCCGAGCTTGCGGAGCAACCGCTCGATGGCGTAGGCGGGCGCGATGGTGAACCACTCGGGCTCCGTGGCCGCGGTCGTGTACCCCACGATCCGGGCCATGGGCGAACGTCCCAGCCGCTCGGCCACCTCCTCCGTGGCTACCACCACCGCCGCGGCCCCGTCGCTGATGCTGCTCGCATTCGCCGCGGTCACGGTCCCGTTGGGCTCAAAGGCGGGCGGGAGGTGGGGGATCCGTTCGAAGTTCACCCGCCGGGGCTCCTCGTCCTCCTCCACCCTTCCCGTTCCGTCGGGGAGTTCCACGGGTACCGTCTGCGACCGAAACAGCCCCCGATCCAGGGCCTCCAGGGCCAGCCGGTAACTGCGCACCGCGTAGGCGTCCTGGTCTTCCCGGGTGATGCGGTACTCTTGGGCCAGCAGCTCCGCGCAGGAGCCCATGTGGCAGTTCCGGTAGACGTCCCACAACCCGTCGTGGATCATGGAGTCCACCACGTCCCCGTGCCCGAGCCGGTACCCGGTGCGGGCCCGAGGCAAGAGATACGGCGCCTGGCTCATGTTCTCCATCCCACCCGCCACCACCACCTCCGCGTCTTCTGCCCGGATGGCCTGGGCGGCCAGCATCACCGCCTTGAGCCCGGAACCGCACATCTTGTTCACCGTGGTGGCGGGGACCGAGGAGGGTAAGCCCGCGTACATGGCGGCCTGCCGGGCCGGTGCCTGACCCAGCCCCGCGGAGAGGATGTTCCCCATGATCACCTCATCCACCTGCTCCGGTGCGATCCCTGCCCGCCGCACCGCCTCCCGCACCACGAGGGCTCCCAGCCTCGGAGCCGGAACCGTGCTGAGACTGCCCAGAAACCGGCCGATGGGGGTGCGGACCGCGCTGAGGATCACCGCCTGCCGCATGGGGCTCCCTCCGGGGTGCACTACCCTGATTCTACCGCAGTCCTGCGGGCCGTCTGGTACAGTGGTGCGGAGAGGGATCGTGCGGAGGGAGGCGTGCGGGAGGCGTTCGGTCGGACGAAGGAAGGACATCTGCGGCTTGGAGGCCTCAGCGCGGTGGATCTGGCTCGGGCCTATGGCACCCCCCTGTACGTGCTGGACGGCGAGCGGCTGCGGGCGAACCTGGAAGCGTACCGGGAGGCGTTCCGGAAGTTCGTCCCCGCCGGTCGCCCCTACTACGCCTCGAAAGCCCTGTGCACGGTAGGGATCTGCCAGCTCGTGCACCGGTACGGGTTCGGACTCGACGTCGCAAGCGGCGGGGAGATCTACACCGCCCTCCGGGCCGGGGTTCCGGCGGAGGACCTGTGCTTCCACGGGAACAACAAGACCCCGCAGGAGCTCCAAATGGCGCTACAGGCCAAAGTGGGCCGCATCGTGGTGGACAACTTCTACGAACTGGAACTTTTAGAGACCTTGACCCAGAAGACTCGCCAGACGACGGAGATCTGGCTCCGCGTCACCCCTGGGATCGAACCCCACACGCACCGAGCCATCCAGACGGGCGGGGTGGACACGAAGTTCGGATTCGGGATCCCGGAAGGGGCCGCCGATCGGGCGGTGCGGCGGGCTCTGGAGATCCGGGGGGTGCGACTTCGCGGATTTCACAGCCACATCGGGAGCCAGATCCTGGACCTGGAACCGTTCCGGCTCAACGCTCAGGTCTTGGTGGCGTTTGCGGCCCGGGTGCGCGAAGAACTCGGGTACACCGCGGAGGAGCTGAACCTGGGTGGAGGTCTTGGGATTCGGTACACGTCTCAGGACCACCCCCCCAGCATCGAGGACTTCGTGCGCGCGGTGGCGGAGTCCGTCCAGAAGGCCTGCGCGGAGCACGGTCTGCCGCTACCGGCCTTGTACCTGGAACCGGGGCGGTCCGTGGTGGGGCCCGCGGGGGTGACCCTCTACACGGTGGGGGCGGTCAAGAGGATCCCGGGCGTGCGCACCTACGTGGCGGTGGACGGCGGGATGTACGAGAACCCCCGGCCCGCCCTCTACGGTGCCCGGTACGAGGCCGTGGTGGCGGATCGACCGGACGAACCGCCCACCCAGGTGGTGGCCTTGGCAGGCCGGTGCTGCGAGTCGGGGGACGTGCTCATCTGGGAGGCTCATCTCCCGGAGGTCGAGCCCGGCGACGTCGTGGCGGTGTTCGCAACGGGCGCCTACACCTACTCCATGGCGAGCAACTACAACCGGTTCCCGAGGCCCGCCATGGTCCTGGTGGAAGGGGAGAGGGCCCAGGTGGTGGTTCGGCGGGAGACCTACGAGGACCTGGTGCGCTGCGACCTCCCGCTCTCGCCGGAGGGGTAGCTCCGTCCTGGCATGGAGGATGCTCCCAAACCGGGCTGGATGCGAGCGGGCTCTGCCGTCCTGGTGGCCTGCGCCCTCGCCTACGCGGTGGCAGGCTCTGTCCTCCTGCGGCACCGGGCCTTCTGGAGCCCGGACCAGGCGGTGCGGTTCGTGCAGGTGGAGGTCCTGGCGCGGTCCAAAGAGGTGCCTGTGCCGTACCCGGCGGCGGATCTCGATCCGGAAGGCCGGTTCTTTCCCGCGGGGAGCTGGTTTCACTTCGCGCGGGCCGGAAAGCACTACCTCAGCTACCTCCCGTACTTCTCCGCCCTCACCGCGCCCTTGTACGCGACGTTCGGGTGGCCCGGGCTGCTCTTCCTTCCAGGATTCGCCGGCCTTGCGTCCGTGTGGGTCACCCTTCGGTTTTTGGGCGATCGGGCATCGGGGGGAGCGGCCCTGGGCGGCTTGGGTCTTGGGCTCGGCTCTCCCCTCCTCCTGTACGCCGCCTCCTTCTGGGACCACGCCCTCGCGGTGGCCGTCGCCGCGGGGGGGTGTTTCCTCGCGGTCCACGCCCTGGAGAGGGCTTCGCTTCGGATGCTCGGCCTGGCGGGGTTCGTGTTGGGCCTGGGGTTCTGGATCCGCAACGAGATGTACGTGCTGGCGGTCGGGGTCTTGATGGGCTGGCTTTTCGGGGGAACGCCGCGGGCCCACGGAGCCGTGGCCCTGGGAGGTGGAGTGCTGGCCGCCGGCCTCCCCTTGTGGGGCGCAAACACCGCCCTCTTCGGCCATCCCCTCGGCTACAAGGGCGCGAGCCTTGCGGTCTCCCGGGCCGAGGCCCTTGCCACCGCGGCGGGTGGAGGGCGGGAGTGGATCGGGCAGCGCCTCCTCGTGGCCTACTACCAACTTGTGAACACCGATTTTTACGGCCTCACCTGGCACCACCTGTGGACCTCCCTGGGGGTCACCGGGGCGCTTGCGGGAGCCACGCTGGTTCTCCGTATAGGCGTTCGGAGACGGTCGGAGCGGATCGTCGCCCTGGGAGGGATCCTGGCGGTGGCGTCGGTCCTCTTCGTGGTGGTGGGGCGTTCCGCGGTGAGCGGTCTTCTCCCGGCCTTTCCCGCGCTCTTGCTGGCCTTTCTCCCGGGCCGGAGGGAACGTTGGGAGAAGTTCCTGTGGGCGGTGTGCCTGGTCTTCGCGGTGGGAGTCGTGGCCACAGGGACTCGGGGTGGGGTCCAGTGGGGTCCCCGGTACCTCCTCCCGATCTTGCCGGCCCTGAGCTGGCTCGCCTTCGCCGCGGTGGACCGTTGCCGTGCGCACTTCCCGGAAGTCTGGCCCGCTTTGCGCGGGGTTGCCGCCGCGCTCGTGGGGGCGGGGGTTTTGATCCAGGCCTCAGGGGTGGACCAGCTGGAGCAGTGGACGGCCCGGAACCGGGCGGGGATGGAGGGGTTGCGGCGGGCGCCCACGGAGGTGGTGGTGACCTCCTCCGAGTGGATCGCGCTCCTCGCGGGCCCTGTGTACTTCGAGAAGAAGCTCATGCTCGTCGGGAGTCTTGAGGAGTTGGAGGCGCTCGTGCGGAACTTCGCACGGCGGCGGGTTCCCCGGTGGACCTACGTCCCGGCCTCCGGTGCGCGCTTCACGCCGGTCTACGTCCTCCGGTGGTCCCGCACGGCGGGCTGGCCCTATCAGGTGGCGGAGGACCGTATGGATCCGGAAAGCGGACTGCGGCTCGTGACCTTCGAGGTCTCTCGGTGAGGAGGGCTCCGGGGGCGCTCGTAGCGGTCACCGCGGGAGCCGCGGTACTGGTCCTGGCAGGCTTTTCGGGAGCACGCCATCGGGTCTTCTGGTCCCCGGACTCCGGCCTGCGCTTTGTGCAGGTGGAGGCCCTGATCCGCCAGGGCTACCGGCGGGTGTCCATCCCGTACCCGGGGGCTCATCTCGATCCGGAGGCCCGCTACCTTCCCTTCGGCGGCTGGTTCCTGAGCCGTCGGGAAGGAGCCCTCTACATCGTGTATCCGCCGTACTTCTCGGCCCTGGCCTCCATCCCGTATCAGGTACTGGGCTTCCCCGGCCTCCTCGTCCTGCCCCTCGCCGGAGTGGTCGCGGTGCTGTGGACGACCACCCGCTCCGTGGGGGCCTCGGGATCTCCGTGGACGGCTCTGGCCGTGCTTGCGGTCCTGAGTACCCCCCTCGCGGTCTACGGTCTGCTGTTCTGGGACCACGCTCCCGCCGTGGGGCTTTCTGCAGGTGCGGTGGCGCTTCTCCAGCCCGCCGGCCTGGAGGGGCGTTCCGCCCTCGCGTTCCTCGCAGGGATGCTGGCGGGGCTCGGGTTTTGGCTCCGCACCGAGATGTACCTCTTCACCCTCGCCCTGATCCTTGCCACGTGGCGGGTGCTCGGGAGACGCGTGGCGGCCCGGCTCTCGGTCTGGGCGCTGGTGCCGGCCCTGGCCGTGTGGGCCCTCAACCTCCACCTCTTCGGCCACCCCCTGGGCCTCAAGGGAGAGGCAGCCGTGGGAGCCCGACTCAGCGAAGCGCATTCCGCCCTGCGCACGGTGACTTCCTGGACCAGGCGGAGGATCCTTGCGGCCTACGATCTCCTGATCAGCACGGAGCAGCCCCAGGACGGGGAGCAGCCCACGCGGGTCCCGGCCTCCCTCGCCGTCTCGGGCACGGTGGCGGCGGGAGGCGCCCTCCTCGTCTGGGGCGTCCGGACTCAGGATCCGATCCGGGTCCTGGCGGGTGCCGTGGTCGCGGTTTTCGGCCCGCTCTGGGCCGCGGTCACCGGCCAGCACCTCATGGGCCTTTTGCCCACCACGCCGCTCCTCGCTGCCCTGCCGCTGGCCGTGCGGAGTCCGCTTCCGGAAGTCCGTCTCCCCTTACTCGTGGGAGCCCTCTACACCGCGGCGGTGCTCGCCACGGCCAGCGTGGGCGGTCTCCAGTGGGGCCCTCGGTACCTCCTGCCCGCAGTCCCCCTCTTCGCCTGGGCCGTATTTCCCGCCCTGGCCCACTCCGCGCGGAGCTGGCCCAGCGGTGGCCGGGTTCTCCGGTGGGCCGTGGCGATTCTGGTGGCCGGGGGGCTCGGGGTGCAGACCGCGGGCTTTGTGGCGATCCGGTCTAATGTGGCGGCCCTGGCGGCGCTCTCGGAGGAGGTGGAGCGCCGATCCGCGCTGGTGCTCGTGAGCGGGGCAGAGCCCGTCCTGCGGGCCGTGGCCCACCTGTACTTCCGCAGGGTCCTCCTGCGCGTGGACGGACCGGAGGCGCTCCGGGAAGTCGTCCGGAAGTTGGCCCAAGCCCGCGTGCGGGAGTGGACCTACATCCCCTTCACCGGAGTGCGGTTCGACCGGACGCAGATCGAGCGGTGGTCCGAAGAGGGAGATTGGCGGTTTCGCGTGGTCCGGGACAAGATCCTCCCCATGGCCTTCGTCGCCGAGGCGCGGGACTACCGGGCCGTGACCTCCGTACGCCTCATCACGTACCGGGGACGAAGCCGGTGAGGACCGCGATACAATCGGGGACGTGGAGCGCAGCGCGGACTGGATGGACCAGGCCCAGGGCGACCTGGACCATGCCCGGGCGGATCTGGCCCATGGGTTCTACGACTGGGCATGCTTCTCCGCCCAGCAGGCCGCAGAGAAGGCTGTAAAGGCTGTGCTGCAGCGTTTGGGACTGGAGACCTGGGGGCATTCGGTGGCGGATCTCCTCGTAGAACTCGGTACGCTGCAAGCGGTCCCTGAGGAGCTCCGGGAAGTGGCCCTCGAGCTCGACAAGGCCTACATCGCTTCCCGGTACCCGGATGCGCACCCGTCGGGCTCTCCGCGCCGGCGGTACACCCGGCGGGAGGCAGAACGGATGGTGGACCATGCCGATGCGATCGTCCGGTTCTGTGCGGGTCTACTCTCCCGCCTATAGCCGTGAAGCCCTCGTTGCGTACCTGCGGGAGCGGGTCGGAGAGCTGGCCCGCCGTCTTGCCCTCCGACGGGTCGTGCTGTTCGGCTCTTGGGCGAAGGGTCGGGCCACGGCCCGCAGCGACGTGGACCTCCTCGTGGTCTACGCTGGGCCAACCCAGGCGGATGCCTACCGGATCGTGTGGGAGACCCTCCGCATCCGCGGCCTTGAGCCGCACGTACTGAGCGAGGAGGAGGCCGAGGCCCTCTGGCCGACCCTTGAACGGATGATCCGGGGAGGGGTGGACCTCCTGGATGGGGACTGAGGTTCCGTGCAGAGAGCCCGGATGAGTCGGGAAGGGGCGCGGCGGATCACGGAGACGTGCGCCCGGGTGCTTCGGGAGCGGTTCGGCGCCCAGGCGGTGTGCGTTGTCGGCTCCGCTTCCTGGAGGTGGTGGAGCGGACGTGAAGCGGATCGCGCAAGGCCATACGGCACCTGGGGAAGGGGGAGGGCCTAGAGGTCCTGTTCCGGGAGGCTGAGGTACGGGGGCAATGCTGTTCGGCTCGGCCATCCGGGTTTGCCCGAAGGCTCCCGGATCCCGTGCTGAGGTGGTTCGGCTGTTGATGGCATAAAAATTGCTAAACCGCTGAACAGGGGGATCTGTCATCCGCACAGTGCCTGAAGATTCGACGATGGATCACCGGTTCACGAAGGTTGCCGTGGCGCGCACGACAGGCTGGCCGTCGAATGCCGTAGGTCACCGCATCCCCCGTCCTCTATGGTGGAATTCGCTGGTCACCGGGGGCGGTCAGGCCTTACCGGCTTTGGCGCACATGCTGGTTCTTCCCTCCCTCATCCACGGCTTGGGGCTCGACCGCTTTGCCGTCTTCGCCGTTGTCTGGACGCTCTTCTCGTACCTCACGCTCTTCGACCTCGGTCTCAGCCGGGGTACTGCTCGGTCGGTCGCTCAAGCCCATGCTCTGGGGAATGAGAGGAGCCTTCCGAGGATCGTGTGGACCTCCGGGCTCCTCCTGGTCCTGATGGGGGCCGCCACGGGAGCCCTGCTATGGCTTCTTGCACCCATGGGGGTGGCCTGGCTCCGATTCGCCAGCCCCGTGAAAGAGGAGGCCCTGCAGACATTCCGGCTGGCCGGGGCGACCCTGCCGATCTTCCTGGGAGCCTGGGCCCTCCAGGCGGTCCTGGAGGGCCTTCAGCGGTTCGCTCCCCTGGCCTTGGCTCGGGCCGTGTCCGGGGCTGTCACGGCTCTGGCCCTGGGTGTGGCCGCTCGGCTTGGATTGGGCCTTCCCAGCCTGGTGGGAATCATGGCCATTAGTCGGGTCGGGTATTTCCTTGCGCTTGTCTGGATCCTCCGTCGCGCAATACCAGGCATCCAAGCCGGAGTTCAGTTTGATCTACGCACCGCATCTGCGCTTCTGAACTTTGGCCGTTGGGTCATGCTCCACGCTTGGATGACCCCCCTCCTGACGTACGGAGACCGGTTCGTAATCGGAGTCCTCAAAGGACCGGTGGATCTTTCGCTCTATGTAGTCCCGCAAGAAGTTCTGCTGCGGCTGATGATGATCCCCACGACGGTGATGAGTGCAGCTTATCCGTTGCTCAGCAGCGACCACGCGACGGGAGACGTTGACCGTGTCCGAAAGGTCTTTGCCGAAAGTCTACGGATGGCCATAATGATCTTGGGCTCCTCATCGCTCGTGCTTATCCTTTTCCCTCGTGAGATCTTGCATTTTTGGATTGGCCCGCAAATGGTCCGCGCTGCGGCTCCGTTACAGATCATGGCTGCGGGAAGCCTGTTGTTGGGGAGCGCCTACGTGTGTTCCATCGCATGCATAGCTCTGGGAAGGCCGGATCTTCCGGCACGCATCACGCTCGCGATCGCCGCACCGTACATGGCCCTGATCGTTGTGCTCATCAAGACAGGAGGCGTCACGGGGGCCGCGGTGGGATACGCTTTACGGGGCGCAGTACAATTAGCCCTATACACTTGGGCCTTTGCAAATTTACTCAGATCACAGGTGCAGCGCCTCAGAGGGGACGGCTGATGCGGGCGAGTCGCCCACTTCGAAAATTGATGTACTACGTACAGCGACATGGCCTTGGAGGCATTCAGCACTTCCTAGCGGATATGTTGTTTTGGCGTGCGAGGAACCTCCGTCATCGGTACCGCCTGAGGGCCTGGGTGAACTGGGTCCACGAAAGATCCCCTGATGCGCTTTGCGTTGAGGTTCAGGGGTTTCGGTTACGTCTCAATCCCGATGATTTTGGACTTTCGCCGGAGATCGCCGTAGAGCGAGTCCATGAGCCGAGACTGACGGCCGCCCTGAGAACGCTGCTGAGCCCGGGAATGCACGTGGTGGATATCGGAGCCAACCTGGGCTACTTCACGTTGGTGGCGGCCCAAGCGGTGGGACGCGAGGGGCGCGTGCTGGCCATAGAGCCGTACCCGCAAAGTTTCCAGCTTTTGTTGGAGAATATCCGGCTGAACGGAGTGGACCATGTGCGAGCGCTGCCGTACGCGGTGGGTAGGAGATCAGGCAAAGGACAGCTATTTGTGTACGAAGCTGCAAACTGGAATAGTCTTGTTGCGAGAGAGGAGCGACCGAAGAACGTGGAGGAAGTGGCGGTATATACCTTAGACGAGATCGTAGAGGGGGAAGAGCCCATTCACGTGCTGCGGATGGACGTGGAAGGGGGAGAACTGGATGTGCTGTACGGTGCGCAGAATACACTAAGGAAGTGGCGTCCAATCCTGGTTCTCGAAGTGCATCCTTATCTTTTGGGCCAGACGGGAACCGAGGAGTTTCTAGAGGTCCTGGAGGAGCTGGGATATAGGATCCGACATATGTGGTGGCGATGGCAAGAGGAAATTGTGGATCCGAAATATGAGTGGACCAAAAGATGGAGAGAGAAAATCGAGCAATGTGAAGGATGCGAGGTGCTCCGGGACCATGTGGGAGCAAAGGTCTTGGAGAATGCAATGGTGATGGTCTGTAAAGCGCGGTAATGAAGGGAAACAGCAGGGCGCGGGGACAGGGAGAGGTGTGGGGAGGGCGTGCTGGGGAACCTCGGGAATTTCAGGAAAAGGCAATACATACGGACTCAGCGGTGCTCGCGGGGGTGTTTCAGGCCGCGGAAGCCCAGTCGATGGCCTCCCTGGAGGCGGCGGCTGCGGGAGCGAACCTCGTTGTGTCGAACCTCCCGAACCTCCGGGAACTCTTCGGGGACTATGCCTGGTACTGCAATCCGTGGTCGGTGGGGTCCATTCGGAAGGCCGTCCTGGAGGCGTGGGAGACTCCGCGGGGTTGTCGCTACGTCAGCCCGCCGCCGGGGCTCATCTCCTGGGAGGAGGTGGCCCGAAGGCTCGTAGAGGTATACGAGGACATACTGGGGAAGGAAAGCGTCCGCCGGACTCGATGCAGATCCTGTTTCTGACCCACCTTGTACCCTACCCGCCCGTCAGCGGAGGGACGGTGGTGGCGGGGCAGACCTTGGAAAGCCTAGCACAGCTGGGATCTGTGGATGTGTGTGCGTTCAGCCCGTGGTGGCGGCCGGTGAGAGTAGAAGAACTCGTCAGGGTGGCGCGGCGGTGCACCGTATTGCCATTGCGAAGAAGGAAAAGGTGGTACTGGTTCCCTCTGAGCGTGCGCGGATTGCCGTATTACGTGTTCCGGGACTATTCGGCGGAGATGGTGAGGGCGGTCCGGAGGTTGCTGGATCAGGGGTATGACCTGGTGGTCGTAGATTCGTTGCATATGTCGCCGTATGTGACGAATCCTCAGCAGCCGATCATCTTGCAGGAACACAACGTCGAATGGTACTTGGTAGAGTCCTTCGTGCGCTTACGGAGGGAACCGTGGTGGCGGCTTGTGGGGAAGCTGGAGGCGGGCGCACTGCGTCGCTATGAAGTGGAATATTGTGCACAGTGCGACGCGGTCGTCACCCTTTCAGCGGAAGATCGGGAGCGGCTCAGGCAGGCTGGGGTGCGGACAAGGATCGAGGTGATCCCGCCGAGCGTAGAGGTAAAAGAGACCTGCCCAAGCGTGTCCGGCAGGTACATCTTGCACGTCGGCACAGGCCACTGGCCACCTGCATCAGACGGGATCCGGTGGTTCCTGAGGGAGGTGTTCCCGAAGGTCAAGCGTATGGCCCAAGGGGTGGAGTTCTGGCTCGCGGGGGCGCCGCCTAGGGGCCTTGAGGGCAAGCGGGTTCCTGACGGTGTGCGGGTGCTGGGGTATGTTGAAGATCTGGAGCCCGTGTACCAGGAGGCGGCTGTATTCGTGGTGCCGCTACGAGTAGGCAGCGGGGTCCGGCTGAAGATGCTATATGCCCTCGCGCGGGGCTTAGCCGTGGTGTCCACCGCCGCGGGGTGTGAGGGACTCGGCCTCGTCGACGGGGTACATGTGCGGATCGCGAACTCCGCAGATGCATTCGCAGAGGCTGTGGTCGAGCTCCTTGGGGATGCGGATTTAAGGAAGAGACTCGGAGAGGCGGGGCAGGCGTTCGTGCAGGAGCAATTTAACCCCCAGGTGCGACAAGCGCGGTGGGAGCGCCTGGTACGGGAGATCGCACGGGATGGTCGTTCCTAGGCGCGCAGGGAAGGTGAGGAAACAGATCTCGGCAATTCTACCGGAGTTCGCCGGTATGCGCATGGCCGAAGTATTGCAGGCCGTGGTCTACGCTCTCAGGACCGGCCACCGCGGCTACATCGTCACCCCCAACACCGATCACGTGGTGCGGTACCAGCGGGACCCTGAGTTCCGCAGGGCGGTGGACGGGGCGTGGATGCGCTTAGCCGACGGGATGCCGGTGGTGTGGGCGAGTCGCCTCTTGAGGAACCCCCTCCCCGAGCGGGTGGCCGGAAGCGACCTCCTCCCGGAGCTGTGTGAACTCGCGGCCCGGCAGGGCTACTCGGTGTTCCTGCTGGGCGGCCGGGAGGGAGTGGCCCGGAGGGCGGCGGAGATCCTGAAAAACCGGTTCCGTGGCCTGAAAGTTGCTGGTACCTACACCCCGGTGGAGGGATTCGCTCAAGACCTCCAGGACCAGGAGGCCGCATTGGAGGCCGTGAACCGGGTGGCCCCGGACATCCTCTTCGTGGGGGTGGGCTCGCCGGCTCAGGAGCTGTGGGTCTGGCGGAACTGGGATCGGCTCCGGGTCCGGGTGGCGGTGTGCTGCGGGGCGGCCCTGGACTACGCGGCCGGTACGAAGCCCCGGGCCCCTCACTGGATGCGGCGGGCGGGGCTGGAGTGGCTGTGGCGGCTTGTGCACGAGCCGCGGAGACTGTGGCGCCGGTACCTCGTGGACGACCTCGCCCTTTTCTGTATCGTGCTTCGGGCGGTGTGGGAAAGGCACAGGCGGAATTGACGAGCCAGGCGGTTCCCCTTGGGTGCTCTCGGGCGCTTCCTCAGATCGCCCTGCAGGCCCTCTGCGTCCTCGGCCTGCTCCTCTTTGACCTCGGAGCCCTCGGCATCGCTCTTCTAGGGGCCGTGGGCGTGCGCAACGCCGTCCTCCCGGCCCTCTTTCCCGCTTTCTTCCGACCTCCCTACCCCCTCTCCCACTACCTGCACCTGTGGTGGCTGCCGGTTCCGTTTCTGGGGGCCTTCGCCTACGCAGGGCTGTACACCCGGCGCGTCCCCCGGTGGGAGGAGATCCGCCGGTCTGTTGGGGCGGCCACCGCGGGGGCGGTGCTGGCCTTCGCCCTGGTGTCCGTGGGCAAGCTCCAAGAGGAGATCTCCCGGCCCGTCCTGATGTTCACGTGGGCGGGGCTGCTCCTCACCCTCCCGGTAGCCCGGGGCGTTGCAAAGCGCGTGCTCTTCACCCTCGGTCCCTGGCGCCGGCGGGCGGTGGTGGTCGGAGAAGCCACGGCCGCCCTGGCCCTGGCTCGTGCCTTGAACCGGGATCCGTCGCTCGGCTACGAGGTGGTGGGGGTGCTCTCGGATTGGCAGAAAGCCGCGGAGGCCGCCCGCTCTCACGGCGCCCGGGACGTGGTGGTGCTTGCCCGCGGGCTCGAAACGTCCGGCACCTTGCGATTGGTGGAGGCCCTGCGCCCCGTGGCGGAGAACGTGCTGCTCGTCCCAGATGTGGCGGAGGTCCCGGTGTTTACCTTAGAGGTGGTGGGGCTCTTCGAGGACCGCTTGGTGCTCCTCCGGGTCCCCAACAACCTCCTCAAACCCTGGAACGTGCTGGTGAAGCGGACCCTGGACCTCGGGTTGGGAGGCGTGCTCGCCCTCTTTGCCCTCCCCGTGGTGGCCATTGCCGCCCTCGCGGTGAAACTGGACTCCCCGGGTCCTGCGTTTCACACGGAGCCGAGGGTGGGGCGGGGCGGCCGGAAGTTCCCCTGCTTTAAGCTGCGCACCATGTACCTCGACGCCTCCGAACGGCTGGCGGCCCACCTCGCCGCGGATCCCCAGGCCCGGGAGGAGTGGGAGCGCTACCGGAAGCTCAGGAGGTACGACCCCCGGGTGACCCGGGTGGGCCGGTTTTTGCGGCGGTGGTCGCTGGACGAGCTGCCGCAGCTGTGGAACGTGCTCCGGGGCGAGATGAGCCTCGTGGGTCCGCGGCCCTACCTCCCGGAGGAGACGGAGCTGTTGAGCGGAGACGGGATGCTGGACGTGCCGCCCGGGCTGACGGGGCTGTGGCAGGTGAGCGGCCGCAACGCGCTGGACTTCCAGACCCGGCAGCTCCTGGACCGGTGGTACGTGAGCAACTGGACCCCCTGGCTGGACCTCTTCATCCTCCTGCGCACCCCCCCTGCGATCCTGCGGGGCGAGACGGGTCCGTGATGCCGCGTCTTCACGGAGAGGCTTGAGGGTCGGCTCCCTCGGGATCCGGGCGCGCGGCCCCTCCGAACGCCCGCGCCAGCACCGACCACAGCTCCTGCCGCTCCCCGGGAACGAGGGGGAGGTAGGGCGTGAACCGGTCCACGAGACCCGCATATCGGGCGCGGAGGGCGTCTGGGACTTCTTCCGGGCCTGCGAGCACGCAGAACGCCTCCAGCATCCGGTCGGTTACCAGCTTGGGCATCTCCGACCACCGCCCCGCCCGGGCCAGGGCCGAGAGGCGGGCGCCCACCTCCTCCCACCCGTGTACCGCCAGTACCGGGCGGTAGGAGGGAGTGCTGGCGTAAAAGGCTACCTGGGACCGCAGGAACTCCCGCTCCTGCGGGTTCGTGGCGATCATCACCGAGGCGGAGATCGCAACGTCCCTGCGGCTGCGGCCCGCCCGGCGGGCTCCCACTTCCAGGGCGGGCAGGACCACGGTCCGCAGGTACTCCGGGGAGTGCAGGGGGTGCACGCAGAACCCATCGGCCACCTCCCCCGCCAGGCGCACCAGTCCCGGATTCACGCCCGCCACGTAAATGGGGATCTTGGGGGACGGGATGGGACCCGGGTTGAAGAAGGGAGACATCAGGGTGAGGGTATGGTACCGACCCCGGAAAGAGAGCCGTTCGCCTGCCTGCCAGCACCGCCACAGGGCCCGGACCGCGAGGATCTGCTCCCGGAGCTTGGCGACCGCTGAGTCCGGCCAGGGCATCCCGAACCGCCGCTCCACATGGGCCCGCACCTGGGTCCCAAGACCCAGGATGAACCGGCCGCCGCTGTGCTCCGCGAGGTCCCAGGCGACGTGGGCGAGGACCGTAGGGCTGCGGGCGAAGGCCACCGCGATCGCGGTGCCGAACCGAAGCCGCCGCGTGTGCTCGTACACGAGCGGCCCCGGTAAGAAGGGATCGTGCTGGGTCTCGCTGGCCCACAGGCATCCCACTCCAAGCCGCTCCGCAAGGCGTGCCACCTCCGGCACCCGGCGCAGAGAGCCCACGGGAAGCGCGGCATCCAGGAGCATCAGGCGAGCATTTCCTCCTGTACGGCCCAAACTCCTGGTTCCGTGCGGTATGATCGGCTTCGATGGAGCCTCTCTGGGAGCGCGCGCGTCGGGAGCTGTTGCGGCTCGTGTCTATCCCGAGCCCCACGGGCCGGGAGCAGGCCCTCCTCGCGTACCTGGAGGCCCGGCTGGAATCCCTGGGGCTTGTGCCCTTCTGGCAGCCCGTGGAGGAGAACCGGGCGAACCTGATCTGGAGGGGAGCGGATCCGCCGAAGCTGTTGCTCACCGCTCACGCGGACACGGTCCCCGTGGACGACCCTCCGGACCGGCCCCGGGTGGAGGCCGGGTGCGTGTGGGGTTGGGGGAGCGCGGACGTGAAGGCGGGGATCGCGGCCATCCTCCTCGCCCTGGAGGAGATCCCGGAGGTCCGGGAGCTGCCTGTGGCCGTGGCCTTCACCGTAGATGAGGAACAGGGGGGACTGGGGAGCAAGGTGCTGCCGGAGGCGGTGCGGGCGGAGGCGGCCGTGGTGCTGGAGCCCACGGAGCTCCGCATCTGCCCCGCACAGGCCGGCAGCCTCGAGGTGCGCATCGAGCTCGCGGGGATCCCTTCCCACGGGGGGGAGTTCGAGGCGGGCCGGAACGCCATCCTGCGGGCTACCGAACTCCTGCGGGCCTTCGAGACCATGGAGTTCGTGCGGGCCGAGCATCCCCTGGCCGGGCGCGGCGGGTTCAACGTCATGGAGATCCGGGGGGGTCAGCTGGCCCTTTTGGTCCCGGACCGGTGTACCCTCAGCGTGGACTTCCGAGTGCTTCCGGGTCAGGAGATGGAGGCGGTCCGGCAGGAGGTCCTGCGGGTGGTGGAGGCGCACGGCGGAAACGCGGAGATTCTCGATGAGAGCCCGCCCTTTGAACTCCCCGAGGACGCGCCCGTCCTCTGCCTCCTCCGGGAGGCCTACGAGCAGGCCCTGGGCCGGCCCGCGGAGGTGGGAGCTATCCGAAGCTGGACGGATGCGGAGAACCTGGTTTCCGCGGGGATCCCCGCGGTGGTGTTCGGGCCCGGGCGGCTCGCGGTGGCCCACACGGCCTTCGAGCACGTGGAGGTCCGGCAGGTGGCGGAAGCGGCCCGGGTCCTCAGCCGGGCGATCCGGCTTGCAGGTCGTCCCTGATCATCCGCACCCAGATGCCCCACTGGCCCACCTTCCGAAACCCGAGCTTCTCGTACAGGGCCTGGGCCCGGGTGTTGTGCTCCCCCACCCACAGCCCGAACCGTCGGTGCCCCCGGTCCCGCAGGTGCTCTAGGCCCGCGAGACACAAGGCCTTGCCGATCCCCCGTCCCTGGTACGCCGCGTCCACCGCCAGCTCGTGGATCTCGCCGATCCGCTCCCCGCGGTAGTCCACCCACCGGGCGTCCGTGGCGATGAACCCCACCACCTCTCCGTCCCTGTAGGCCACCAGAAACCCCTCCGGATCCCGCTTATAAAGCCACTGAAGGTAGGCCACCACCTCCCGGTCCGTGCGGTAGGCGTACGCCTCGAGACCCCGGTAGGCGCTCCGGTAGACGGCCACCAGGCGCTGGAGGAGGGGCCTCGGATCCTCGTTCCGGATGGCCATCCCGGGTTGCATAACCGGCCTCCAACTCCCCACCATTGTGCAAAGCGGGAAGTCCCATGCGCACCCTGAAGCTCGTGATCGCCTACGACGGGACCCGCTACGCGGGCTGGCAGCGCCAGCCCAACGCCCCCTCCATCCAAGAGGAGTTGGAGAAGGCTGTGGAGCGGGTGACGGGGGAGGCCGTCCGGGTGGTGGGGGCTGGCCGGACGGATGCGGGAGTGCATGCCCTCGCCCAGGTGGCCCACTTCCGCACCTCCTCTGCCCTGCCCGCGGACCGGTTCGTGGGCGCCCTGAACCACTACCTCCCGCCCGACATCGCGGTGCGATGCGCCCAGGAGGCGCCGGAGGCTTTCCACGCCCGGCGGGACGCCCGCTGGCGGGCCTACCGCTACCTCATCTGGAACCGGCCGGGGCGGAATCCCCTGCTCCTGAACCGGGCCCTCTTCTGGGAGGGTCCCCTGGATCTGGGGGCCATGCATGCGGCGGCCTCGCACCTGGTGGGCCGGCACGACTTCGCTTCCTTCTGTGCCACCGGGAGCCATCCCCGGACCACCCTCTGCACCCTGTACCGGCTGGAGATCCGCCAGCGGGGCCCCTTGGTGGTGGTGGAGGCGGTGGCGGATCGGTTTCTGCGGCACATGGTGCGGATGGTGGTGGGGACCCTGTTGGAGGTGGGGTCGGGGAAACGGTCTCCGGAGTCCGTGCAGGAGTTGCTGGCGGCCCGGAACAGCCAGCTCGCGGGTCCCGTGGTGGAGGCGGGAGGGTTGTACCTCGTGCGGGTGGGATATACTGAATTCCGGGCGGGCCCGTAGCTCAACGGCAGAGCGGCCGGCTCATAACCGGTTGGTTCCAGGTTCGAATCCTGGCGGGCCCATGTCGTACAATACTCCCCGTGGCGATCGGGGTCGGCCGTGGTTCTTCCCCTCCGGAGCAGAAGCGGGCATACGTGCGTGCCCTGTT
>Ga0197143_1001796_pt1 | contig 17253 bp, 19 predicted proteins | sample GBS70_MetaG_FD_148603 | JGI IMG/M metagenome (GOLD analysis project Ga0197143, IMG submission 148603) | Sediment microbial communities from Great Boiling Springs, Gerlach, Nevada, United States - GBS 70_MetaG | ecosystem: Environmental > Aquatic > Thermal springs > Hot (42-90C) > Sediment...
CCACCCAGCAGGTGGCGCGGGAGCTGCTGGAGCTGTACGCGCGCCGGGAGACAGCCCGAGGCCACGCCTTCTCCCCCGACACCCCGTGGCAGCGGGAGCTGGAGGCTTCCTTCGAGTTCGAAGAGACGCCCGACCAGTGGAAGGCCATCGAGGACGTCAAGCGGGACATGGAGTCTCCCAGGCCCATGGACCGCCTGGTGGCAGGGGACGTGGGCTACGGGAAGACGGAGGTGGCGGTGCGGGCCGCCTTCAAGGCGGTGATGGACGGAAAGCAGGTGGCGGTGCTGGTGCCCACCACCCTCCTGGCCCAGCAGCACTGGCAGGTGTTCCGGAGCCGGTTCGCGGCCTTCCCCGTGCGGGTGGAGATGGTGAGCCGCTTCCGGTCTGCCCGGGAGGTGCGCAGGGTCCTGGAGGACCTGGCCGCGGGCGCGGTGGACGTGGTCATCGGCACTCACCGGCTGCTGCAGAAGGACGTGCGCTTCAAGGACCTGGGGCTGGTGATCATCGACGAGGAACAGCGCTTCGGGGTGCTCCACAAGGAGCGGCTCAAGCAGCTGCGGGCCACGGTGGACGTCCTCACCCTCACCGCCACCCCCATCCCCCGGACCCTGCACATGTCCCTGGTGGGTCTGCGGGACATGTCCCTCATGGAGACGCCCCCTGACGCCCGCCAGCCCATCCGCACCACGGTGGCGGAGTGGAGCGAGTCCCTGGTGCAGGAGGCCATCCGCCGCGAGCTGGCGCGGGGCGGCCAGGTGTACGTGGTGCACAACCGGGTGCAGACCATCGAGCGGGCGGCGCGGCGCGTGCAGGCTCTGGTGCCGGAGGCCCGGGTGGCGGTGGCCCACGGCCAGCTGCCGGAGGCCCAGCTGGAGCGGGTGATGCTGGACTTCGTGGCAGGCCGCTACGACGTCCTGGTCTGCACCACCATCGTGGAGATCGGCCTGGACATCCCCCGGGTGAACACCATCCTCGTGGAGGACGCCCACACCCTGGGCCTGGCCCAGCTGTACCAGCTCCGGGGTCGGGTGGGCCGCGCCGACCAGCAGGCGTACGCCTACCTGCTGTACCCCCGGGGCGCACGCCTTACGGACGAAGCCAAAGCGCGCCTGGAAGCCCTCCGGGAGTTCGTGGCCTTGGGAAGCGGTCTGCGGTTGGCCATGCGGGACCTGGAGATCCGCGGAGCCGGCAACCTCCTGGGGCCGGAGCAACACGGCCACATGGCCGCGGTGGGCTTCGAGCTGTACACGCGGCTGCTGGAGGAAGCCATCCGCCGGCTGCGGGGGGAGTTCGTGGAGGAGCTGCCCGACCCGGTGGTGGAGCTGAGGCTTTCCGCCTACCTCCCGGAGGCGTACATTCCTGAGGAGCGGGAACGGCTGGCCGCGTACCGGAAGCTGGCCTCCGCCCGCAGCCCCCAGGAGGTGGCGGCGGTAGAAGAAGAGCTGCGGGACCGCTACGGGCCCTTGCCCGAGCCCGTGCGCAACCTGGTCCAGGTGGCCGCCCTGCGGGAGATGGCGCGGGCTCTCGGGGTGCTGTCCGTCTCCCGGGAAGCTCGGGGAATCCTGGTCCGGGTGCGGGGCGGGGTTCCCGCGCGGGAGGGCCGGTGGCTGGCCCTGGAGTACCGAGGCCGGGTAGAGGCGGTACCGGAAGGCCTTCTGGTGCGGCCCGAGGGTGGCGACGAGGGGCGGGCCCTGCACCTCGTGCGGGAGCTGCTGGACGCGTGGGCGGCCCTACGGCGGCAGCGGCCGCAGCCCGTGACCGCGTAGACGAGCAGGGAGGTCGAGGATGGAGCGGAAGTGGCTGTGGGTCGGGACCGGGGCCCTCGTGGCCGTGGTGGCCGCGGGAGCGGTGGCGGTGTGGTGGGCGCGGCGTACCCCCGCGGTCGCCGCCACGGTGAACGGGGAGCCCATCTACACCGCGGAGGTGGACCGGTACGTGCGGGAGATCGGAGCCCGCTTCGGGGTGGACTTTTCCAAGGGCGACGCGGCCCGGCAGCGCCAGCAGGTGGCCCGCAGCGTCCTGGACCAGCTCATCGAGAGGACCCTGATCCTGCAGGAGGCCCGGCGCACGGGGCGGCTGGCCTCGGACGCCGCGGTGGAGGACCGCCTGCGCGAGATCGCCCGGGCCTTCCCCTCCCCGGAGGAGTTCGACCGCGCCCTCCAGCAGCAGGGGGTCTCCCGGGCGGAGCTGAGGGACCGGGTGCGGTTCGAGCTCACGGTCCGCCGGATCCTGGACGACCTGCGGGTCCCGGCTCCCACGGACCAGGAGGCACGGGCGTACTTCCAGGCCCACCGGGAAGCCTTCGACGAGCCCGAGCGGGTGAGGGTCCGGCACGTCCTGCTCCGTACCGAGGCGGAGGCCCGGGTGGCCTTGGCCCGGCTGCGGGCCGGAGAGTCCTTCGCCCAGGTGGCCAAGGAGCTCAGCCAGGATCCCGGGACCCGGGACCGAGGCGGGGAGGTGGGCCTGGTGGCGCCAGGCCAGACGGTGCCGGAGTTCGAGCAGGTCGCCTTCCGCCTCAAGCCGGGAGAGCTGAGCGAGCCCGTGCGGACCTCCTTCGGCTACCACATCGTGCAGGTGACGGAAAAGCTGCCGGCCAGGAAGGCCACCTGGGAAGGGGTCCGGCAGCAGGTGTTGGAGCTCTTGCGGGAGAACAAGCGGCAGGAGGCCTTCGAGGCGTGGGTGAGGGAGCTGCGGGGCCGCGCGAAGATCGCGGTGCACCTGTGAGCCGGGCCACCTTCGAGGACCTGGTACGGGTGATGGCCACCCTGCGCGGGCCCGGTGGCTGCCCGTGGGACCGGCAGCAGACCCACGCGTCCCTGCGCCCCTACCTCCTGGAGGAGGCGTACGAGGTGCTGGACGCCATCGACGCCCAGGACCCCCACCGCCTGCGGGAGGAGCTGGGGGACCTGCTGTTGCAGGTGGTGTTCCACGCGCAGATCGCCTCCGAACGGGGGGAGTTCACCATCCACGACGTGGTGGCCGACCTGCACGACAAACTGGTGCGGCGGCACCCTCACGTGTTCGGAGGACTCCAGGGGGTGGACACCCCAGAACAGGTGAAGGCCCGCTGGGAGGCCCTCAAGCAGGCGGAGCGCGGGCAGGCGCCCTCTGCCCTGGACGGGGTGCCCGCGGCCCTGCCCGCCCTGGTCCGGGCACAGAAGCTGTACCAGCGTGCCTCCCGGGCCGGGTTCGAGTGGCCCGACGCCCGCAGCGCCCTGGGCAAGGTGCACGAGGAACTGGCGGAGCTGGACGAGGCGGTGGCAGCCCGGGACGCGGCTGCCATCCACGAGGAGGTCGGGGACGTCCTCATGACCGTGGCCAAGGTGGCGGCCTTCGCGGGGGTGGACGCGGAGCAGGCCCTCCGGGACGCGTGCGGGAAGTTCGCACGGCGCTTCCGGTCCCTGGAGGAACTGGCCTCCCAGCGGGGCCAGCGCATCGAGCAGCTGTCCTTGCCGGAGCTGGAGGACCTCTGGCGGGAAGCCAAACACACGGCGGGGTGAGCGACCGGCCGCTGTGCGCCTGGACAAGTTTCTGCAGGCCAGCCGTCTCGTACGCCGCAGGACCTTGGCGGACCGCCTGTGCACCCACCACCGGGTCCGGGTGAACGACCACGTGGCCAAGGCCTCTACCCGGGTGAAGGTGGGGGACGTCATCGAGGTGGACTTCGGCGGTCGGCGGGTGGTGGCGGTGGTCCGCCGCCTCCCCGAGGACCCGCGGACCCAGGACGCGGACCTGGTGGAGGTCCTGGAGCGAGGGCCGAGCTCGGAAGTCCCGTAGAAGCTTGTGTCGGAAAGACCCTTGACAGTTGGACCGGGGTCCCCAAAAATCGCTCCGCGATTTTTGGGGTGGTCCAGAGGAGGCGAGGATGTCGTCCATCGTGGCCGTGTACGCGCGGGAGATCCTGGACTCCAGGGGGAACCCCACGGTGGAGGTGGACGTGCACCTGGAAAGCGGCGCCACCGGGCGCGCCGCGGTGCCTTCCGGGGCCAGCACCGGCACCCACGAGGCCGTGGAGCTGCGGGACGGCGGTGCCCGGTACTTGGGCAAGGGGGTGCGGCAGGCGGTCCGCAACGTGCAGGAGCGCATCGCCCCGCACCTGTTGGGCCAGGAGGCCACGGACCAGGCCGCGGTGGACCGGCTTCTGTGCGAGCTGGACGGCACCCCCAACAAGTCCAACCTCGGAGCCAACGCGGTCCTGGCCACCTCCCTGGCGGTGGCCAAAGCCGCGGCGTCCGAACAAGGGGTTCTGCTGTACCGGTACCTGGGCGGGGCTCTCGCGGACCGGCTTCCCGTGCCCCTGATGAACGTCATCAACGGCGGGGTGCACGCGGACAACCCCCTGGACCTCCAGGAGTTCCTCATCGTGCCCTTGGGCGCGCCGAGCTTCTCGGAAGCCCTCCGGGCCGGGGTGGAGGTCTACCACCACCTCCGGGCGTGGCTGCGGGAACGCGGGCTGCGGACCGCGGTGGGGGACGAAGGGGGGTTCGCGCCGGACCTCCCCACCGCGGAGGCGGCCCTGGACGCCCTGGCGGAGGCCATCACCCGCGCGGGGTACCGGCTGGGAGAGGAAGTGGCCCTGGCCCTCGACGCCGCCGCCAGCGAACTCTACCGCGACGGCCGCTACCACCTGGAGGGCCGGACCCTCTCCGGAGAGCAGCTGGTGCGCTACTTCGAGGAGCTGCTGGATCGCTACCCCTTGGTCTCCCTGGAGGACCCCGCCGCGGAGGACGACTGGGACACCTGGGCGGCGCTGACGGAGGCCCTCGGGGGCCGCGTCCAGCTGGTGGGGGACGACGTCTTCGTCACCAACCCCCAGCGCCTGAGGGAGGGCATGGACCGGGGGGTCGCCAACGCCATCCTCGTCAAGCCCAACCAGATCGGCACCCTCACCGAGACCTTCGCCGCCCTGCGGACCGCCCTGGAAGGGGGCTACGCCGCCGTCCTCTCCCACCGCTCGGGGGAAACGGAGGACGCCACCATCGCGGACCTCGCGGTGGCCTCCGGGTGCGGCCAGATCAAGACCGGGGCACCGGCCCGCAGCGACCGGACCGCCAAATACAACCAGCTGCTCCGCATCGAGGAGGAGCTGGGCCCTTCTGCCCGGTTTGCGGGCAGGTCCGCCTTCGCCCGCAGGCGCCCGTGACCCGCCGCGCACTCCTGGGTACAGCTGGGGCGGTGCTCCTGGCGGCCTCCTGCGTCCTCAGCCTGGGCACCACCCTTCTCCTCGGGCGCTGGCTGGTCCTCGCACCCCAGGGGGCTTCCGAGCTGTTGTCCTCCCGGACTGTGCCTCCCAAGCCCGTGCGCGGAGTGCCCTTCGCGGACGCCATCAACCGCACCGCCCTCCGCCACGGACTGGACCCTAGCCTGGTGGCCGCGGTGGTGGCCGCGGAGTCAGACTTCCGGCCGGACGCGGTGTCGCGGAGGGGTGCCCGCGGCCTGATGCAGCTGCTGCCCGCAGCCTGGGAGGAAGCCGCTCCCTCCGCGTGTCCCTGGGAGTCCTGCGTCTTCGACCCGGCTGCGAACCTGGAGGCGGGCAGCCGTTACCTGCGGCAGATGCTGGACCGTTTCCGCCGGGACCCGCGCCTGGCTTTGGCCGCCTACAACGCGGGTCCCTCCGTGGTGGCCGCGCACCGGGCCCTTCCGCCGTACCCGGAAACCCAGGGGTACGTGTTGCGGGTGGGGATGGCGTGGTGGGAGCTGCGCCGGACCGGAACGTTAGGGCCCCTGTCCCGGGCCCTGCTGCGTTCCGTGGACGTCCTGCCCGCGGTCACCGCCGCCTCGGGGCTGGTGGCGTGCACCCTGGCAGCTCTGGTGGTGCGCCGGGCCACCCGCCACCCGTGAGGCTCCCCCCGGCACAGTCCACGCGCTCGCCCGGCGTCCGGCACAGTCCCGGTGCCCACGAGGACTCGGCAGGAAACCGGACCGCGCCGCGCGAAGGGGACACCGGACGCATCCGGCGCTTTCCCGGCGCCCACGGAGCGGAATCGTGGCCACGGACGCAGTGACGTCGTTCCCCCTGCGCCGGGTGGGGTGGATTTTGGGCCTGCTCGCCGCGGGCCTCTTCCTGGTTTCCTCCGTGCAGGCCGCTTTGCGTCTGTACCACCTGAACCGTCAGGTGGCGGAGCTGGAGCACCAACGCAGGGTTCTGCTGGAGGAGAACCGCCGGCTGCGGGAGGAGATCCGCCGCCTGCACGACCCCGCCTACGTGGAGCGCCTGGCGCGGGAGCAGCTCGGACTGGTCCGGCCGGGCGAGATCGCTGTGGTTCTCGTCCCGGAGCCCGCCCCGAGCCCTAGCCCGGGTCCGCGGAGGACCCCCTAGGCGTTCCCGTCACGCTTCCCCCAGCATGTACCTCCGGGCCAGGCCCGCCACCCCCGGGATCTCGAACCGCTCGCCGCGGTACGCCCGGACCGCGTACAGCACCGACGCCACCAGCCACACGAGGAACAGCACGGGTCCTGCCAGCAAGCTGAAGAGGAGGAGCGTGTCCCGGAAAACCCCTCCAGCGGAGAGGGACCGGGGTCCCCAAAAATCGGTGCGCGATTTTTGGGGTGGTCGAGGAGCCCCACGAAGGGGAGGAAGGACAGCACGGAAAGCCCCACCCAGACCACGAACCACGCGACTCCCAGAAAAGGGCCTGCCAGCCGTGGTGCCGCAAAAAGGGGTCCTTTTTCAGGTCGGTCACCACCACGACCAGGGCCACGATCCAGATAGGGTACCCCAGAGCCGCCAGCAACCGGCTTTCCGATGCCGCGGTGCTCACGTCCCACCCCCTGCGCTCTCAGTCTTCCTTGCAGACCCTAAGGGGTTCACCTCACGGTGGCGTGTTTCCTCACAGAAAAAGAAGGGGCCTGGCGCGGATCCCCTGACCCGCGCCAGGCCCGCACATCCCCTTCGGTCACCGGGCCGCGCCCGCCAGGGCCTTCTCCGCGGGAGCCGCCACCTCCACCGCCACCTTCCGCGGCAGGGCACTCTCCACCACGGGGATCCGGACCTCCAGGACGCCGTGCTCGTAGCGCGCGGAGACCTGGTCGGTCTTCAGGTGCTGCGGCAGGGTCAGGGTGCGCTCGAAGCGGCCGTAGGCCACCTCGCTGAACAGGTAGTCGTCCCGGGGGACGTCCAGACCGAGCTTGCGCTCACCACGGATGGTGAGCACGTTGTCGGTCACCGTCACCTCCACGCTCTTGGGGTCCACCCCGGGGAGGAAGCACCGCAGCACCAGGGCACCGCCGTGGTAGAACGCCTCCATGGGAGGCACCCACCCCGCGCTCCGCACGGCACCAGAGGTGAAGGCGGCCTCCGTGGCGCCCAACACCCGGTCGAAGAGGTTGGCGATCTCCCGCTGGATGGCCCGGATCTCCTCGAAGGGGTCCCACCGGTTCCACCGGCTGAGCATCCGCACCACCTCCTCTCTGGTGTCAAGGGCGATCACCTCGCCCGGATATTCCAATAGCAGGGTTTCCGGCGCTTGTCAAGTTCTACATCTTGACGTCACGGGCAGGCGGGGGTCAGGTCGGTCTCGCCGGACAGGGCCCGGTCCGCCCGTACGAGCCCGCACCCCGTGTCTTCGTCCCGCCCCGACGACTCTACGTCCTGCGCGGTGCGCTTGAGCCGCTGCCTCACCTGGAAGGGGGTCCACCCGGGGTTCTGCGACAGGAGGAGGGCAGCCACGCCGGCCACGTGCGGGGCCGCGAAGGACGTGCCGGCGGCGCAGGGATAGCCCTCAGGGTCGGAGCTGGAGGGGCTTGCGGTCACGATCTCCGTGGAGCAGGAGTTGCCGCCCCGGCCGCCGGGTGCTGCCAGGTCCACCTCAGGGCCGCGCCGGGAGTAGAAGGCCACGCGGTTCTCGGGATCCGTGGCCGCCACGGCCAGCACCTTGTCGAGGTTGGCCGGGCACACGACACCCTGCCGGTCCGGGTTGCTGTCGGTGGTGTTGCCAGCCGCCGCCACCACCACGGCCTGGCCCGACACCTGTTCGATGGCCTGTTGGAGCTCGGGTGGGCACGACGTGTTCGGGTCGTCGGCGCCCAGGCTCAGGTTGACCACACGCGCTCCCCTCTCCTGGACCGCCCACAGGATCCCCTCTGCCACGTCCACAAAGCTCCCGCCGGAGGTGTCCAGCACCCGCGCCACGACTAGGCGTACGCCCCCAGGACCCCACGTCACGCCTGCCATCCCCCTGGCGTTGTTCGTGAGGGCCCCTAGTACGCTTGCGACCATGGTCCCGTGACTCGTGCAGTCGTAGGTGGGATCTCCGGGGTCGGTGGGGTCTGGGTCTTCCTGCACGAAGTCGTAGCCGTCCTCCGGCGCCACGGAAGGGACGTCGGCGTGGGACCGGATGCCCGTGTCCACCACCGCGACCGCCACACCGTTCCCCGGGGTGGTCTCCCAGGCGGCTGGCGCCTGGATGCGCTGCAGCCCCCACTGCTGGGCGAACAAGGGATCATCGGGTGTGCGCAGCGCGTGCAGCCGGACGTCAGGCCCCACGCGCAAGACCCGTGGGTCCGAAGCAAGTCTTGTGGCGAGGGCCGCGGCACCCGTGCGCGGCTCGGGTCGGACCACCAGGGCCCTCACGCGTCTACGCACCTTGACCAGCAAGCCGCCCGCTCCGCGCGCCACGTCCTCCGCCTGCTCGATCGGGACCCCGGCCCTCAGCCGGACCACCAGGTCTGTGACCGGACGCCGGGGCGGGGGGACTCTGGGCCAGCGGCTGGCGGAAACGGCGTAGCACTGAGAGGGACTCGGCGGGGGAGCTACCCCGCTCTGCCCGCAGGCGGAGGCGACCAGAGCGACGGCGAGCGCGCAGGCAGCCGTGCGGGTCACGGGGCGGCCGCCTGGGCCTCGAGCCACTCGAACCCCACCACGTGGAACGTGGCCAGCCGACGGTTCGCGGAAGGGAGCCAGCGGACCTCCACAGGCCGCGCGAAGTCGGGCTGTAGCCGGCCCCGCTGCAGCCAGTACCGCGCGTGCGGGTCCCCCAGAATGCTGGGGCTGGCCTTGACCAGCAGGCGAAGGGGGCGGTCCACCAGGTGCACCTCCTCCAGTTCCCTTACCTCCCGCAGGCGGGTGAGCACTTCCCGTGCCACGGGGTCTGGAGGCGGGGGCCAGAGGTTCACCAGGCCCACGTTGCGGCGCAGGGGGCCGATGACCTTCACGTTGGCCAGCTCGGCGGGAAACCGCAGGTCCCGCACCGCCTCCAAGACCACCTCGTTGGCCTGCGCCACCGCGCGACCGTGGTACTCGGGGTTGGCCAGGGGTTTCAGGAGGTGTTTGAGCTTGCAGCCCTCCCGTCCCGGGTTCTCGCCGATCTTGGTCTGGGGCGGGTGGATCCCCAGCTGCAGGGCCAGCTCCCGGATCTGCGGTTTGTCCAGCTCCAACAGGGGCGCGTAGAAGCCGTTGCACAGCTTGAGGCCCATGTGGCCCCAGCTGTCGGACCGGTTGGCGCCCGTGACCACCAGCCGCCCCCGGGCCGAGGCCTTCACCAGTCCGAGCTTGATCTCCCGGGTGCACCGGTTGCAGGCGGGCCCTCCTGCCATGAGGTGGTCCTGGAAGGCCTGCCCCAACAGGCAACGCTGCGCCAGACCCAGGCGTTCCGCCATCTCCAGGACGATCTCGTTGCCCCGGCGGTAGGCGTACTGCCCCATGTTCACGGTCACGAGCAGCACCCGGTCGGGCCCGAGTGCCTCCCGGCACAGCGCCGCCGCCACGGAGCTGTCGAGTCCGCCGCTGAAGGCCACCACCACCGGCTCGCCCTGGGCGACCTCCCGGACCTCTTCCACCAACTGCTCCAACAGGCCCACGACCCCAATGTACCCGCTCCGTACCCACGTTCGCCACTGGCGGGAAGCCGTTCCGCATGGTCGAATAAAGCAGGAGCAGCACAGTCCAAACCCGAAGGGGGGAGGTCCGTGAAAACCGCTGCCCTCGTCGTCATCACCGCGGCGTTGGCTCTGGCCCTGGGCGTGCCCGGGACCAGCGGCCCCGCCACCCCTGCTCCGCAACCGGGTGGCACCCTTGTGATCGGTCGGGGGGTCGACTCCGTCACCCTGAGCCCGTACGCCACCGCCTCTCCGGACGCGGAGGTCATCGCCCACGTGGCGGAGACCCTGTACCAGCTGACCCCGGAGGGCCGCATCGAACCGCTGTTGGCGGAGCGCATGCCGCAGCTTTCCGCCGACGGCCGGGCCATGACCATCCCCCTCCGGCGTGGGATCCGCTTCCACGACGGAACCCCCTTCGACGCCGCCGCGGTGAAGTGGAACTTCGACTTCATCATGAACCCCGAGAACCGTGCTCCCTTCCGTGCCATCCTCCTGGGGGAGGTCAGCAGCGTGGACGTGCTGGACACCTACACGGTGCGGCTGAACCTCCGGCGGCCCTTCGTCCCGTTGCTGGCCCACCTCACACACGACTTCCTGGCCATCCACAGCCCCACCGCGGTCCAGAGGGCGGGCGGCATGCGGCCGCCCACGGGTGAGCCCTACGGCCGGCAGCCCGTGGGCACCGGTCCCTTCCGGTTCCGGGAGTGGGTCCGGGGCGACCGGATCGTCCTGGAGCGCAACCCGGACTACTGGGGCCCCCGCAAGCCCCTGCTGGACCAGGTGGTGTGGAGGGCCATCCCCGACGACGGCGCCCGGGTCCTGGCGCTGGAAGGCGGGCAGGTCCACGTGGCGGTGCGGGTGCCTCCGCGGGACACGACCCGGCTGGCCCTCAACCGTGCTCTCCGCATCGACCGCACCAGCAGCGTGCGGACCATTTACATCGCCTTCAACAACCAGAAAGCCCCCTTCACGGACCCGCGGGTGCGGCAGGCCTTCAACTACGCGGTGAACAAGCGGGCCATCGTCCAGACGGTGCTCGGTGGCGCCGGGCGCGTGTCCGACGCGCCCATCTCCCCGGGCATCGTGGGCTACAGCCCCGTCCAGCCGGGCGGGTGGCCGTACGACGTGAACCGGGCGAAGCAGCTGCTGGCGGAGGCCGGCCACGCGGGCGGCCTCAACGTCACCCTCCTGCACCCCACAGGCCGCTACGTCCAGGACGCCGCGGTGGCGGCGGCGGTGCAGGCCCAGCTCCGGGCCGCGGGCATCAACGCGCGCCTGCAGACCATGGAGTGGGCCGCCTACCTCGCGTTCACCAACCAGCCCGTGGACCGCACGCCCGTGGAGATGTTCATGCTGGGCTGGGGCACCGTGACCGGAGACGCGGACTACGGGCTCTTCAGCCTCTTCCACAGTAGCCAGTGGGCCCCCGCGGGCTTCAACCGGTTCTTCTACCGCAACCCGGAGGTGGACCGGCTGCTGGACGCGGCCCGGGCCATCACGGACCCGGCGCGCCGCGCCGCCACCTACAAGCAGGCGATGGAGCTGATCTGGCGGGACGCGCCGTGGCTGTTCCTGCACAGCGAGTCCCAGGTCACGGGCCTGCGCCGGGAGGTCCAGGACCTGGTGGTGCACCCCACGGAGCGGGTCCTGGCACACCGCGCCTGGCTACGCCGCTAGACCACGGTAGGTTCCAGGCCGAGGAGTGCGTCCCTGCGAGAGGGGTCCGAGCCGGACCCCTCTCGTCTTCCCGTACTATAGGACGGGTGAGTCCCAGTGTGGCGCTACATCCTCAAGCGGGTCGTCCTCGCCCTTCCCGTCCTCGTGGGGGTGTCGGTGGTGGTGTTCGTGGCCATCCGGCTGATCCCCGGCGACCCCGCCCAGCTCATGGCAGGCCAGGCGGCCACCCAGGAGGTGGTCCAGCAGATCCGGCAGTCCCTGGGGCTCGACCAGCCCCTCCCCGTGCAGTACCTGTACTTCCTCCGCAACGTGGTGCGTGGCGACCTCGGCCGCTCCCTGTTCAACGGCGCCCCCGTGGCGGAGGAGTTGGCGCAGCGGTTCCCCCGGACCGTGCGTCTGGCCCTCGCCAGCATGGCCGTGGCTTCCCTCATCGGCATCCCCGCGGGCATCCTCGCCGCCACCCGCCGGTCCACCTGGGTGGACACCGCGGTCATGTTGGTGGCCTTGGCGGGGGTGTCCGTGCCGGTGTTCTGGCTGGGCCTGAACCTCATCCTCCTGTTCTCCGTGCGCCTGCAGTGGCTCCCCAGCTTCGGCTACGAGACGTGGCGGCACTTGGTGTTGCCGTCTTTGACCCTGGGAGCCGCCTCCACGGCCATCGTGGCCCGCATGACCCGTTCCGCCATGCTGGAGGTCCTGGGTCAGGACTACGTCCGCACCGCCCGCGCCAAGGGGCTGGCGGAGCGGGTGGTGGTCAACCGGCACGCCCTGCGCAACGCCCTGATCCCCGTGGTGACCGTGCTCGGCTTGCAGCTTGGCACTCTCCTGTCCGGCGCGGTTCTCACGGAGACGGTGTTCGCGTGGCCCGGCATCGGCCGCCTGCTGGTGGAAGCGGTGCTCGCCCGAGACTACCCCATCATCCAGGGTGCTACCCTCCTCATCGCGGCCACCTTCGTCGTCCTCAACGTAGCTGTGGACGTGCTGTACGGGCTGCTGGACCCGCGGATCCGCTATGAGTGAGCCCCGTCCGTCGGCCCTGCAGGCCGCCCCCTGGTCGGCTCCGGACCGCGCCCGGGCGGTCTGGTCCGCGGGTGCCCTGGTCTGGCGGCGGCTCCGGCGCAGCCGCTCCGCGGTCCTGGGCCTCTCCATCCTCGCGGTGTTCGCCGCCTGCGGGCTTCTGGCGCCCTGGCTGGCCCCCTACGACCCGTACGCCTCCGACCTGGAGAACAGCCTGAAGCCTCCGAGCGCCCAGCACTGGCTCGGCACCGACGAGCTGGGCCGGGACCTGCTGAGCCGGATCCTGTACGGGGCCCGCCTGTCCATGGTCATCGGCACCATCGCGGTGGCCATCGGGGTGGTGCTGGGCGTGCCCCTGGGCCTGCTGTCGGGGTACCTGGGGGGGTGGTTCGACCTGCTCGTGCAGCGGGCCATCGACGTGCTCCTGGCCTTTCCCAGCACCGTCCTGGCCATCCTCCTCGTGACCATCCTGGGGGTCGGGCTGGTGAACGTCATGATCGCGGTGGGCATCGTGTCCGTCCCCACCTACACCCGCCTGGTACGCGGCCAGGTCCTGTCCTTGAAGGAACAGGAGTTCGTGGACGCCGCCCGTGCCCTGGGGGCCGGGAGCCTCCGCATCGTGTTCCGCCACATCCTCCCCAACACCCTGGCGGTGCTCATCGTCCAGACCACCCTTCAGGTGGCCAGCGCCATCCTCTCCGCCGCGGCCCTGGGGTTCCTGGGGCTCGGGGTGCAGCAGCCCACCGCGGAGTGGGGGGCCATGCTGTCCACCGCCCGCCAGTACATCCAGCTGGCCCCGCACACCCTCCTGTTCCCGGGTCTCGCCATCATGCTCACGGTGTTGGGGTTCAACCTCTTCGGGGACGGGCTGCGGGACGCCCTGGACCCCCGGCTCAGGGCGTGAGCCCCGGCGCCCCCGGCCCGTTCTCATCCCGTCGCCGCCAGGGTCACGCTGAGCGGGTCATCCACGTGGCTTGATGCCTCTAGAATCTCGAAGCGGACGACGCGGCCGTCATATCCGAAGTCTGCGATCACCCCCGGCCGTACCTCCTCGCTTTCCCGAATCCGGTCCTCACGCAGGACGATGACCATCGTGTCCGTCTCTCGGTCGTAGCGAATCTTCATAAACTACTCCTCCTCCCCGCCTCCGCGAAGTACTTCTCCAGCTTCGAGGTCTTGTAAACGGTCACGACCACCCTTTCGGCCTCGCGTTCCTCCACCACTACACAGACTACCATCTGCCGTTCCAAGACCGGATCCTGGTACCTTCGGACCATGATGCTACGGCCGTGTCGCCCCACCATCACAGCCTCAGGCTCGTGGACAGCCTGTTCCGCGGCCTCCTCAGGGACCTCCCGGTCCCTCAAAGCCTCCCGCGCGTGCAAAGTCCACCGAATGTTCTTCACCTGGGCGCCCGCCTTGCTTCGGAGCTGTGCCAACCCCCATGTTAGCCCATGTTCGACAGTCCGGAGTCTGGAAGGGGCGTACGACGGGGATTCGTTGGGAGGTGGTTCCTTCTCTGAAAGCCCAGCGCTCAACCCACCTGCCGCAGCCTCTCGCCCGTTTGCCGGACCCACCACTTGGCCCCGTCCGCGGGCACGAGGTCGTCCCAGGGACGTATCGCAATCGCAACAGGGAGTTTCTGGACTCAGGAACTCTCCGCGCTTACGCCCCCGTAGACTATCCGGGCTGCCGAACACTCCTCCTTGTTCTTCAGCTCCCAACGCGGCCTCCACCAGATGCGGTGACCACCCCGACCGCCACCTACGGGTCCCGTGGCCTCAAAGCCCGGCCGTAAAACCCGCCTTCCCCGGCTACTCCCACGAGGCCCGCGCCACCACGCACCAGGCGTCCGGGCCCGCGGGGTTCCCCCCTCCCGCAGATACCCCGCCGGCCCTCGCAGGTACGGCCGCCGCAGCGTGCGGCCACTACGTCTGCCCTTCCCAGCCCGGCGACCACCCACTCTCCGGGACGCCCTGGACCCCCGGCTCAGGGCGTGAGCCGATACAATGGCGGTGGAGGGGTGTCGGAGTGGTTGAACGAGGCGGTCTTGAAAACCGCTAGGGTGGAGACACCCTCGTGGGTTCGAATCCCACCCCCTCCGCCAGTGGGCTCCAGCACCCGGCCGCCTTCCGGGTGTCCACACGGTGGTCCAACGCTGTTAGCCCCGAAGCCACTCCCGGCGCACGGTGACCCGGTCCACCCGGTCCAGCCGCACGCGGGGTCCGATTCCTGCTTCCTCGGGGACCCGGATGGTCCCGTCCGGCTCCAGCACCACGGGCGGCTCGATCAGGTCCTCTTCGAAGTACCGGTCTGAGGCGGACAGGTCTCCGGGGAGACGGAAGTTGGGGAGGGAGGCCAGGGCCAGGTTCGCCAGGCGCCCGATCCCGGTCTCCAGCATGCCTCCGCACCACACCGGCACACCCCGCTCCGCACACACGTCGTGGGTCTCCACCGCCGCGCTGAATCCTCCCAGGCGAGCTGCCTTGATGTTCACCACGCGGCAGCTCCCGAGCTCGATGGCCTTCCGCGCGTCGTGGGGGTGCACGATGGACTCGTCCAGGCAGATGGGCGTGCGCAGGCGGGCCTGCAGTTTCGCGTGGTCCACGAGGTCGTCCTCACCCAGGGGCTGCTCGATCAACAATAGGCCGAGGTCGTCCATGGCCTCGAACACCCTGGCGTCCTCCAGAGTGTACGCAGAGTTGGCGTCCACCTGCAGGGGGACGTCGGGGAAGTGCCGCCGGAGCTCCCGCACCACCTCCACGTCCCACCCCGGCCGGATCTTCACCTTCACCCGCCGGTACCCCTCCGCCAGAAAGCCCTCCACCCGTCGCACGAGGTCGTCCACGGTGGCCTCGATTCCCAGGCTCACCCCCACCTCCACCCGGTCCTGTACCCCGCCCAGCAGCTGGCGCAGGCTCCTGCCCTGTTGCTGCGCGTACAGGTCCCACACCGCGGCCTCCAAGCCCGCTTTCGCCATGTGGTGCCGGCGGACGAAGTGCAGCCGTTCCCGCACCTGGCGCGGGTGTTGCAGCTCGACGCCCAGCAGCGCGGGTACGAGGAAGTCGTGCAGCACGTGCCAGGCGGTCTCGACGGTCTCTTCGTTGTACAGCGGCGCGGCCATCGCGGGCACTTCCCCCCAGCCCACGAGCCCGTCTGCCTGCGCCCGGACCAGTACCGCGTGTTTGGTGTCCTCCCGGCCGAAGCTGGTCTCGAAGGGGAACCGGAGAGGCATGCGGACGATCCTGAGCTCCACCGCCTCGACCTTCATCGCGTCCGCTCCAGTACGTAGAAGCTCCGTCCCGCGTGGCGCGCGAAGTCCACCGCGGCGTAGTGCGCGGCGAGGCAGCGCAGGAACGCCTCTCGGGTGGCAAGCCGCCAGGCCAGGGGCAGCTGCGGGTCGCGCTGCCGGAGTTCCGCCAGCGAGGCCGGCACCTCCAGCCGCACCAGTTCCCCCGCGGGCTCCCGCACAGGACCGGGCCCGTCTCCCTGTGCCTCCAGCACCGGCCTCGTCCCTTCGAGGGCCGGAGGCACCCACCGCCCCTCCAGGCGTGCCCGGACCGGCTCACTGACGAGCCACCAGTCCACCTCCAGCCGGTCCGTAGGCAACCCGCGATTCAGCGCGTCCTCCATCCGCCCGTAGTAGTCCACCAGGTAGCGCTCCGCCCGGGCTCCCAGCTTGTGCAGGTTGAAGTACGCGTTCCGGCTCTGGAGGGGGTCGAAGGTCCACACGATCCTGCCGTAGCCTTGTGCCAGGGCCCACTCCCGCTGCGCGCACTTGAGCCGGTACCCCACGTCGTGGTCCTGGAGGTCCGGCAGGACCGCGGTCATGTGGGAGTGCAGCACCCGCTCCCCCTCCCGCCATCCCACGAAGGCGTACGAAAAGCCCACCAGCCGGCCTTGCTGGAAGGCTCCCAGCACCAGACCCCCGTTGCGCACCGCGGCCAGGAGCTGGTGGGAGGGCACCACCTCCCGGTCGGGCATCCCCCACACGAGCTGCTGCAAGGATTCCACCTCCCGCAGCTCGCTCACGGTGTCCAGCAGCCTGACCTCCAGGCCCACGCGGCTCAGTTTCGACTGCCGCCCCCGGAATGCCTCCAAAGTCCCCAGCCGGTCGTCTGCGCCCAAGGAGCGCGTCCTGAAAAAAGCAGCCGGCCGTCCCGGACAGGGTACAATCCCGGAGGAGGACCGTTGCGGCCCGACGCCCGATCTCCGAGGGGAATCATGACGGACCTTCCTGACCTGGTCCGTGTGCTAGAGTTCGAGGGGCCGTTCCGCGGGACCCGGGTCACGGTGCACCCAGTCCTGCTCGCAGACCCCGCAAGCCCCCTGCTCGTGGACACCGGCTTGCCTGGCCAAGCCGACACCCTGCGTCGGCTGCTCGCGCAGGAGGGCGTGGAGCTTGCTCAGCTCCGGTGGCTCGTGCTCACGCACCAGGACCTACGAGCGTGTCCCGGAAAAACCCCTCCGCCGGAGGGAGACCGGGGTCCCCAAAAACCGCGCAGCGATTTTTGGGGTGGTCTAGGAGCCTGTCTCGGAAATGGGTTCGATAAAGGGTAGGGGGAGTCCTTGGGGCGCGAGGAGGGTGGCGCCGAGCGCGGTGGAGCGGATGTGGCGCCGCGGAGGAGGGACGCCAGGGGAGGATTGGAAACGGGTGGGGGTTAGCCTGCCAGCAGGGGCTTGAGGCGATGGCGTACGGTGTAGAGTTTGCGGAGGTTGTGGGCACAGGCCACCAGCAGCCAT
>Ga0197143_1001800_pt1 | contig 17216 bp, 16 predicted proteins | sample GBS70_MetaG_FD_148603 | JGI IMG/M metagenome (GOLD analysis project Ga0197143, IMG submission 148603) | Sediment microbial communities from Great Boiling Springs, Gerlach, Nevada, United States - GBS 70_MetaG | ecosystem: Environmental > Aquatic > Thermal springs > Hot (42-90C) > Sediment...
TTTGATGCTGCATCCAGCGCAAGATTACAAAGCCTGTCAGCAACCTCATTTTCGCTGCGAGGAATATGAATTATTCTGAAATTTTTAAATTCCCTGATAAGCTCCAGCGCTTTTTCATAAAGATCCTTAAGTTCTTTGTTTCTCACCCTGTAATCGCCCGACAACTGTTTGACTATAAGTTCCGAATCCGACCTTACTTCAACGACACCGGGTCTATATTTTTTTGCCCGCTTAAGTGCTTCTATCAGGGAGAGATACTCAGCCTGATTATTGGTTCTTTCACCTACAAAAACAGAATACCTTTCCAGTTCATTATTGTCAGGACCTAAAATCACACCACCTATTGCCGCGGGTCCGGGATTGTTCCTTGCAGCCCCGTCTATGTAAATAGTAATGCGTTCCAAAGTTTACTCCTTGAAGTAAAGAATTCGACCACAGTAAGGACAGGTATGAATGTGCTTCTTATCGCGCCTTAAAATATCTATTTCCGACTTAGAAAGTTTGATGCTGCAGGCAGAACAATAGTATTTGGCTTTACCCTGATCATCGACCTCAACTGGAACGACAACCTCGTGTCTATAGCGTGACTTCAAGCTTAGATAAAGAGATCTCGCTTCATCTGGAAGCTGATCCAGAAGATCTTTAAGTTCCCTTTTCTTTTCATCTATAGCCGACTCAAGCTCTTCTTTGCGTTTGAGGTCAGTCTCAAGTTTTTCTGAGATATTTTTAAGTTCTTCCTCATAAACTTCTATCTTTTCTTTAAGGGATTTTACCTCGGCCTCTTTTTGAGATAAGGACTGTTTGAGTTGTTCGAGACGAGCCTTTCTGCTGTTTATATCTTCCTGGAGTGCCTGAATTTCTTTCGGTCTTAAACCGCCTTTTTCAAGCGTTTGTTCTTTTTCCTTCAGTTTTTCAAGCTCAATTTCAATCTCGCCCTCAAGCTTCTTGCTCTCAAGCTCCTTTTCGTGATAAACCTGTTTCAACTCTTCAAAAGTCTTACGCAGTTCCTCAAGCTTGCTTACTGCATCTTGGGGTATCTTTCTTAAATCTTCTTCGTAAGCCTCGATCAGAAGATTGACTTCCTGTGCTTTCCTCAAAATCTCAATAATTTTCATCGTTCCCTCCTATTTACAATCTTTATGCTGTTACCAAAGTAATTTTCGAGCTCAACGGTCATCCAATCCACAAAAAAGGACTCTACAGAAGCATGGTCGACTTCAACATAATTAACACCGAACTGCTGTAGATCCTTTTTCTCGTGATAACCGAGATCACCGGAAATAAAAGTATCGCCGCAAAATTTTATCACAACCTTAACAAAATTTCTCCCGCTTCCTGGCAAAAAAACTGTTTTTCCGGCTTTTTCTTTTGCTTTTGAAGTTCCAGTAACAAAAATTCCGATGTTATTAAGCATGTCGACCAGTTCATCAAAACTCAATTCAATCTCAAAGATTCTACCGGCACCTCCACCAGTATAAAATCTTTTCATTTCATATACCTCAATTACAGGCTCTTCGTACGGGTGGATGCTTGCTACTGTATTCAGGGCAAATTCTAGCTGATTTGAATCAACTTCAAACTCGATCTTTGCTTCATCCACCTCTTCATAAACACCTAACTCACCTTTAAAAGACTGAGCCCCGCTTACAGGCTTAAAATAACCTTTACCGGAAACCACAAAGCTACATCCATCATAAAAGCCTATTTTTCCAAAACCCTGTTTAATAATCTCTTTAAGAACTTCTTTTATAGCTTCTTTCGGCACGAAGGTAACAACCTTAAACCGGGTAACAGTTTTAGGCAGGGCTGGCCTGCTTTCTTTAATACCAATTTTTCCTAACAGATAATCCAGAAACGAATTGCGGGCGTTATCGGCATTTGTGTGGCATACAACCAGATTCTTATTCCTTAAACGCACAAGCAGTTCTTCTTTCCCGGGTGGAAGCGGTAATTTTTCGTGCAGGAAAGGCGGGTGATGCACTATGAACGTTTCTATGCTGTTAATATCTTCGAAGCTAAAATCTTCAATCTCCAGCCCTACAGCTACCGTGCTGAATTCTCTAATAGGATTATACCAGACGCCAGACCTGTCCCAATCTTCCTGAAGGTAAAAAGGTATTCTTCTATTTAAAAATTCAATCAGCTCTTCAAATTTAATCATTTTTTAAGTCCCTTCCTGCCAGTGCAGCTGCAAGCATTAGAATTGAAAGTGCCGTTGAAATTATGGATACCAGGGCAAATAATTTAATGGAAAGGCTGTTTGATTCCCTTATGGGAGCCCTTGGATGAAGGATGCTAAAGCGAAATAACCATATTAATATAGATGAAAAGGCTGCCAGACCGAAAATAACATCCTGGTATTTTTTTTCAAGAAAGTGGTTAAGCGCTTGTGCTAACAGGAACAGGAAAATTACTCTGACTGCAATAATCATCCTCGGCTCCTGCCAGTAAATGCCTCCCCAGCTTAAAACAGCTACAACAGCCGACAGCAAAAAGTAAGCAAACCAAGCAATTCCACCGGTCGTATAAAAACTCCCCGTAAGAATGCTCCGTGCTTTTTCCTTGGGAAGCAAAAAGGCAGTCAGAAATGTCAAAAATAAAAGCACAAGCGCACCAATAAAAAAACCAACGTGGAGATACACAAGGGCAAGAGCCTTACCTATTATCTTCTCCGAAGGCGAAATCGCTGCAGTAAGGATACCGATAAAAAGCAAAAACATAGATAGGCGAAATATTGCCTGATTTTTATCTTCTAGAAATTCGTAAATTTTATTTAGGAATGACATCAGCTGGTTTCTCCCGTGCACCTATAACATAGATGTTGCTTATTAACCATTTATCATTTTGTTTCACAAGTTCAACTGAATTCTGAAGGTGAAGAAAATAATCACCAGCTATTTTCTGGTCCACCCCAAGCCAGAGGTCAACCAAAACTGCTATTTTGTTTTTATCTTTTTCGTGTTCAGAAATACCTAAAATCTTGCTCCTGTTCTTATCAAGGTAAATTCTTAAAACCTTTTCATGAACTGATCCAAGCGAAATTGCATCCTGAATCTCAGGGTTTTTCTCAATCACCTGCCTGAATTCTGGAGTGCAGAGGTTCAGAACATTTTTCCATCCGCCATTCCTTCTAGCAGCCTCGCTAACCCATGCATTCCAATAAAAATCTTGAACAACCTCGATCGCCCCGCGATATTCGGGTTTCTTCCTTAAAACTGTATTTAGCTGGGAATCAAGAGGTATGGATTCTTTGTGCTTTTCAAACTGAGGTCTGGCAGACGCATAACGCGATAATGCAATAACTGCTGCAAGAAGAATCAGCACCAGCACCAGCCTTTTTATCCTTGATTTCATGTTATCCTCCCTTAGGTTTCAGCAGCAATAATCTTAAATATTTTAAAGGCGCAAGTTATAATTTTAATACAATTGGGCGATTGGCTCAGGGGGAGAGCGCCTGCTTCACACGCAGGAGGTCACTGGTTCAAATCCAGTATCGCCCACCATTTTTTTGCAGAACAAAAAAGTCCAGGACTCATTAAACATCCTGGACCCTTTAAACAAATGTTTTAAGAAAAAAACCGTTTAGACAGTATGTCTGCTTATTAGTGCCTCAACTTTCGTTTGCAATATCTGTATTTCTTCCTCGATGGTCTTATTGTCTATTCCTTTAATCGTTTCGGCAAGTTCCTTCACCTTTTCAGCATCCAGACCTGCAAAAGCTCCTGCTTCTATCAGGGAAACCAGATCAAGCCCGCTGTCTTTGTGGTAAACACCGCAGCCTCCGGTAAAGCCGATAATTTCTCCGTTGTAAAGAATAGGAACAACGACTTTAATTAAGCCAGCCTTGCAGCGTCCTACAACAGGAGCCTTTTTCATCATTGCCTCTGAAGCAATCTTTGAATGGGACTCCTTGCACATTGCCGCACCCTGCGGTATCGACTTAAAAGTACGGCAAAATTCGTTCTGAAAATCAGGCGGAGAAACAGGATTTCCATCAATATCAAAGGTTACCGATGTTAGGCCTGTTACCATCGCAAAAAGAGTTTGAATGTTCTGCCATTCTGCCGGCGAGGCTATATCTGTAGGTTTCATTTCAATCACCCCTACTTGTTTTGTTTGGCTGATTATCTAAATCGTCTTTATCACAAAATTACTTTAGTAAATTAGCTTCATGTTTTACTTTTCACATATTTTTCAGCCAGCTGCCTTAGCCTTTCACCAATATCATTAATTGGTAATATCTCTTTGACTGCTTCCATTTCTATGGCAGCCTTCGGCATACCAAAAACTGTTGATGTTTTTTCATCCTGGGCAATGGTATACCCTCCAAGATCATAAATACGCTTTAACCCTTTAGCCCCGTCAGAACCCATGCCCGTAAGAATCACTCCAATGGTGTTCATTTTAAAAGTTCCAGCAGCAGTTGATAACAACAGGTCAAGCGAAGGATGATAAACGTCTTCACTTCTCGGAGGCACCAGCTCAAAAATGCCGGGCTCTGCAATGATCGTATTTTTACTTACAGGGCTTACATAAATAACCGAAGGCCTGATTTCTTCGTGGTCTTCGACCAGTTTGACGGGCATTTTGGAAATGCTTTTCAGCCACTCAATAAATCCTGAGATAAATCCCTCTGCCAGATGCTGTCCTATTACTACCGGTAAAGGAAAGTTTTTAGGCAGAGAACTGATAACTTTTCCTATTGCCTGGGGACCTCCAGTAGATGCGGCAATCACAACAATTCCTGGAAGATCAAAATAAGCTCTCGCAAATTTTATCTCCTTATCAACCCCGAACTGATCTTTTTGCTGAACTGCAATTCTTCTTTGTTTTCTTCTTCCCTTGATATGAGTAATTACCTTTACTTTCGAAAGAAATTTCACCTTTTTGATAAGTTCATTGCCAATCTGAGCAAAATTCTCCCAGATAATAGGGTCAGGTTTTTCAAGCACATCGAGAGCACCCGCAGAAATCGCTTCGAAAGCAAGATGAGTATCGCGATCGTGAATAGAGGAAGAAACCACAATTATAGGTGTTGGATGATAAGCCATGATGTACTCGGTGGCTTCAAGACCGTTCATCTTAGGCATGTGAATATCCATGGTGATAATGTCTGGTTTTAGCCTGGTAACCAGGTTGATTGCTTCTTCGCCGTTTACTGCGATTCCTACAACTTCAATATCTTTGTCGGTTTCAAGAATCTGCTTGATTATTTCTGCACATACAAGAGAATCCTCAACTATAAGAACCCGTACTTTGTCACCGCCCATGGTTAATTTGCATTCACCAACCTTGCAATTAGAGACAATAACCTATCCCTCTCAAAATCACTTTTTGTTATATATGCATCTGCGCCGGCATTAAGTCCAACTTCAATGTCCTTTTTTGATGATCTGGAAGAAACAACAACCATTGGAATGTTTTTAAGTTTTGCGTCCCGCTTTACTCTTCTTATGAATTCGTAACCGTTCATTCGCGGCATTTGAATATCGGTTAAGACAAGGTGATACCTTTTTTGTTTTAACAGGTTGAATGCTTCATAACCATCCCGCGCACCCTCAACTTCATATCCAGCAGCCCTAAGCAAGCTTATTTCGAGCTCCCTTGTCGTTAAACTATCTTCAACAACGAGGATTCTGGGTTTACGTCCGCTGGTTTTGCCTACTGCCTTAATGCCTTTTGAATCAATAAACGAGGTGACGTTTGTAGAGCGCACAAGCTCAGCCATGTTAAGAATTAAGACAATCTCACCGCTTCCAAGAATGGTGGCTCCAGCAAAAAGCCGTGATTTGTTTATTGCCTCATCAATTGGTTTGATTACCACCGGTATTTCATCCAGTATTTCTTCAACCTCATATGCTATGGTTTTTCCTGCCATATTTACTACGAGGGCTAGATTGCCTTCGTATATTCCTTGCATCCCTAAGACGTCAGCAAGCTTTACGAAAGGCAAAAATTCATCCCGCAGTTTAAGCTGGCGCTCCCCTCCTGAAATAACAATATCATCATCCCCAAATATCAGTGTTTCCTGAACATTGCTTGTGGGAACAGCAAAAAGCATTCCTGCAGTTTTAATCAGCAAGCATCTTACAACTGCAAGAGTTAAAGGTAGGGTGAGAATAAATGTGGTTCCTTTTCCCTTTTCGGTTTCAATTTCAACATGACCTTTAAGCTTCTCCTCGATATGAAGCTTGACAACGTCCATTCCAATTCCGCGACCCGAAGTCTCAGTGGTTGTTGCCTTTGAACTGAACCCAGGTTTAAAAATCAGGTAGATGGCTTCCCTATCTGAAATAGTTTTTGCTTCCGCTTCTGTTATAAGTCCTTTTTTAAGTGCAATCCTTTTAATCAATTCGGGGTCTATTCCTCTTCCATCATCGCTTACCTTGACAATTATCCTATCGCCTTCCTGCTTTGCGCTAATAATAATGGTGCCTGTTTCAGGTTTACCTAGGGCAACCCGTTCTTCAGGCATTTCGATGCCGTGGTCAACAGCATTTCTTAAAATATGAATTAAAGGATCATAGATCTCTTCCAGCACCCTTTTATCAATTAGAGTGTCCTCGCCCTCAATTTTAAGTTCGATCTTTTTAGAAAACTCCCGTGCCATGTCGCGAACAGCTCGGGGGAAAAGGCTAAATATGTAGGATGCAGGCAGCATTCTCAATTCCATTGACCGCTGATGCAAATCATTTAGGACAAAATCTAGCTTGGCAACAGTATCCAGAAAATCAATAACCAGCTTCGATTCTTCATCTAGGGATCTAACGACTAGGTTAAAAGACCTCAATTGTTCCATCATGTATCTGTCATTGGAAATCTCCTGCAACCTGTCTTTAATCTGACCCCATAGTTCACTCAAAAGTCGTATTTTTTTGTAAAGGTTTTTTAGCTCAGACGTGTTGCTTAAAAGGCGGTTGGCAATAATTACCGATTCACCGACAAGATTGAGCTGCTCATCTATTTGAGCGGATTTAACACGGATGGTGGACATTTGATGAACTTTGATTTCTTCTTTTTCGTTCTCTTCGTGTTTATCTTTGCTTCGTTCGTCATCCGATTTGCGTTTGGATAGGTTAGTCAACCTTTTCTTTGTTTCAGGCTGTCCTTTCCCGACCTTCCTTGCAGCCGAAACCAGGCTGCCAACCAACTCATCATTGTTGTCGCCATCTTCTGCAAGGTTAAGCATTGCATCAAGAATTTGAAAAACAACTTCAGATACTTCCTCGCCCGGTTTTAGCTTTTCCTCCTTAATCATCTGCAGTATGTCCTCCAGTGCATGAGCAAGTTCGGAGATGGAATTTAAACCCACCATCCTGGCAGAACCCTTAAGCGTGTGGGCTTCCCGCATTAGGTCTACTAAAACTTCCTTGTTTGGCCAGCTTATTTCCAGCTGAATATAGCCTTCATTCAGCCTCTGCAGTCTTTCCACTGCCTCTTCTTTGAATTTGGCAATAAAATCCTCGCGATTAAACATTTTCGATCACCGGTTCCATTTCAGTTGCAGTGCCATCTGCTTTATCGCTTTTTTTCCACCATCTACTGACCCTTATTTTCGAAATTTCATGATCTAGCTCAGAGGAAATTCTCTTTAGGATCTCAACTGAAGAGGCAATCTCACGGGCAGCTGCAGCTGACTGCTGGGCAACCACCGATATTTCTCTCATGGCCTGGGCTACCTGGTCAGAAGCAGAAATCTCCTGCTGAGTTGCAATCGATATTTGCTTGGCTGAATTAGCAATACCCTCAATTTTTTCAACTATTTTCATAATTTCGTCTGCCGCCTCGTTGGCAAGTCGCGCTCCCTCTTCTACGATATGCACCTGACTTTCGGTACTCGATACAATCTGAAGAGTATTGTCATGTACATCATCAACGATGCGCTTGATATTTTCTGTTGATTCCGTCACATTTTCAGCCAGTTTTCTGATCTCGTTAGCAACAACTGAAAATCCCTTGCCAGCTTCTCCTGCTCTTGCAGCTTCAATGGCCGCATTGAGCGCAAGAATTTTTGTCTGATCGGCTATTTCATTAATAAAGTCAATTACCTGCTTAATTTCCTCGCTCTTCCTTCCCAGTTCAACAATTTTCTGAGCAGCCCTCTGAGTGTCATTTTTGATGTTTTCCATGGTGCTTACTGTTTTCAAAACAATTCCTTTGCCTCTTTCAGCATAGGAAAGAACATCCTCTGTTGCTTCAAAAACCTTCTGGGCATTCATGGCAATCTGCTTATTTGTCTGAGCCAGCTCCTCGATTGTAGCAGTGGTCTGGGAAATTGACGCTGCTTGTTCGCTTGCCCCAGAAGCCTGAGACTCCACGGTCAGCGTGATCTGAGTGGCAGCTGCTGCCATCTGGCCGCTGGCCTGCTGCACTCTTTTAACAATTGCACTCAATTTATCAAGAGTAGCATTCAGGGCGTTAGCAATCCTTCCTACCTCATCAGAACTTCTGACTTCAGCTCTTACAGTAAAATCACCTTTTTCAACTGCTTCTATTGTTTCCATTAAACGATGCAGACCCGAAAAAAGAGCTTCCTGTATCAGAAATATTCCAAGAAAGTAAAAAACAAAAAAAATTGCATCAAAAGCCACCAACCTGGGCAATATGTTCAATATTTGCTTTATATCGAAATTGTCAACATCTATAAGCATCCATATAAAGAGAATTGAGTGAAAGGAAACAAATACCAGTAAAACCAGCGTTGTAAGAAGCACGGATTTCAAAGATAGGCTACGCTTTACTGCCTCAATCAACTTCATCTTCCCCCACCATCCTTTAAATAAATCTCAGCTAAAAATTTGTTTAGATCAAGAATGCTTACCAGCGAACCATTAAATTCAAACTGCTCGGTAATCAGTGTCGATAAAGGACTTGAAATGAAATGGGGCAGTTTCTTTTCAGCTTTTTGAATGCTAACAAAATCTATTATCCTATCAACCAGAAAACCAATTTTGCGATCCTCATAATTGAGGATTATGACCCTAGATGCCTCAGTATCTGATGATGAACTGCCGAAGTAGTACTTTTTAAGATCAAAAACGGAAGTTATATTTCCCCTTAAAGAAATGATGCCACGAATGTAATCCGGTGCAGTAGGTACAGGGGTTACTTCCTCTACTCTGAGTATCTCGCTAACGGTGTCAAACCTGAGAGCAAAAAATTCACTGTCAATTCCAAAAATAAGGTAGCCTTCTTCTAAATCCAGGTTTCTTTCGTCTTTTTGTTCAAAAACATTACTCCTTAGCAGTAAAGCCTTTCTTGTTTCAGGTGCAATAATGCAGAACTCAGGTTTTTTAACCTCTTTTTCAGAATTTATAAGATCAAAAATGGTTTTAAGGTCAATCAGCGGGTAAATGCTTTCACCGACCATAAGCATGGAATTAAAAATATTTTCGCCACTTGAGTCCAGTTCCTTACCGTCAACATTTTTCAGTATGTCGTCAAAAGCCAGACCGACCAGCTTATCTTTTCCAAGAATGATCAATTTGGTAGAAGGCTTTATTTCCAGTGTTTCACCAAAGATAAGCCGTGCTGCATCGTAAACCGGCAAAGTTGTGCCACGGTAGTTAAGCATGCCAAGATATCCCTTTCCGTAGTAAGGAACATCCTGCAGATACGGTAAAGCAATTATCTCCTTGATTTGCTCAAACGAAATTGCTATTGTTTTTCCATTAATGTTAAACAACAAATATTCCATTTCTTACTCCCTGAAGCCGGTCTGTCTGTAAATTTCTTCAAGAGTAACAAGACCCTGACGAACAAATTCAAATGCCTTCTTCAGGGGCGTAGGACAAGCTTTGGTTCTAATAAAGTTATAAAAGCTTTCTTCGTTAAAATTCAGAGCTATTCTTTGAGCAACAGAGTCCTTAACAATGAGAAGCTCCGGAACAGCAATTTTCTCATTAAACCTACCTTCAGCGCATTCACTGCAACCACCAGACCGTTTTGTCACAGGATTTTCTCCAAGAAACTTCTTAACAGCTTTGTGAGACGCAAGCGGAGACTTATATTCTTCGAGACAGCTTGGGCAGTTCTTTTTAAGCAATCTCAACGATATTACAGCTGAAAGCACCCAGCTTAACGAAAACGGCTCAACACCAGAAGAAAGTATGCGTGCAATTGCGTCAGCTGCATTGCTTGCTTCCATGGTTACAATAGTCAGTGTCTTTTCGGCCAGCCTTACAGCATGTCCTGATAGGCAATTCCCTCAATAGCGCTTAAAAGCTCTTCTCCACGCAATTTCTGGAACTGCACGCCTGAAACAGGCTTGATTTCTGCCGGACCAAGCAAAAAGGCACTCTTATTTTTGCTAGCCTTTAATTTAAGCATTGTTCTTAATAAGGACGTTTTTCCGCTCTGAATTGGAGCACCGATAACAATAAGTCCGTTTCTATTCTCAAGCAGACTATGAATCTTTTTTATTTCCTCTGGATCAAAATTGTAGTCTTCAAGATTTTCTTTCTCTATTGAATCTTTAAGAAAAGAAACTACGACCCGTTCCCCATATACTGAAGGATAAATTGATACCAGTACCTCACCGGCACGGGGGAAATCAGCTATCTTTTCCTGGGGCAACCTTTCGTTTTTTGGAATCCTTGCCAGGTATTTTATTTGATCAAGAAGCGGACGCTGCAGGCTCCTGGCAGCTTCACCAACTTTGATAAGTTCGTCATTTACCCTGAACAACAACTGAAAGTCGCCTTTTAAAGGCTCAATGTGGACTGCTCTTGCACCTGCCTTTTTAGCCTTGGTGAATATTTCACCTAAAAGCTGATTTACCGCTTCGCCCTCAATAATTGCAAGCCGGTCAAGATCTACCTTAAAAATTTCTTCCTCATCAAAATCGTACTGTTCATCTCCACCATACTTTGGTCTATGCCCAATCTCATCAGGAGTTACACCGTAGTAAACAATAATGGCATCAATAAGTGAGTTTTCTGTTGCCAGTACCGGGTCCAGAGAAATGTTAAGTTCTGAAGAAATTTCATCAAGCTTGAAAAGAGTTAAAGGATTGGCAACAGCAATCGTTAACACGCCCTCGATCTCAAATAGAGGAAGGATTAAGTACCTATGGACGTAATTTTTAGGTACATACTTCAAGGCTTCAGGATCAGGAACATAGCTGGAAAGATCTACTTTGGGCAATTCAAGATATTTTTCAATAAAGTTTTCCAATCTTTCTCGGGAGATGAAACCTTCTTCAACAAGGACATCTTCAATGGGCTTCATTTTATTTCGGGCAACCTCATGGGCTTCGCTTAAAATTTCCTCGGTTAACACGCCTGCTTCAACGAGCCCATTAAGTATCCTGCCGCGGAAGGTTTCGTTCAAAATGGTATCATCCATGCCTGTTCACCCCGGTTATTCGTTAAGAAACTTATTTACTGCCTCAATTAGCTTTTCCGGCTCGATGGGCTTAGTAAGGTAAAGATCCGCTCCGGTTTTTATTCCGGTTTTTATGTTTTCTTCTTCATCGCGTGCTGTGAGCATAATGATGGGAATGCTGCGAAAATTACGGTCAAACTTAAGCAGTCTGCAAACACGAAATCCGTCCATTTTTGGCATATTTACATCAAGAATGATCAGGTCCGGTAAACTTTTTTTTACTTTTTCCAGCGCTTCCAATCCATCATAAGCTGTTTCGACCTCAAAACCTATTCTTTCAAGTAACCCTCGCACCATATCTGATATAGTCTTTGAATCATCAACAACCAGAATTTTTTTTGTCATCTTCCTTATGCCTCCCTGTGATCAATGTCTTCAAGCATCATTTCGCAGATTTTTGCCAGCAACTCATGCTCTTCATTTTTGCTATCGACAATTTTTGAATGAAGGTTTAGAGAATTTAGAGCCTGCTGATAATACTTTCTGGCGCTGGCATAATCCTCTCTGCCAAAGAAAATGTTAGCGATCTCAATCAATGAAAGGTAATGATTGGAATCCAGATAAATGGCCTTTTTAAAGCAATCTAATGCAGCTTCTATCTCGTTTTGCTTGCGTTTGAGCAGGCCGTAAAGATAATGTATTTCAGGATCCAGTTTTTCAAGTTTCAGATATTTTTTTATATAAGATTCCGCCTCCTCAAGTTTTTCTTCGTTTAACAATTCAAAGACTAATTTCTTATACGTATTTAGAAGCTCAGTTTTTGATTTCTCATTTATGGAAAACACTGACGCAAGTTTCTTGACGAGATCGTGGGATTCGTGCGATTTAGTTTCTTTAACCATTTTCCGTTTTACATAATCAGCTGCGCCGGTGGACAGATTGGCACCTTCTGCCCTTTTAAAAGAATCATCTTTAACTGTCTCTTTGCCTGTAATTTGCACAGGCGATGATTTTTCTGTTCTTTTCTGGTTTTCATCGGCAGGTTTCCGGAAAATAAAAGCGTCGCCAAATCTTATAACCTCAAAGCCTGGATTTATGTGGTAAAGAGTTTCAGTATGACCCGTAAAAAGAAAGCCACCGGGTTTAAGGCTCTTATAAAGGTTAGCAACCACCCTTTTTGTTGATTCCGCCCTGAAGTAAATAGTCACATTACGGCAAAAAATAATATCCCAGAGTTCCATAAAAGCTAGAGGATAGGGTTCCTTGATCAGATTGTGGTAAGTGAAATTTACCAGCTTTTTGACTTCCGGTTTAATTTCCCAGGTTCCATCACCTAAATAATTAAAGTATTTGTTTTTTGTCTCCTCGTCTAAAATGCGGAAGGAATTTTTTCCGTATCTTCCTTTCGTTGCTTTTTCAAGTGCAGATAAGGAAACATCAGTTCCTAAAATATGAATATCCCAGCTTTCTAAATCTGGCAGGGTTTCCAATACACAGATTGCAATCGAGTATGCCTCTTCACCGCTGGAACATCCTGCTGACCAGATTTTTAAAGATTTGAACAACCTCTTGCGATGCTTTTTGACTATCTCAGGAATTACATATTCTTTTAAAATTTTGAACTGCTCGGGATATCTAAAAAAATAAGTCTCATTTACTGCTAGGAGAGAAATCAACTGTTTAAATTCTTCCTCGTGGGCTTTCAGAAATTCAAAATAATGCTCATAGCTTTGAAAATAATGCCTTGTTGCTCTTGAGTGGAGGCTAATTCTTAGCGCATCAAACTTAGACTCTTCAATGCTAATTCCGCTGTGATGCTCAATGTAATCCCGGAACTTTAGCAGAAGATCAAGCGGAACATCCTTTGGCAAACACTGCTGACTCTTTTTTTTCAGACCAGCTATCGTGAAGTAATCTTCAGGCTTTATGGCTTAATCCTCCCCAAAAACATCAGAAAAATATTCTTCGGCAACATAGCTTTCTCCACCAGCCTCCTTTATAAGTCCCGCACTTAGAAGTCCATAGATAGTTTTACCAAGCTTGTAGCTCGACAGTCCGAGTTCTCTGGCAACATCAAAAAGACTGTTTTCCCCGTTTAACAGGCAAATAATCTTCCACTCGATTGGTTTTAGTCTTATTTCTGCGGCACGATCAGCAGCTTCAGAGGCAAGCTGATAAACTTTTTCAAAATCAGGAACTTTTTTTCTGATCGCTTCCCAGGTCTTCTCCCTTCTGATTAGTTCTTTTGCAAGCTCTTCATACTCAAGGGAAACAATAGCAAATTCATCCTCCACCTCTTCATTCTGACTGAAAACAAACTGTGCCTCATCATGAAGACCGATATCAAAAATTGCATCTACAACGGCGTTTTTAACGGCAAGTTCAAGCGATGTTCTGTCAATGAAATTGTTTGAAGTTAATATGTTTACTAAAGATTTACCCTCTTTGTTTATTTTTAATAGACCTTGAGCCTGACGCAGTGCCTTAGCTGAAATCTTTTTTTCTTTTACCAACCTCTCTGCCAGAGAACCGCTTTCTGCTGTTGACTCTGCGTAATAAACCTGACCTGACCTGAAGGCAATTAAACCCTGAAAATCGTTTTGCTTGAACTTGACTACACCGGTCTTTTTGCCAATAGCAAAAAGCTGAATAACTTCCTGAATTGAGAAATCTTTTAATGCTCCTTCTAACGACATATCTTTCCCTTATTTTCTGGTTTTCTTTAAAAGATATCGTTTGAACAAAGAAAAACTTTAATTAATCAACACTATTTGAGTCAGACAAGGATACACTTTAAAAAAACGTAAAGGGTTGCTAGCAACGCTATAAGTACGGGCATAAGAATTCGTTTAGAAAGCTGATACATTGAAACAAATTTAATCTTCTTATTGATTAATTTTTTAACCTTTTAGTTCAAAATGGCTATACTGCAACCTTCATTTAAAAAATCTAAAATTTTTTTCAATGAACAGCTACCTATTGCTTCTAAGCTACATAAAGCTTCTAATCTTAATTACGGGCGCAGCATTTCTGCTTGTTGTTTTTGAAACAGAAAAAAGATATTTAATGTTTCTTTATGGATTTGCTTTTCTTGTTTTTAAACACCAAATTTTCAGTCGCCTAAAGTGCAAGCTGAACTCGTCATTTAAACTGGAAAGAAAGATTCTTAAGGAATTGTGCGCTGTCAAAAAAATTTTAAGTTATGAACTGTACGTTTTTAGTGATGTTAACTTAAAAGGCATTAACCTGGACCTCCTGGCACTTTCAAAAAAATTCCTGCTTCTGATTGAAGTCAAGCCGAAATTTTATTCAAAGGCAAACAAACAGCTTCTCTTCTTAAACTTTAAACTCAAAACTAATCTTAAAAAAAGCAACCTGCCCCCGCTTCCCGTAATAAAGTTTCTTGCAACTCCTTCTAAATCGCTTAAAAAAGAACTTTATTTAATTCTTAAGGAAAAAGAAAACTGCCGGAACCTTGTTGAAAAGAAAGTAATTGAAGCATTTGTAAAAAATTTGCCTTTTCTTGCTTAAGAATTTGTTTTAAAAGATTGCACCACCATAACCGAAGCAATGGAGAATAATTGAAAGCAAATGGAAATTCTTAACTCCCACAACAATAATATCCATCAATACGCTAAGGTAAATCAGAACTCAACAGGCCACGGACCGGCTCGATTTTGCACACCGTTTAAGTAAGCTGAGGCACCGCCTTAAAAACTCAACCCGAACTGAACTCGTTGCTAGCTAATAATAGACGCTTTGCATTAAAGCTTAACGCGGCGAAGAAGCTGGGCATTCAAGGCTACAATTACGGTGCTGAGCGACATCAAAAGCGCACCAACAGCAGGCGAAAGCACCACACCAAAAGGATGGAAAACGCCTGCAGCTGCAGGTATGGCAAAAATGTTGTAGCCGGCAGCCCACCATAAATTTTGAACCATTTTTCTATAACTTGCCTGACCGAGCCTAATAAGTTTAACCACATCGTTGGGGTTGTTTTTAACAAGAACTATGTCAGCTGATTCAATGGCTACATCGGTTCCGGCGCCGATAGCAATACCAACATCAGCCTGAATTAAAGCAGGCGCATCATTTATGCCGTCACCAACCATAGCAACCTTTTCACCACTTTTCTGCAATTCTTTAATTGCTTCAACCTTTTCCTCAGGAAGCAGCTCGGCAAAAACTACATCAATTTTAAGGTTCTGTGCCACCGCCTCAGCTACCTGTCGATTGTCACCGGTAAGCATGGCAACTTTTATACCCATTTGATGAAGACTGTTAACCGCAACTTTGCTCTCCGGTCTCACTGCATCAGCAACAGCAAATCCCGCAACAGCTCTCCTGTTAACTACAAGAAATACGGCTGTCCAGGCATTTTTTCCAGCTTCATCCATAAAAGTTTGAAGTTTCGGTTCAAGCTTAACTTTGATAGATTTCAGTAGCTGGTTACCACCTATGTAAAGTTCTCTATCACCGTAAAAACCCTTTACACCGCGCCCTTTCAGAGCAGTAAAACCATAGATCACAAGAGGCTTGATATTCCTGGAAATTACGTATTCTTTTATAGCCTTTGCTATCGGGTGTTCGGAGTCATATTGAAGACCTGCAGCAAGCGCAAGAGCCTCCTTTTCATCAAAGTCAGGTACCACCGCAAAATCTACAACAACAAATCTGCCCTCAGTTAAAGTTCCTGTTTTATCGAATGCAACCGTATTGATGTGCCGGGCATCTTCAAGAGCATGCCTGTTTCGAATAAGAAGGCCATTTTGTGCTCCCAGTGCCGTGGTTATGGCAACAACCAGCGGTACAGCTAGACCGAGAGCATGAGGACAGGCAATAACAAGCACCGTAACGGTCCTCATTAAGGCATAACTTAAAGATTCATGAAAGTAAGCCCAGTAAAAAAAGGTTATCAGACCGGTAATAATGGCCACGTAAAACAGCCAGCCTGCTGCTCTATCTGCAAGAAGCTGGGTTGAAGATTTGGACCTCTGTGCCTGTTCGACCAAACGCATAATACCGGCTACGACCGTATCGTCTCCAATCGCATAAACCTTAATCCTTAAACTTCCATCACCATTTATACTTCCACCAATTACCCTGTCTCCTTTTTTCTTCCTGACAGGCTTAGATTCTCCGGTTATCAATGCCTCATTTACACTGGATTCGCCGTCAATTACCACACCATCTGCAGGGATGGTAGTTCCGGGTCTTACAAGGACAACATTCCCTTTTCTAAGGTTTGAGATGGACACAAGCTCAGTGCTGCCATCCGGTTGAACGACTTCAGCCTGATCCGGAAGAAGCTTTGCGAGCTCTTGAAGTGCACCTGAAGCCTGTCTGATCGAGCGTATCTCCATCCAGTGCCCCAGAAGCATAACATCTACTAAAGTAACCAGCTCCCAGAAAAAACCATGACTTAAAACAGCTGCCTGGGCATACAGGCTATAAGAGAAGGCAATTGATATCGCTAGCGATATAAGAGTCATCATGCCAGGCTGCCTTTTTCTTAATTCAGGAACAGCCATTTTCAGGAAAGGAGTGCCACCTAAAGCAAAAACGGTAGACGAAAAGGCAGCTACTAACCAATCGCTTCCATAGAAATGCAAACGAAAGCCTAACAGGTTCTGAATAGCTGGATCAAGTAAGAGCACAGGAAAAGAAAGTGCAAGACAGATAAAAAACCGCCTGCGAAACAGTTCTTCATGTCCATGATGATCATCATGCTTCTGGTGCCTTGCATGACCTTGCTTCAATTTTTGCTCCCTGAGTTTTCACCCGGAAATTTAAGTCATTTTAAGCTATCGGATAACCTATTTGAAAACACTAATCTGGCTTCTTTTTAGGACAAACACGAAGAAATTTATCAACCATAACATCCACAATTC